>Ga0335084_10003453_pt1 | contig 15399 bp, 13 predicted proteins | sample Lox_Sample_44_FD_206721 | JGI IMG/M metagenome (GOLD analysis project Ga0335084, IMG submission 206721) | Soil microbial communities from Loxahatchee National Wildlife Refuge, Florida, United States - Lox_Sample_4.4 | ecosystem: Environmental > Terrestrial > Soil > Wetlands | place: USA...
TGCCCAGCCCGGCGGCGGTCGCGCCGGCGGCCCCGGCGGCCGCACCCGGCGCGGTGCTCGCCGACCGGCGAGCAGCATCGGCGTCTTCGGCCATGGCGAAGCGGGAGGAGTCCCCCCCGGACGACGATCCCGTGGCGCTGGTGGACCGGCTCGCAGCGCAGGGGCGGCTCACCACCGCGCCGGCGCAGGCCTGCCCCGGGGAGGGGGCCCGGCGCGTGGATCGGGACCCGCGGGGCCGCGTCGTGCGGCTGACGATCTCGCCGGGGACCGGCGACGCGCGCGAGGTCGAGGCGTTCTACGCCGCGGACGGCCGGCTCGCTGCCGTTCGCACGACGCGTCCCGGGGGCCGCTCGCTCGCCCGGTTGGAGGCGGCGGACCTCGCCCCGGGCCGCGCTCCGCACGCGCTGCCCCTCGACTCACGGGAGATCGAGGCGGGCGCGGCGCCGCGCTGCCCCTAGCCACCTCTGGTGGCCGAAAGTCGGCGAAGCGCCCCCCGACCGATCCACTCCACGCTATGCTCCCGGCATGCGCGTGCTCTACGGGGTCGCCGGGGAGGGGATGGGGCACGCGACCCGCTCGCGGGTCGTGATCGAGGCGCTCGTCGCGCGCGGGCACGAGGTGCAGGTGGTCGTCTCCGGCCGCGCGCACGACTACCTCAAGGCGCGCGAGGGCGAGCGGCTCGGCGTGAACCGGATCTGGGGGCTCTCCATCGTCTACCGGGACAACGCGGTGAAGAACGTCCGCACCGCGCTCCAGAACCTCCTGGGGGCCGTGGGCGGCGGCTGGCCGCGCAACATCCGCGCCTACTTCGGCCTGGGGGAGGACTTCCGGCCCGACGTGGTGATGTCCGATTTCGAGAGCTGGAGCCACCTCTACGGCCGGGTGCACGGCGTGCCGGTGATCTCGCTCGACAACATCCAGATCGTGAACCGGTGCGACCACCCGCCGGAGATCCTGGCGGGGAAGCGGTCGCAGTACCTCGTCGCCAAGGCGGTGGTGAAGGCGAAGCTGCCGGGCTGCTTCCACTACCTCATCGGCACGTTCTTCCGCCCCCGGGTGTCGAAGCCGCGGACGACGCTCCACCCGCCGGTCCTCCGCCCCGAGGTCCTGGCGGCGCGCCCCGATCCCGGCGAGCACCTCCTCGTCTACCAGACCTCCACCTCGAACCCGCGCCTCGCCGAGATCCTGAAGGGCTGCGGCCGTGAGTGCCGCGTGTACGGGCTGCGCCGCGACCTCACCGCCGACGTGCGCGACGACAACCTGCTCTGGAGGCCCTTCGACGAGGTCCGCTTCGTCGAGGACCTGCGCACCGCGCGCGGCGTGGTGTCGGGCGGCGGCTTCACGCTCATGAGCGAGGCGGTCTACCTGCGGCGCCCCATGCTGTCGGTCCCGGTGAAGAAGCAGTTCGAGCAGATCCTGAACGCGCGTTATCTGGAGACGGTCGGCTACGGCCTCGCCTCCGACGAGATCACACGCGAGCGGCTCGGGGAGTTCGTGGAGCGCCTCCCCGAGTTCGAGCGAAACCTGGCAGGCTACCGGCAGGACGGGAACCGCGAGATGCTCGCCAAGCTCGACGAGGTGCTTTCCGCGGCCGCGGGCCGCCAGCGCGCCGCGGTGGCGCAGGGGCGGGTGTCATGAGCGCAGCGGGCGGGACGGGCGTCTGGGGCACCCGCTACCTCGATCACCTCACCCGCCTGCTCGGGGAGCCGGTGGACCGCGCGGCCTTCGAGCAGGATCCCGCGGCGCCGGCCATCGAGGTCCTCACCTTCTCCGCGCCGGAGGGGTGCCTCACCTTCTGCACGCTGGGGCTCGCCCACCACCGGGCCGAGGTCTCCGGGTTCTGCGAGATCCTGCTGCCGCTCGCGGCCGGCTGGGACGACGGGCCGGCGCTGCTCGCCAACGTGTCCTTCTTCGCGGTGCAGTCGCGCCTGGCGCTCGGCTGGGGCGTCGCGGTGGGCGGGCTGGCGGAGGCGGTCCCGGAGTTCGCCCGGGCGTTCGCCAAGGACGCGCTCTACCTCGGCGAGCCGTTCTGGCTCGCGCCCGAGGCGCGGAGGGTGGCGGGGCCGGCGGGCGCCGAGGGGCGGCTCCTCAGCGCGTGGCCGATCTCGGCGACCGAGTACGAGTTCTTCCGCGCGCACGGGGCCGAGCGGTTCGAGGAGCGGTTCGCGGCGAGCCACCTCGATCCGTTCGACCCGCGGCGGCCGTCGTTCGACGTCGCGTCGTGAAGCTCCGCATCCTCTCCATCGGCAAGGACCGCTCCGGCCTCTACCAGCCGGGCATCGAGGAGTACGCCGGGCGCATCTCGCGGATCCTGAAGCTCGAGCTGGTGGAGCTGCCCGAGGCGCGGCGGCACGCGGGGACCCCCCGGGCCCGCGAGGAGGAGGGGGAGACCCTCCTCGCGAAGCTCGACCCCCGCGAGCGCGTGGTGGCGCTCGACGAGCGCGGCGACGCGCCGGACAGCCTCGCCTTCTCGAGGCGGGTGGGGGGGTGGCTGCAGGGCGGCCGGGACGTGTCGCTCGTCGTCGGCGGCTCCGACGGCCTCGCGCCCGCCGTCCTCGCCCGCGCCGACGAGCGGCTCGCGCTCTCGCGCCTGACGCTCGCCCACCGCCTCGCCCGGCTCGTGCTCCTCGAGCAGCTCTACCGCGCCCTCACCATCCTGCGGGGCGAGCCTTACCACAAGTGAAATGGCTCCCGGCGCGGCGGGCGCCGTCGGGGGTGACACGCCGCCTGCCCGGGAGACGGCACGATCGTTTCTTGTGGCGCCGGGTGCGGTTCTCTGACATCACGGCTTGCGCGACCGGCCTTACTCCGAGAGGTTCCGCGTGGCCAAGCCCAAGCCCGTTCTCCTCGTCGTCCTCGATGGTTGGGGCCTGCGCGCCGAGCGCGAGGCCAACGCCATCGCGCTCGCCGGGACGCCGAGCATGGATGCGCTCGTCCGCGAGTTCCCGTCGACCGCCCTGGAGACGAGCGGTCTCGCGGTCGGCCTCCCCGAGGGGCAGATGGGCAACTCCGAGGTGGGGCACACGAACCTCGGAGCCGGGCGAATCGTCTACCAGGATCTCGTCCGCATCAACCGGGCCGTCGAGGACGGCTCGTTCTTCCGGAACGACGCGCTGCTCCTGGCCTGTCGCAAGGCCAAGGCCGCGGGCGGCGCGCTCCACCTGATGGGGCTCCTGTCCGACGGCGGCGTCCACAGCCACGTCGAGCACCTCCACGCGCTCCTCGACCTCGCCCGGCGCGAGGGGGTGGCGCGCGCGTACGTCCACGCCTTCATGGACGGCCGGGACACGCCGCCCCAGAGCGGCGCCGGGTACATGCGCGAGCTGGAGAGGCGGCTGCGGGACGCCGGCTACGGGCGGGTCGCGGTGGTGTCGGGGCGCTACTACGCCATGGACCGCGACAAGCGGTGGGACCGCGTCGCGCTCGCCTGGGCCGCGATGGTGAAGGGCGACGGTCACCGCGCCGCGAGCGGCGTCGCCGCCATGGAGGCCTCGTACGCGCGCGGCGACTACGACGAGTTCGTGAAGCCCACCGTGATCGTGGACGGCGACGGCAAGCCGGTGGGGCCGGTCCGGGACGGCGACGTGATCCTGTTCTTCAACTTCCGCGCGGACCGGGCCCGCGAGATCACCCGCGCCTTCACCGATCCCGCCTTCCAGGAGTTCGAGCGGGGGACGGTGCCGCGCCTCTCCGCCTACGTCTGCCTGACGGAGTACGACAAGACGTTCCAGCTGCCCGTGGCGTTCGCGCCGCAGGACCTCACCGAGATCTTCCCCGAGATCGTGGCGCGCGCCGGGCTGAAGCAGCTCCGCTGCGCCGAGACGGAGAAGTACGCCCACGTCACCTTCTTCTTCAACGGAGGGCGCGAGACCGTGTTCCCGGGCGAGGACCGGATCCTGGTGCCGAGCCCGCGCGACGTGAAGACCTACGATCTCAAGCCGGCGATGAGCGCGCGGGAGGTGACCGACAAGCTCGTCGCCGCCGTCGGCACCGGCCAGTACGGGTTCGTCCTCGTCAACTACGCGAACCCGGACATGGTCGGCCACACCGGCATCCTCGACGCCGCGATCCAGGCGGTGAAGGTGGTGGACGAGTGCGTGGGGCGCCTGTGGCAGGCGGCGCGCAAGCAGGGGATGGCGATGCTCGTCACCGCCGACCACGGCAACTGCGAGATGATGACCGACCCGGTGACCGGCCAGCCGCACACCGCGCACACGCTCCTCCCCGTCCCGTTCATCCTCGCCGACCCGGACTTCAGGGGCGCCAAGCTGCGGGCGAAGGGGATCCTCGCGGACGTGGCGCCGACGGCCCTCCAGGTCATGGGCCTCCCGCAGCCCAAGGAGATGAAGGGGCTCGGGCTCGTGGTGCGGTGAGGGGGGGTCCGGTGGGCTCGGGGCCGGCCGTACGACGATCGCTCCGGTCCGCGGCTCGCGCGCTCGCGTCCGCCCTGCTCGACCTCGTCTACCCGCCGCGATGCGCCGCCTGCGGCGAGGCCGGGGCCGAGCCGTTCTGCGCGATCTGCGCCGAAGCGATCGAGGAGGTGCCGCGGGGCTGTCCGCGCTGCGGAGTCCCCGGGCTGCCCGAGGTCTGCGGCGCGTGCCTCGCCGCGCCGCCGGCCTTCGACGCCGTCCGCGCGGGGGGATTGCTGGGCGGACCGCTCGCCGACGCCGTCCACGCGCTCAAGTACCGCCAGCGCCCGGCGCTGGCGCGCCCGCTGGGCCGCTGGCTGGCGCACCGGATCGCGCTGCCGGCCGGCGCGGCGGTGGTCGCCGTGCCGCTCGCGCCCGGGCGGCGCCGCACGCGCGGGTACGATCAGGCCGCGCTCCTCGCCGACCACCTCGCCCGGGCCGCGGGCGCGCCCAGGCTCCGGGCCGTCCTCCGCCGCGTGAGGGAGACCGCGCCGCAGGTGGGACGCTCGCGGGCCGGGCGGGCCGTGAACGTCCGCGGCGCCTTCGCGGCGTCGCGGAGGGCGGCGGGGCGCGACCTGGTCCTGCTCGACGACGTCGTCACCACGGGCGCCACCGCCGACGCCGCGGCCGAGGCCCTCCGCCGCGCGGGGGCGCGGAGCGTGGTGGTCGTGGCGCTGGCGCGGGCGGAGTGAGGCCCCCAGGCCCTCAGGACGCGGGTTTCGCCTTGACCCGCTGCAGCCGCTCCAGCGCCGCGCGGCAATACTCCGCGCTCGGCGAACGAGGCGCGGTCTTGATCACGTACAGGTGGATGTTGGCCGCCACGCCCGCCTGGCCCGCCTTGCCCGCGGCGTCGGCCACCGACACGAGCCCCTTGAGGCAGCGGAGCGGGTCGGTTCCCGCCGCACCGAACTGGACGTAGCACCAGGCGGCGTCCGCGAAGCTCGCCTGCGCGACCAGGGCGCGGGCGAGCCCCTGCCAGCCGGCGTCCTCCAGCGCGAGCCCCTTCCGGTGCTCGCGGAGGGCCCCGAACACCTCGCACGCGATCTTGCCGTTCCCGCCCTCGACGGCGCGCGCGATGGCCCTCGCCCCGCATGCCAGCGCCTCGCCGATCCGCTGGGCGCGGAGGTACAGCGCGGTGAGCTGGCTGGACACGGTCGCCTCCCCGGGAGCCTGCACCTCGAGCGCCTCGGCGTCGGCGAGAGCGCCCTGGAGGTCGGTCGCGGCCCGGGCGGCGATTCCCGCGAGGGCCCGCCGGAGATCCACCGCCGAAGGCGCCGGCCGCGCCTGCGCCGGGGCCGCGGAGGGCGCGGCGAGCGTCTCGACGGCAGCATGCGCCGATGCCGCGGCCGTCACCGCGTCGGCGCCGAGCGCCTCGACGTCCATCGCGAACGCGCCCGTGAGGCGCGACACGAACACCGGGACCGAGGACCAGCACACGACGAGCCCCACGCCCATCACCACGGCGGCGACCTGCGGGCTCGCGCGCGACAGCACGGCTCCGAGGAGCACGAGGGGCGGCACCTCCAGGATCAGCAGGAGGATCGGCGTGCCCAGCAGGGCGGCGACGAACAGGGGGAGGTCTCCGCGGCGAGCCCCGAGCCACTGCCACGGTTCGGGCGTGAAGCACGCCGCCAGCGTGGACGCGCGAGCCGCGATGACGTGCGCCGCGACGGATGCGACGATCGCGACGGCGGCGAGCAGCACGAGAGCCCCGCCCAGCCAGAGCCCTCGCTCCGGGAGCGGCGTCGAGGCGTTCGCGTGGAGCGCGGGCATCGCGTTCCCGGCGAGCCACCCGCCGGTGATCGCGACGGGGAACTCCCACAGGCCGTTGAGGACGGCGTACCGCAGGACGAACCCCCTCACCGCTCCCGGCGGCGTGGGGGAGGTCACCCCGGCCTCGAGGTCGCCTTCCTTCGCGGCGAGCGTGAGCCGCCCCACCAGCGGTGACATGGCGACGGTGCTCAGGAACAGCGTCAGCGCGAGGGGGAGGCGCAGCAGCTGGAACACGACGCCGGTCGCGGCCGCGATCACGGCGAGCAGCGCGGCCGCCGACACCACCCTGCGCGCGCCGGCGGGGGTGAGGAAGTGGAGGACCGTCCGTCCGGCGAGTCCTCCGAAGCGCGTCCCCTCGTCCCTCATGAAAGGCCTCCCGGACGTCCCAGCGGCATCGGCCCCGCCGGTGGCGAGACGAGCCGTCGGGAGAGGCTAGACCGGGCGTCCGAGGGCGGTCAAATTCACATGGGATACAGTGCAGCGGCATGGCATCGACACGACCGGATGGCGCAGCCCCTCTTCCCCAGCCAGCGCGGCCGCTGCGGATCGCGATGGTCATCGACGCCTGGGACGAGGCCAACAACGGGGCGGTCGTCTCCACGCGGCGCTTCTCGGACCTGCTGCGGAGCCGCGGTCACGTCGTCGAGGTGCTCGCCACCGGCGAGCCGGCCCCGGGCAAGGTGCCTCTCCCGACCTTCTTCGTCCCGACGCCGGGCCGGATCATGCAGAAGATGCGGCTCCCGTTCGCGTGGCCCGACCGGCGCATCCTCGAGGACACGCTCCGGCGCCAGGACGTGGTCCACGTGCAGTTCCCGTTCTACCTCGGGATCCGGGCCATCACGCTGGCCCGCCAGGCGAGGGTGCCGGTGGTCTCCACGTTCCACGTCCAGGCCGAGCACCTCCTGCACAACGTGAACGTCCACAACCGGACGCTGGTGGACTGGACCTACCGGTTCTTCCTGCGGACCACCTACAACCGCTGCGATCATGTCCTGTGCCCCAGCGAGTTCGCCCGCCGGGAGCTGCAGCGCCACGGCCTGCGCGTGCCATCGACGGTCCTCTCGAACGGCGTGCCTCCCGAATACCGCCCGCTGCCGAGGGAGGCGTGCCCCCGGTTCGGCGGGAAGTTCACCATCCTCTCGGTGGGGCGCCTGGCCCGCGAGAAGCACCACGACCTCCTCATCGAGGCGGTGCGCCGGTCGCGCCACGAGGCGCGCATCCAGCTCGTCATCCTGGGGGACGGCCCGCAGCGCGCCCGCCTCGAGGCGCAGGGGCGCACGCTGACCAACGAGCCCGTCTTCCGCTGGCTGAAGCCGGCCGAGCTCATCCCCTACTACGGCGGCGCCGACCTGTGCGTGCACGCCGCCGACGTCGAGGTGGAGTGCATGTCGGTCCTGGAGGCCATGGCCTGCGGACTGCCGTGCCTCATCGCCCGCGCGCCGCTCAGCGCCGCCTCGCAGTTCGCCCTCTCCGACGACTTCCTGTTCGAGTCCGGCTCTCGCGAGGACCTCACCCGCAAGATCGACGCGTTCGTCGAGACGCCGGAGGCGCTGGCGCGGGCACGCGCCGGGTACCGCGAGGCGTCCCAGCGCTACCGGGTGGAGGCCTCCGTGGAGAAGCTGATCGAGGTCTACCAGGGGGTCATCGAGGCCGCCCGGGCCTGATCCCGCCGCGCGCGCTCTCGCGCCGGGGGCGGCCGCAGGCGTCCTCACCCTTCCGGGCGGATCCGGCTCGCGCGTCCCTGCGGCCCCGGCGTGACGGGCGACCGGCGACGAGCCGCAAGCCCCCCACGGGCCCTTTGACACTCCCGAGGACGGCGCTGCAAGCTCACGCCCCTCGTTGTCGGTCGATCGATTCACTTCTTGCACGCGAGGTGAAACGTATGAGAACCGCGCTGACGATGGTGGTGCTGTCCTGTCTCGCATCGGTCCCGGTCCAGGCGAACGCCCTCCCCCGGGCCGTCCTCCCCAACCACACTCCGCGATTCGCGGCGCGTGGCGGCGACCTCGGCCCCGCGCGCCCGTCGCAGGAGATCACGGTGACCGTGTGGCTGCGCGCCCGCGACGCGGCGGGACTCGAGCAGCGGTCGCAGCAGCTCCAGGACCCGACCTCGGGCGCCGCTGCGTTCCTGAGCGGGGAGCAGTTCCAGGCAGCGCACGCGCCCGCCGACGCGGCCGTGGCCACCGTGAGCCGGTTCCTGCAGGCGAGCGGGCTGGCCGTCACGAGCGTCGGCCCGCACAACCTCTTCGTCACCGCCCGCGGCACCGTCGCCGCCGCGCAGGCCGCCTTCGGTGTCGGGATCCACGACTTCCTGGTGAACGGGCGTGTGCTCCGCTCGAACACCTCCGATCCCTCCCTCCCGCAGGCCGTCGCGGCCGTGGTGGCGGCGGTGGGCGGTCTGAGCGAGAAGGGAATGCGGCCGCACCACCTGCGGCCCTTCGATCCGGACGGCGCCGGGTTCGCCCCCGCTCCGCTCGCGAAGACCCCGCACGGCGCCTTCTTCTCGCCCCAGTGCTTCCGCGCCCCGGAGACCGAGCGCTTCAGCTCCGCCACCGCGACGGCGGCGTACACCGGGAACCGCTACGGCCAGGACATCGCCAACACCGCCACCGGCACCCTCCCGCCCTGCGGCTACCAGCCGAGCGAGATGCAGGCGGCCTACGACGTGGCCGGGCTCCACGCCCTCGGGCTGGACGGCACCGGCCAGACCATCGCCATCGTGGACGCATTCGGCTCCACCACCATCGGCTACGACGCCGCGGTGTTCTCGGAGGTCTACGGCCTGCCGGCGCTGGACCTGACCGTGGTCGGCACGCCGACCGCCTCCCCGTTCGATCCCGACCCCAACCTGGCCGGCTGGGCGGAGGAGACCACGCTCGACGTCGAGTGGGCGCACGCCATCGCCCCGGGCGCCAAGATCGTGCTCGTGGTCTCGCCCGACAACGCGGACGTCAACCTGGCTGCGGCGGTCGCGCTGGCCGCGTCGATCCCCGGGGTGAGCTCCATCTCCAACAGCTACGGCGGGCCCGAGTCCGAGGAGGACGACGCCGGGTTCACCGCCTTCGAGACCGCGATCAAGATGGCCTCCGTGAAGGGCATCTCGGTGAGCTTCTCCTCGGGCGACGACGGCGACTGGGAGGCGATCCTCGGCTACCGGGACGTGGGCTATCCCGCCAGCTCGCCGTTCGCCACCGGCGTGGGCGGCGTCAGCGTGGCCCTGAAGGCCGACGGCTCGACCGACTTCCAGACCGGCTGGGGCACGAACCTCACCCGCATCGCGGACACGGTGGCGCTGGGCAGCCCGCCGGCGGACCCGCCGTTGCAGCTCGGCTTCCAGTTCGGGGCGGGCGGGGGCGTGAGCGGTCACTTCGCCAAGCCCGCCTACCAGCGCCGCCTTCCCGGGCGGGCGCGGCTCGAGCCGGACATCGGCTGGGTCGCCGATCCCTACACCGGCGTGGAGATCGTCGAATCGCTCGACGCCGACGGAAACCTCGGGGTCGGCGTCATCGGCGGCACCAGCGTGGCCTGCCCGATGTTCTCGGCGCTGTGGGCCATCGCCGCCCAGGGCGCGGGCCACCGGCTCGGCCAGGCCGCCCCCATCCTGTACGGTCTCGACGCCCGGAGCGGCGCCATCACCGACGTCGTCCCCGTCGGCTCGTCCCACGATGTCGTGGGCTTCATCCACGATGCCGGCGGGCTCACCTTCGAGTCGCGCTTCGATCTCGCGGCGCCGCTCGGGGGCACGCGCACGTTCGTGAGCGCGCTCTACAACAGCCCGTTCTCGACGCGCTGGTTCGTCGTCACCTTCGGGACCGACTCTTCCCTGATCACCGCGACGGGCTGGGACGACGTCACCGGCCTCGGTACGCCGAGCGGGCAGGCCTTCGTGAACGCGATCGCGCGCAGCCGCCGCTGACCGCGCCGATGGCCACCGGGAGGGCGGGCCGCGAGGCTCGTCCTCCGGCCGGCGGGTGAGCTCACGCGAAGCTGGACGTCGTCGAGCAGGTGCTCCGGCCGGCGGGCGTGGAAGGCTCCGCCCATCTCCGATCCGGAGCCGACCTCCTGAAAAGGTCCTCTCCGTCCACCGTCGGCGAGGTGGTGGAGTCGATCGACCTGACACGCCGTGGACGCGGGCGAACGGACCTCACGCGCTCGGCGTCTTGTGGATCTGCATCCGGACCTTCTTCAGCCTCCCCCGCGCGGCGACGAGCGCCTCGTCGGTCTTGCCGATCGCGTCCTCCGCCGCGGCGCTGACCGTCTTCGTCGCGAGCTTCACGAGCGAGCGTCCCGCCTCCTGGAGCGTGTGCCCGAGCTCCACGATGTCCTGCGCCAGCGGGTTCGGCTTCTGCTTCCGTGTGCGGGCTGTCATCGCATCCTCCCTGGACGCGATGCTACGACGTCTCCCCGGCAGCGGACCTGGCGTGCGGGGGCGCCACGATCGAAGGGATCGCTCCGGAGCGCGGCGGAGGCCGATCCGGGTCGCTGGCCACGGCCCGAGTAATCCGCGCGCGGCGGCGCCGCGCCAGGTATACCCTTTCCGTGATCTCATGGCGCAACACCGAGGACGGCTGGGCCGTGAACCTCGACGGCACGAACGCGGCGAGCGAGTTCACGCTCCCTCGCATCGAGCTTCACGCCGGGCCGAAGGGCTGGACGTGCATCTGCCACCGCAAGAATGGGACCTCGCTGAAGCTTCCGCTCGGTCCCGCACCGACCGCGGCGGCGGCGAAGCAGGTGGCGGTCGAGGCGATGCTCGCGCTCGGGACGCAGTACGACGCGGAGCTGCTCGCGCTCCTCGGACGGCCAGCCGCCTGATCGGAGCACCTCGAAGGTGAGTCGGCCGAGCTCCGGTTCCTCGATCTACTCGACGCGTCGAGGCGCCGGAGAGGACGTCCACCAATGGTATGCCAAGGCCACGATCGTGGTGATGGCGGCGATCGTGTACGCGAGCCGCTGTCCACGCCACAAGCTGGCCAGCCATTCGTTCAGCTCGTTCGCGACCACGGCCGCCTTTCCCCCGATGACCTCCATCTGGCGCTGGTAGCTCTTCGAGTGCTCCATGTCGTCGATCTCCGGATATCCGACGGCGGGCACGGCCGTCAGATAGACGACGAGGGCGCTCGCCCAGCCGATGGCCAGGATGCCGCCCGCGACCAGCCGGCGACGAGGCCACCGCGACAGGCGCTTCATCGAACCTCCTCACCGCCTCGCCCCGAGCACCCGCGTCCGGAACCCGTCAGTCGCTCACCCTGTTCCAGTCTAGCCGACCGCTCGCGGCGCCGTCCTGCCCGGTGCAGGCCACGGCGGCGGGCGCGGCGCTCGCCCTCGAGGGGTGCAGCCAGGGCCGCGGCGACGCCCCACGCTGTCCGATGCCCCACGCTTGCGAGCCCCGGGAACGGCGTGCGATCCTCGCCGTGCTCCCTCGGGGGAGCGCCTCTCTCGGGCTCTCCGGGGCACCGGGAGCGGGGGACGCGAATGGGCAGCTTCGATCCGGCGGAGCAGTCACGCGGCGGCGAGCCGCCGTCGGGCGATGGGCTGGCTGCGGACGCGGCAGGCCGCCTCGGGGAGGAACGCCTTCGCCAGGCCGTGCGCGTCGCCCACATCGGCATCTTCGACCACGATCAGCGGACGGACACGATCTACTGGTCCCCGAAGCAGCGTGAGATCTACGGCATCGACGCGGAGGAGCTCGTCACGCTCCAGCTCTTCCTCGATCACGTCTACCCCGCCGATCGGGAGCGGATCGACGAGGCCGTGCGGGCCGCGCACACGCCGGGGGGCGACGGCCTGTTCGACGTGGAGCACCGGATCACGCGCCGGGACGGCGCCGTCCGGTGGCTCAAGACCCGGTCGCAGACCTTCTTCGAGGGCGAGGGCGAGGGCCGCCGCCCGGTCCGGACCGTCGGCGCCGTCATCGACATCACCGACACGCGCCGGGCGGAGGAGGAGCGCGAGCGGCTGCGGACCCTGCTCGCGCAGGCGCAGAAGCTGGAATCGGTCGGGCTCCTCGCCGGCGGCGTCGCCCACGAGTTCAACAACATGCTGGCCGTCATCCTGGGAAACGCGGAGATGCTCCAGTCGCCCCTCGCGGGCGACCCGGCCGCGTCGGCCGACCTGTCCGAGATCGTCCGCGCCGCGGGCCAGGCCCGCGACGTGACCCGGCAGCTGCTCGCCTTCTCCCGGAAGCAGATCGTCTCTCCCCAACCGCTCTCCCCCAACCTGCTCCTGGCGCGGATCCGGAGCACGCTGGCGCGGCTCATCGGCGAGGACGTGGACCTCCGCTTCCTGCCGGGGCCGGAGGTCTGGAGCGTCGAGATGGACCACTCGCAGTTCGAGCAGGTCCTCGTGAACCTCGCAGTGAACGCGCGGGACGCCATGCCGCGCGGCGGCACCCTGACCGTCGAGACGGCCAACGTGCAGCTCGACGAGGAGTACTGCCGGCGGAACCCCGGCTTCCGGCCAGGGGACTACGTCCTCGTCGCGGTGAGCGACACCGGCGTCGGAATGGACCCGGAGACGCTCGAGCGCGTCTTCGAGCCATTCTTCACCACCAAGCCTCTCGGCAAGGGCACGGGCCTCGGGCTCGCCACCGTCCACGGCATCGTCACGCAGTGCGGCGGCACCGTGCACGTCTACAGCGAGCCGGGGATCGGCAGCACCTTCAAGATCCATCTCCCCCGCCTCCGGGCGGAGCAAGAGGTGACGGCCGCGCGGGACGCCGCGCCGGCGGTGGTCGGGAGCGGGACGGTGCTGCTCGTGGAGGACGAGCCGATGGTCCGCCGGATGACGGCCGCCATGCTCGCCTCCCTCGGCCTGTCGGTCCTCGCCGCCGAGTCTCCGGGCGATGCGCTGGAGCAGGCCGCGCGCAAGGACACCCGGATCGACCTCCTGCTGACGGACGTGGTGATGCCGGGAATGAGCGGCAAGGAGCTGCGCGATCGCATCTTGGCGCTGCGGCCCGACCTCCCGGTGCTGTTCATGTCCGGTTACACGCCCGACGTCATCTCCCACCACGGCGTCCTGGAGGCGGGCGTGCACCTCCTCCAGAAGCCCTTCTCCATCGGCCACCTGACCCGCGCCATCGGCGAGGCTCGCAAGGCCCGCTGACCGCGGAGCCCGCCTGCGGGCGGCGGGCGCTCCGGTCGAGGCCCCCCGGCGCCGCTGCACCGTGCGCGGCCCGCCTGGCGGTGCCGGCCATCGCGACCGATCACGCCTCGGGCGGCACGGACCGCTGCGCGTCCGACCGGTACACCTCGAGCGCCGAGGTCACCGCCTTGACGAGTCCCGACCAGCGAATCGGCTTCGCGACGAAGCACGATGCGCCCGCGTCGAGGAGTGGTCGCTCGCTGCCGCGGTAGCTCGAGAGCCCGATGATCGGCACGGAGCGGAGCCTCTCGCTCTGCGCCCCTCGCACGTCGCGCACCAGGTCGGCGCCGCTGCGGGCTGGAAGGAGGTAGTCCACGATCATCGCGTTCGGAGGATCCGCGAGCGCGAGGTCGAAGGCGTCGTCGGCCGTCTCCGCCTCGACCGACGCGTACCCGTGCGCCTCGAGGATTCCGACGAGGAGAGCCCGCAGCGCTCGGCTGTCGTCGACGATGAGCACGCGGAACACGATCGAGATTCTGTGCCGGTGGGCGCGTGGCGAGGTATCCCGCGGGCGCGCGACGATGCGACTGCCCCAGCCAGGAGTCAACTGGCAGTGGCCAGGATCCGAGCCAGCCTGGCAGGGGTCCGGCCCCGACTCCGGCCGGCGGTGACCGTCCGGGGCGCGACCCGGCCGTGGCGCCGGGCCCCGGCGAGCCGGGATCCGCCTATCATCGCGCGATGAGCAAGCAGGAGCTGAGGGACATCGCACGTCGCGCGATGATCCGGCGCGGACTCCAGCCGGAGTTCTCGCCCGCAGCGCTGGCGGAGGCCGACGCGATCGCGCGGGCCGCGACGGAGGTGGGCCCCTCGATCCGGGATCTTCGCGGCCTGCCGTGGGCGTCGATCGACAACGACGACTCCCGCGATCTCGACCAGCTCTCCGTCGCGGACCCGATCGCGGGCGGCGCGGTGCGGATCCTCGTCGCGATCGCCGACGTCGACGCGACCGTCCGGGAGGGGTCCGCGCTCGACGGGCACGCCCGGACCAACACCACCTCGGTCTACACGGCCGCCGAGACCTTCCCGATGCTGCCGGAGAAGCTCTCCACCGACCTCACCTCCCTCGGCGAGGGCCAGGAGCGCCTCGCGATCGTCGTCGACATGACGATCGGCGGCGACGGCGCGGTGACGGACTCCGACGTCTACCGGGCCGTGGTCGTCAACCACGCGAAGCTCGCGTACGACGGCGTGGCGGCCTGGCTCGACGGTACGGCGCCCGCGCCGCCGAGGGTCTCGGCCGTTCCGGGGCTCGACGGGCAGCTGCGCCTCCAGGACGAGGTCGCCCAGCGCATGAAGGGCCTGCGGGCCCGGCACGGCGCGCTCGATCTCGAGACGGTCGAGGCCCGGGCCGTGTTCGACGACGGCGTCCTCACCGCGCTCCGGCCGGACGAGAAGAACCGGGCCAAGGCGCTGATCGAGGACTTCATGATCGCGGCGAACGGCGTGACCGCGAGGGCCCTCGCCCGCAAGGGCTTCCCCTCGTTCCGGCGCGTGCTGCGCGCGCCCGAGCGCTGGGCGCGGATCGTCGAGCTGGCGGGTACCCTCGGCGAGCAGCTGCCCCCGGAGCCGAGCGCCCTCGCGCTCGAGGGTTTCCTCGCGAAGCGCCGCCGGAGCGATCCCGCTCGCTTCCCCGACCTCTCGCTCTCGGTCGTCAAGCTCCTGGGCTCGGGGGAGTATGCGCTGGAGCTGCCCGGCGAGCGGGCGACCGGACACTTCGGCCTCGCCGTGCAGGACTACACGCACTCCACCGCCCCGAACCGCCGCTTTCCGGATCTGGTCACGCAGCGGATCCTGAAGGCGGCGCTGGCCGGACGCGCGCCCCCCTACGGAGACGACGAGCTGGCCGCGCTGGCCCGGCACTGCACCGAGCAGGAGGGGAACGCGGCCAAGGTGGAGCGTCAGGTGCTGAAGTCCGCGGCGGCGCTGCTGCTCGCGGCGCGGGTCGGCGAGCGGTTCGACGCGATCGTGACCGGCGCGTCGGAGAAGGGGACATGGGTCCGGGTTTCCCAGCCGCCCGTGGAGGGCAAGGTGGTGCACGGCTTCGAGCGCCTCGACGTCGGCGACCGGCTCC
>Ga0335084_10003455_pt1 | contig 15395 bp, 19 predicted proteins | sample Lox_Sample_44_FD_206721 | JGI IMG/M metagenome (GOLD analysis project Ga0335084, IMG submission 206721) | Soil microbial communities from Loxahatchee National Wildlife Refuge, Florida, United States - Lox_Sample_4.4 | ecosystem: Environmental > Terrestrial > Soil > Wetlands | place: USA...
GACGATTGTCTACGGTTTTCACAGGTATAGACCTTAATCGTCGTCATCGTCAGAGGGGGCCGGTCCTGAGTCAGCTTCCTCCTTCTGGGACTCGTCTAGGAGACGATTGATGAGCGCTTCTTGCTCCTGCAGCGTCATCTCAGCCGGGAACAGCATGAAATCGTCGAGCGACTCCTCGCCCTCGCGAGTCACCGTTCCGATCGTGACCTTGTAGACCTTCCGCATCGAGTACGACACAGAGGCCAGCTCACCGTGCTCCATACAATGACAATGCTCCTTGCCGGCATCGTCGACGTACGAAAGCGTGGTGTGCTCGTTGCCCTCCTTCTCGACGCAGAGAACGCAGCCCACCTTTTCCTTCTTCCAAAGCCGGCCCTTCCACAGATGGACCGCGTTGGAGTCGAGCTTCCACTTGGAGACGGGGATACCGTCTAGCTCGATGATTTTCGTTGGACCGCTCATTTTTCGTGCTGCACTAGCCATGAGCCTACGTTAATAGGTCATGTAGGCATTGTCAAGGAATGCTACTTAGGGGCCCAGGTGCGCTCCTTTGCGGCCTCGTGGTATAGCGTTTTCCTTCGTTCTTCCACTAGCTTGAGTAGGTGATCAAGGCCGGAGATTCCGAACTCCTTTTCCACGGAAAGGAGGGCATTGCCAAGGATTCTCTCGACCCCAGCTTCGATATTAGTCTTCGCCATTGAAGGTCGTCCCGTTCATCTCAGCCTTGAGACAGTCGCTCACCTTGAACTTGAGAACGCGCCGGTCCGAGATAGTGATCGGTTCGCCGGTCTTCGGGTTGCGACCCTTGCGTGCCTTCTTCTCGTGAGGGGTGAATTTTCCGAAGCCGGAGATCTTCACGTCTTCGCCTTTGACGAGCGTCTCGCAGATGCAATCGAAGATACTCTCCACGACTGCGACCGCCTTCTTGCTTGTGATGGAAGGAATCGCCGCAGACACGGCGTCCGTCAAAATTGCCTTCGTTACGCTCTCGCTCATGGTCATCCTCGCTCAGGCGTTCAGCGCTTCGCGCATCTCTTTGCCGCACTTGAAGTGCGGTAGTTTCTTCGGGGCAACGTTGACGACCTCGCCGGTCCTCGGGTTTCGCCCCATGTACCCATCGTAGTCCCTGGGCGCGAACGAGCCGAACCCACGAATCTCGACGCGTCGGCCCTCCTTGAGGGCTCCAGACATCGTATCGAAGACAGCGTTGACCGCCTTCTCCGCTTCCGGGTACGGGATCTCATTCTTCACAGAGATGTGTCGGATCAAATCAGACTTCGTCATCAATGCCCCCTCAGATAAGGCTCATCTGGCCGTTAATTACGAAATTCATGTGCTGCTCTGGAATCGCTTTAACCGCATCCATGGCAGCCCGCTTCAGAGTCCCCGCTCTGATCTCGTTCTTGAACTTAACACCATCGATGCCAAGTTCTCCATACGTTTCGACCACCTCATCGTCGAGCGTGACGACTGTGCATGGCTTTGCAGCTTGCTCCCCATTGAGGAACGAAAGGCCAGCACTAGTGACGAAGTATGTCACGCGGTCCCCATCTTGGAACCGTTTGATCAATCCCATGGCTTCGGCGCGGAAGATCATTGGCGGAGGAATATCGACACAGCGCGGATGTTCCGCTGGCGGGATTGAATCGCGTGGATTATCGCTGTTCGTAACGATGACCGTCTTCGCGATCGACATCTTTGCAGCGATCATCGTCAGATAGTCGACGAAGTAGTCATTGATCGTAAACGCCGACTCTTTGGAGAGCTTGCGTTTACATCCAGGACAGTCGACGAGCTTCTTGCGCCCTTCACGGTCCAAGATGTGAACCGGCCAGCCGCGCTTCATCATCGCGTCGAGAAAGTTGTCGCATTTGTCCTCGGGCACTTCGAGGAAGATGATCTTGGCCGACATCAATTGCGGTGGATCCTTGGAACGCGCGCTTCGGTAGAGCCCATGTCATCAGCATCAATGACGGGCTTCGTGTCTTCGACCGCCTTCACAGCCTTCTGCAGATCTGTCGCGGTCGGAATGTTCGACACGCCCTGAAGAATCAACATCAAGAGAACAAGCACCATCCCGGCGCCGACGTACTTCGTCCAAACCGGACCCTCGCCCGACAGTCCCCATGTCGAAACTGCGAGGAGCGCAACCAGTACGAGCGCCTGCAAACCCTTCATCTGGGCGAACGTATCTGCGGGTAGTTCAATTGTCTAGAGGAGTTGTGAGCCGAAAAAACAAAGGCCGGCAGCCCAAGTTGGACTTGCCGGCCTTCGTTGTTGTGGTGGTTCAGCCCGCGAGCGACTTCAGTTCGATGCCCGTCTCGGGATGCGACATGTTCGCGACGTAGTGCCCGATCTTGGAGCAGCGCTCGCACGCGACGATGTGATCTGCAGCCGTCGACGACATCTTGTTCGTGTCGGCAATCTGAATGAGATCACGGTCGTTGACGCAGAACGGCGTCGAGGGAAGCTCCGCTAGTGCGCGCAGGTTTGCGACGTCCTTCTCGCAGCCGCATCCATCAGCGATGCACTTGCGAACCCAGAAGACCTCGTCTTCCGAAGCAACTTGAAGGGCAACTCTCGCAACTAGAACTCGTGTGTACCGCATACGGGGCCTCCTTTCATGGAGTGCCTTGATGATGCCAACAATTCGGAAAAGATCAAGTCTTTTTCGAAACGTAACGCAGCGTTCACCTATTAACGACGGGTATGACACACAGGCAGAGGTATGATTCTTCTACGGAATTACGAAGACTTACACGTCGGCCTTGACAAACGGCAAGTTTTTTCATAGGCTCATCAGCGAAGACGAATTACGCGAGGACGAGCAATGGATGCTAACTGGGCTCATAACCCAGTGCCGTAAGGCGCCGCAGGTTCGATTCCTGTCCCTCGCTACCAAAGCAAGAAACTTCCCACCAAGCACAGTACCTTCAATGTCATCCATGGCCACATACCTAGCGCAAGACCTCTGCGGAACGAGCACGTGCTCGTGGCGCAAAGGGTTTATTGCGTCCGGCCTGGAGACCTTGGGTACCGTCGGCGGCGAAGCCAGCCATCCCCTCCCGCAGTATCTCCAGGCCAAGCGCGCGAATGATCCCACGGGAGGCCCCTCAAGCTAGGTAGACCAGAAGACATACCTAGAACACCGAGAGGCCTCCCAGGGAAAGAAACCTGGGGGGCCTTTTCAGTTTCGGGAGTGCGGCAACTGGCGACGCAAGCTGACTGTAAATCAGTCGTGTGATGAGCACTTGGTGGTTCGACTCCACCCACTCCCACGGAAGCAATGATGACCAATCGAAAACAGATCTACGTCCCTAATTCTGGGGTCGTAGCTCAACGGCAGAGCAGCTGGCTTTTAACCTTCTGATCAGGGTTCAATTCCCTGCGGCCCTACCAGATCATGAACCTTCCATCCACCAAAGACTGCGTCCTTGACGGCGACCGCCAGAAGCGGGTCGTATTCGTACGGTTCCAGAGCAACGAGCTTTGGTACCGCTGCGAGAACGGCTTCGAGTTCCCGGTTCCCGTCTCGGACACCAACGATGCCGCATTCCTCCCCGAGGACAAGGCATCCGCATTCATGCGGTGGATTCGCAAGCATATCGACTTTCTCGCAGCAGCAAAGGTAGACGCAAACGAAGCTCACGTTATTGAGGCGTAGTTCAATTGGCAGAACGTCGGTCTCTGAAGCCGAATGTTGGTAGTTCGACTCTACCCGTCTCAACCAAGCCAAAGCAAAGCACGACTGGGCGTAACTTTCCCACAGAGGAAATCCCGGACAACCTGAGCGAGGCTTCTGATAACTGAATAGATGAACGACGCGGGGACCCGCCATGGTCCCCAATATGCCTCGGTAGCTTAGGTGGTCTAAGCGCGCCGCTGAAGACGGTGAGATTTTGGTTCGACTCCAAACTGAGGCACCCGACGTTTGCCGCGACGGCATGGTTCATCAGCATGGCAGTACCTGATGAAGTTCGCCTCCATAGCTCAATGGTTAGAGCACCCGACTCTTAATCGGTTGGTTGAAGGTTCGAGTCCTTCTGGGGGCACCAGGATGTGCGCTTCGTAAAGCTTCGGTGGCAGCACCGAGTCCTTTAACAGCTTCCCGCAAGGGTCGAGGCGGCATGGAAGAAAAACCTCCGATGGCGGGGGCGCCCATTCGAACTGGGATGGACCGGGGTGACTCGGTTGGGGTTCGAGACCTCTTTCTTCCGCTGCAATCTTGGTCGTAGACAATTACCTGGGTTCGATGTCAGACCCTTCTGTGAAAGTGCGCGTGGCCTAGACAAGGGCACGTCAAACCAAATCAGGAGAGTCCCCCGTGGCATCGAAGAACAGCACCAAGAAGCAGCAGGTCCAGCAGAACAAGAACGCGGTTTCCCTCGGGAAGGCGGCAAGCGTCAACATCAGCGCATCGCTGTCGGCCATCTCGTCAACCAGCGTGAAAATCCAGGGCGACCTGGCCAAGATCAGCGAGGAGCTGATCCAGAAGCACGCCGACCTACAGGCGGTCGACGAGGCCATCGCGCTGAAGAAGCAGGAGATGGAGAGCCTTCACGGGGTCGACAGCGTCCTCCTGACCATCGACGAGGCCAAGGCGCAGCACGCCGCGCACCTCGAAGCGCAGGCCAAGGAAAAGGAGCAGATCGAGGAGGAGCACCAGAACCTGATCAACCAGCGCAGCCAGGAGCGCGCTCGCGAGGAGGAGGAGTACAAGTACAACCTCCAGCAGAGTCGCAAGGCCAACCAGGACGCGTGGACCGAAGAGGTTCGCGTCCGTGGCAACCAGGAGCGTGATCGCCGCGAGGCCTTCGAGAAGGACATCACCAACCGCGAGGCCTTCCTGAAGGCCAAGGAGACCGAGTACCAGGCGGCTTCGGCTCGCATCGCCAACTGGGATGTGGACGTCAAGAAGGAAGTCGACAAGGCCGTGGCCATCGCGACCAACTCGCTGAGCAAGGACCACGCGCACAAGACCCAGCTCGTCGAGATCCAGAACAAGGCAACGGTCGACGGTCTCAACGCTGCTCTCGCGCAGAAGACCCAGCTGCTCTCCGATCGTGATGCCACCATCGCCGCTATCACGGCCCAGCTCAAGGAGGCGTACGCCAAGAACGCCGAACTGGCCTCGAAGGCGGTCGAGGGTGCTGCGAACGCCAAGTCGATGGCGGACATGCAGTCTCTGATCACGAACGTCGGCGGCAACGGAGCCCGCCCGCGCTCGTAAGTAGTTTCTGAAACGGGTTGGACGGTCATAAGCGCCACAAGGTGATACAAGCTCACCTGCCCGTTTCGTTTGGATGTATTGCTCTCTGGTGAGGGCGCTTGATTGTCGATCAAGACCAGGCGAGTTCGATCCTCGTTGCATCCGCTGAATTGGGAACGTAGGGGAGCTGGAGTCCCCGCTGGCCTGTCACGCCGGAGATCGCGAGTTCAAGTCTCGTCGTTCCCGCTACTGTTTGGGGCTATCGTCCAACGGGAAGACGGCGCACTGGCAGTGCGTAGATTCGGGTTCGATTCCCGATAGCTCCACGAATGGGCCCATCGTATAACGGGAGTATGCAGCGTTCGCAATGCTGAGATCAGGGTTCGATTCCCTGTGGGTCCACTAGATCGGGCAGGAATGTCCCAAGGAGGCGAGCTGGACTTGCAATCCGGCTGAGGTCGGTTCGATTCCGATCCTGTCCACGAATGGAAGATTGGCCGAGTGGTAAGGCAGCGGTTTGCTAAACCGTAGAGCGGCTAATAACTGCTCCGAGAGTTCGAGTCTCTCATCTTCCGCGAAAGCGTTTGCGCCGTTCCTCCTGGCGGGAACCTAAGCCAGCTGGAGGAGGAAATGCCTCTGTTCCTGGCGTAGGATGCGGGTTCGACTCCCAGAGCGGCACGATTCAAGTCCAGGGGCGTAGCCTCGTCCCCTGGTTTCCGGTTCAAGGCCGGGCAGCCTGTGCATGCAGGAAACGAGGCCCCATTCCGAGCTGTAGCGTAGCGGCCCACGCGCCTGTCTGGGGGACAGGAGGAGGCTGGTTCAACTCCAGTCAGCTCGACGACGAGATCGCGGTGGAAGCGCCCTTAGTTACAGGTACGGCGGCGCCGCTGTACGGTAGCGAGAGAAGCTGGGGGTGATGCCGGGCCGGGCCCGGTGGCGTTGGTTCGATTCCCTATCCGTGGTTTCGTTTTACGGGGTGTGGCTCAACCTGGTTAGAGCGCTGCGTTCGGGACGCAGAGATTGGTGGTTCAAATCCACTCACCCCGACTGATCTATGCAGGCGTCGTCCAATGGCAGGACGCTGCGTTGCCAACGCTGAGATAGGGGTTCGAGTCCCCTCGCCCGCACGAATGGTTTGAGATATGGTGTCCATGGTGTAGTGGTTCTGCATTTCAGGATGTGACCCTGAAGGTACGAGTTCGATCCTCGTTGGACACCCCATGAAACTGAAACTCCGATCTGTAACTGTCGTCCAGGAAGTCAAACTTCACACGCACGAAGCAGGCGAGCCATGCACCCAAGCGTGTGCTATCCACTCCTCGGAGGGCGGCGGTCTCGCCAGGTACACGGTCGACGTGGACACAGGCGAATGCAGCGGTGAAGTCGACGGTGTAGCGACCTTCATCGACAAGGATTGGTGGCTCGGTCACTGTACACGCGTTGGCGCACGAGTCTCCGAACGACTGAAAGACATCAAGCTCTAGTTTTGCGGGTGAGGCCGACTGGTGAGGCGGTAGCCTTCCAAGCTATCCTAGGCTGGGTTCGATTCCCGCCACCCGCTCGAAATGCCGGCGTAGCACAACGGCAGTGCAGCCGCCTTGTAAGCGGAAGGTTGCGAGTTCAAATCTCGCCGCCGGCTCCAGGTGTTCCTGGGATCTCACGGAGCTTCTCCTTCGCGATTTCCCAGGCCTTCTGAACAACCCAAGAGAGTGATCGATCGAGTCTCGTCGCTTCTGCGACGACTTCTTCGAGCATTCCCTCGGGGAAATAGAGGCTCTGCTTTCTTTTGTCGTGCATAGACTGAGTATACACAGATCTTGATCGGGCGTAGTTCAATGGCAGAACGTGGGCCTTTGGAGCCTAATGTTGAGGGTTCGACTCCTTCCGCCCGAACGAATTTTTGCTGGCGTAGCACAATTGGCAGTGCAGTTCTTTCGTAAAGAAAAGGTTCCCGGTTCAAGTCCGGGCGTCAGCTCCAAGCGAACTACTAGGGTGGAATATCCCCGGGAGTGATTGCGTAAGGACCGAAAAGTCCGTTAGCGATCCGGTTCGCCCTATTCCAGGGTAGCCTAGCGGCAAGGCACACGGCTGTTAACCGTGCGTGGGAAACCCAATCGTTGGTTCGAATCCAACCCCTGGAGCCGCCAGCCACACGGGCAAGGATGATAGCTACCCAGGCCGTTTCTGGGCACCTTGTTGGAACGGACGCGCGGTCTCTGCGGGTGTGGAAAGAGACCTTTGTACTCCTAGCGATCTGGTGATGCGCCGGTCTGTTAAACCGTCAGAGATGGGTTCGATCCCCATGGAGTACGCGGCTTGCTGCAACCTGGGCCGGTAACGTCGACTACGGTGGTTCGATTCCGCCGATTGTAGCGAGCTTCTTCTTTGACAATCGCCTCAAGATAGGCGAAAGTCCGTTTCAGGTGAACCGAGGCGTTTGAGTTATCGGAAAAGCCGCTTCGGCGGTGCTGGGTCGAACCAGCAAGCCAGACGCACCACTTGTTCATCGTACTTTTCGTTTTGGACGAACCGTCGGATTAGGGTTACCTCAAATTGGATGACAACACCCTGCTCCATTTCTTGTTCGTCTTTTGGCCCTATCGTCCAACGGTTTAGGACGCGGCCCTCTCAAGGCTGAAATCTCGGGTTCAAATCCCAGTAGGGTCACCAAGCGAGCCGAAGATCTATGGTTACCATCCAACAGCAACCCGTAGATCACAAACTTGCTCGCCTGATTTGTCGCTATCGTACAGTTGGCCGAGTACGCTGCGTTCTCAGCGCGGAAACCCCGGTTCGAATCCGGGTAGCGATGCTAGGTGAGCCGTCGTGATTGGATTACCGCCGGGGTAGCTTAATTGGTTAGAGCGCCGGGGCTAGAACCCCCGGAGGTAGCGGTTCGAATCCGCATCCCGACATCACTGATCCAGTTACAAATTCTTGCTCACCGATCTTTTTGGACGAACCGAAGCATGTGGGTTATCTGCCAAATTTACCCCACGAGCACAAACTTGTTCGTCTAAGTCTTTTTCGCGAACCGATCGGTATTGGGTTATCCTTGTAAGATTTCCCCCAGCACCAACTACTTGTTCGCGGTTTTGCACGTCACCTGGCGGCCAGGCTACAGATTGCAACCCTGTAAGTAGTGGGTTCGACTCCCTCGGCGTGCTCTCAGTTCATGCTGAATAGTTTGCTCAACGCTCGGCTGATCTCAGTCCATCCGCAGCTGCACTCTGGGTAGATTTTGTTGCCATCAGAGTCGGTCTTTGCGCGGTGGTCACGGAGTACCTGAGTGATGCCACAGTGGTCACGGTGGTCACCATAGATCTTCAGCCAGCGAACTAGCTCCTCTTTCTTCATAACGGCCCTGTCTGCTAACGGATCAAGCAACCGGCTTTTCACCCCGGAAATCGAGGGTTCAACTCCCCGCAGGGTCACCATCACTACCGGCCACCCACCGTCACTCCAGATGTCGGGCATCAATGAGACCGACGTCGGTCTCAGATCATCGAGGGAAATATACCGGTATTTTCTTGAGAGTCAAAAGACAGATTTTCGACGAACCGAAGCAGCTGGGTTACCACCTGAAATGTAATACCCCAACCGCACCACTTGTTCGTCATATGCGCGATTAGTTCAGCGGCAAGAATGCTGCCTTGACATGGCAGAGATCACTGGTTCGAGTCCAGTATCGCGCACGAAGTGAACCGAAGCAGATTGGTTACCAAATCAGGCTAATAACCCGACTGTCATGCGCTGCCGCTTCTAAACGGTGGTTGCTGATCTCCAAGATGCACACCTTGTTCACGTCACGCACGAGTAGTTCAGCGGCAAGAACGTCGGCTTCACATGCCGAATATCGTGGGTTCGAGTCCCACCTCGTGTACGGAGTGATTCGCCTGGAGGTCAAAGTCGGCCCTTCTAGAACCAGCCGATGAGATACCAACCAGTAACTCGGACGGACCACCGATAATGCGGTAGGTCAGCAGGGCTCGACGGAAAGGCCTAGTCCAGAGCACAAACTGGGAGAATCAAACTTTTTGCTCCTGTCGCCTAGTGGTTAAGGCGCTCGATCAAGCAGCAGCTCATCTGTGAGGCACGAGGAGATAGATCGTCTCCTACGGCCATGCGGACCGGGCAGTCGCACGAAGGCAGATCACCTTCAAGAAGGCCGGTCTGATCAATCGGTCGACTACATGCGACGCATGACGAATCGAGAGACGTCGGTTCAAATCCGACCAGAAGCAGCATGCCCGTAAAGTGATCGCGGTTCGGCACGCTTGCTTGGTAAGCAAGATGGCTCGGTTCAACTCCGAGTGCGGGCTCTAGGTACGTGTTCCACACAAGATAATCGTAATGGTGCAGTCCGGTATGGTGCGCGGTGGCTACCCTGCCGCGTAAGTCGGGCAACGCGTACTTAACAATTTCACATCGGAGGTACGAAATGTCGCGGGACGCCGAAGGCTTTTCTGTGTAGGAGTGACCGTTGACGGAAAGGTTGTCGTGGGCAACACGTTTGCCGCGTACAACTCTCGCGGGATACCGCTTGAGATCGTCTTCGAGTCGCTCTGGCGGAACGATATGATCCCTTGCTGGGTCTCGTTCTACAAGGACGCTCGTGGATGCGGCTGGCCAGACACCAAAATTCTGTCCACCATCGAGCAAGTCCTACGCGACATCAGCTATCCCCAAGCTGATGAAGTCGTCGCCCGACTGGAAGCGTACATTCAGCATCTCGGCTCCGGTAACACGTGAGCCGTTCGTTTCTGGCTCCATAGCTCAATGGATAGAGCATCTGTCTACGGAACAGAGGGTTAGAGGTTCGAGTCCTCTTGGAGTCACCATGGTTCTATAGCTCAATTGAATAGAGCGGTCGGCTACGGACCGGCAGATCCGGGTTTAACTCCTGGTAGAACCACCATGCAACCGTCGTCCAACGGATAGGACATAGCTCTCCGAAAGCTAAGATGTGGGTTCAAATCCCGCCGGCTGCACCAAAAGTTATAGGCTGCCCACTGGGTGGGGACTGGTCTCCAAATCCGGTCTTGCGGAGTTCGATTCTCCGGCAGCCTGCCAATCCCGCCGCTAGCTCAAAGGTTTAGAGCAATTGCTTTATAAGCGGGAGGTTGTTGGTTCAAGTCCAACGCGGCGGACAAAATCTGGGGCGGTCTGGTGACATGGGTAGCTCCCACCGAGGGTTCGACTCCCTCCGGGTCCACTCCACGGGCCCGCTTCGGCAGGGCGCGGGTTCGATCCCCGTACGCTCCACTCAGTACGATTCGTCGTAGATGCCGTGACGGCGAGCGACTTTCTGATGGGCCTTCGAGAGTGCGCGGAACTTGGCACCCTCATTCGCGTGAAGATCGGCGTCCTCGTTCTCTGCCGACATCTTCTTCGCCTTGGCCATGCGGTCGTGGCAGTCGGCAACGTGCCGCATCAGGTGACCGGCGAGGTGGTGCGCGGCTCCAGGCATACGGCGAATGCTGTTAGCCTGGTCGGAGATGTGCTTCGCGTGGCGGCCAAGGGTCGCCAGATCATCCGAGTCAACGCTTCCATCTTCGCCCGGCTTGCCGTGACCCTTCGTGAAGTGATGCAGCAGATGAGGGATCATCTTCATCATCTTCTTGCGCGACATAGCAGCGAGCGGAGTACTCAGCAGATAGCCCATCTTCTCGGACGAGCGATCGTGCTTGCTCCGCTTCGGAGTACTGCTCTCGCCCTCCGGTTCGGGCCGGTCGGTCGAAGAGGTCCCGGACGCATCGTCTTCCTGAATCTCGGCGCGAAAGGCATCGATCAGCGGCCTGAACATGTCCCATGAATACTACATGTTCAGCAGATCCAGCAACCGGCCGTTCTTGACAATCGAAGCTGCGACAAGTATTGGACGTTCCAGCAATGGCTGAAACGGTCCAGATCCAGAACACCAAGGCGGTCCGAGAGACCGAGAAGGCCCTCCTCGTGGAGATCGAAGGGGAGGAGTTCTGGCTTCCCAAGTCCCAGATTGACGACGACTCCGAAGTCTACAAGGATGGGACCGAAGGTACCCTAGTGATTCCACTTTGGCTGGCTGAAAAGCACGGCCTTGTATAAGTGCCTTACAAGGACCCAGAAAAGCGACGCAGCTATCATCGGGCATACATGAAAGCCCGTTGGGCCTCGTCCTCTCCTGCTGGAAAGAGGAAACACCAGGAGCTAGTCAAGGTTAACCAGAAGCGTTACCGGCAGCAGATCGCCGAACTGGTAACCAAGTTTCGAGAGCATGGATGCAGATTCTGCCCGGAAAAAGCAACGTGCTGCTTGTCCGCGCATCACCTAGATCCGGCCAAGAAAGATTTCAGCATCTCACAAGCTGGAAACAAGGGAGCTTCACTCGAAAAGGTTGTGGCAGAACTTGAGAAGTGCATCTGCGTCTGCCACAACTGCCACGCCAAGATTCATGCAGGTTTGATATCGGCAGCAAGTCCAGGGGACACGACCGTCTCATAAGCGGTTCGAGGTGGAGTTCAATTCTCCCTGCTGCCACTGCGGTGATAGTGTAACGGTAGCACGGCTAAAATATCCGTCTTCACCTCCTTGTCCGTTCGCGGACCGACAGAGGATGGTTACCATTGCAAGGAGCTAGTGGCGGTTCAATTCCGTCTCGCCGCACGATCTGTTACTGCGCGATAGTTTAGTGGTAAAACACCTAAACCCGTCTTTCACAAAATTGTTCGCTTCGGCGAACCGGCCGAGGGATGGTTACCGCTCTTAACGGGGTGTCAGAGGTTCGATTCCTCTTCGCGCGACGATTTCTTTGGACAGTAGCCCAACTGGTAGAGGCCTCTAAACGCCGTTTTTCATCCTTTGTTCGCTTCGGCGAACCGTCGAGGAATGGTTATCGCCTAGAACGCGGAGTGTTGTCGGTTCGAGCCCGACCTGTCCAACCAAAGGAAACATGAGTCAGAAGATCTTCTTCCTGGATGACGATGCTGAGCGGCACAAGAAGTTCAAGATGGACCGCATCGGCATGGACATCACGGCAGTGTGGAACTACGCAGACGCTTGCGCGGCTCTCGCCGTCACCAAGTTCGACCTTGCGTACCTGGACCACGATCTGTCCGAACTGGCTGCGGCTGGTCGTCCTGCGAAGGATGAAAAGACCGGAACACATGTGGCTGAGTTCATCGCCACACTGCCAGATGAGAAGAAGCCGAAGTTTGTCATCCTGCACTCGTTCAACGACGCCGGACGTCGAAGGATGGCTGCGATTCTGAACGAAGCTGGAGTTAGCTGTATGATCGCTCCGTTCGGGAGCAACAGGTTCGGATAATCACATTTTACGGGGTGTAGTCTATTGGCAAGGCACCCGGTTTGGGACCGGGACGCAGCACGTTCGATTCGTGTCACCCCGACCGAAGTCATGCCATCCGTGGCAGGTAAGATCGGACAGTACGTCCGGCGCTTCTTCGATTTCTGCTGGTGTGGCGTATCTGGTAGCCGCGCTGCGTTCAGATCGCAGTGTCCGAAAGGACGGGGAGGTTCGAATCCTCTCACCAGCACTTTGTCGTGAACGAGCAAGCCCTGTGTGAGTACTTTGGCCATGAAAGCACAGGGCGAGCACCGCCTAACCGTTGTGATGCTGGTCAAAATCCGGCGCTCTCGTTCACGATGATCTTTATCCTGTCAGCTCCTTCTGAGGAGCCGGTCTCTGCTAGCGGGATCGGGGGACTAAAAACCCTAGGCGGGGCCATGGGACTGTAGCTCAGTGGCAGAGCACTTGCTTGATAAGCGAGGGGTCGCAGGTTCAATGCCTGCCAGTCCTACGATCCGAGATGCATGGTGTGGCCTACGAGCGAATAGACCAACCACAACATGCCGCACGCAAACGTGATGCGACCAAGCTCAGTCGCCTTGGCGTTGCCCGCGAGGGCATAAACCAGAGCACCGATGACAGCAATGACGAGTGGCCAGATTGCGATCAACATGATCACAGACTAGCCCGGTCAGAAAATCGGAACAATCGATCGAAGATCTGTAACTCATCCCCCAATGGCTTAACGGTTCAAAGCGCTCGCTTGATAAGCGAGAGTATCCTGGTTCGATTCCAGGTTGGGGGACCGACAGGTAGCTCAACGGTAGAGCACCGGCTTTACCCGTCTCTCGATCACTTGTTCGCGCAAGCGAACCGTAGATTGATGGTTATCTAGGCGCCGGTGGCAACTAGGTTCAATTCCTGGTCCTGTCGAAATTTTGGGCGATCTTCCCTAGGAGGGCCCTAGGGCACAGCCTTGTAAGCTGTGGAAGCTCCGTGACCACTCAACTTGTTCGTTCGCGAACCGACCGGAAACGGTTATCAAACTGAGGTTCGACTCCCCAATCGCCCACTTCTTATTGACAATGCGCCGTTCGTCTATTAGGGTGCATTCAACTTGTGAACCCCGCCAGGCCCGGAAGGGAGCAACGGTAAGCAAGCCTTCAACCCCAAAGAAAATCCAAGGAAATACCAATGCGCGGCACTCTTGAAATCACATGTAAGTTAGCGAACTTGCAGTGCATTTCCAGGAGTGACGTATATGGCTACCAAGGATATTTCTCGGTCCGCCGTCGAGGGCGGACGCTATAAGGGCAACAGAGACGACCGCAACGAGTCGCACCGTCAGGAGCGTAGCCGGACCAAGGTCTGGCTCGACAACGTGCGTTTCGACATCGAGGCGGCTGAGGATTCCGATCCGGTTCCTCGCAACAAGGTCCACAAGGGCTTCACGGACAACCTCGGCCCTTGCTGGGGATGGCTCGCGAGCCGTTGTGGCGAGCGCTGGGATGACGTCCACAGCCTGCTCGCGCGGACCTTCGATACCCGCAAGCTGAGCGCCTGGCACATCGTCAATCAGCACATGCTGACCGAGGTGGAGGGCGCCGGTACGACGTCGGATGCCCTCGGCTTCTACCGCAGCCAGCGTTTCTTCATCGACGACGAGGGACTCCTCCAGGATCGCGGCAAGCGTTATCGCCGTTCCTGGCAGAGCGGATACAACGGCCCGTCGGAGGCGGCGGCCCTGGCGTTCGCTCGTGGTCGTAAGGTGATCGATAGCGGCTGGAAGCCTCACGCCTGGGCGCTTCACGACAACGTCGACCGCTGGGATGCGTGCAAGGCCGTTCGCGGTCGCTGTCACATCGCCCACGACCTGCATCGTCGGGTCGAGACCACGCCGGCCACGCTCGTCGAGAAGTACAGCTCGCCGGGCTTCCGCTCCCTCGGAAACAACGGCTGGTGGCGCACCTACGCCGTCCAGCACCGCGTGTTCGGCGTGTGGCGCTATCACAAGAAGCTCACCAAGGATGAGCTGATCTGGTGGGAGTCCCTGAGCTACGATATTCGTAGCGTTCTGAGGGCTCCCCTCTAAAAAGTTGGCCTCTTGATGAAAATGATGGACCTTGCCCCTGTAGCTCAGTGGAAGTAGCGCTGGTTTTACAAGCCGGATGTCGCAGGTTCAATCCCTGCCGGGGGTACCAAATGGCACTAACGATTCAGCAGAAGGTTCACAGGATGTCCGAGACGATGCGGAAGCTTTACAGCGACTGCCCATCAGAGGATGCAGGTAAGCGCCACTTCTACAGCTTGCTGTACGACGCGGTGCGCTTTACCGGGGCTCGAATCGTCGAGCTAGACAATGATTCCCTGGTCGGTTACATCGAACTAGCGGCACTTGTTGCCGGTCGCTGTGACCTCACCTTCATGGCCCTGCGGACCAAGCTCATCGAGCTGGGGTTCAACACGGCGCCCCCAAGCTAAACCGAATGGCAGTACGCAAGAAGCTGACGAAGGTCTCACGAGACGTGCTCGAAGCGACGGCTCGAATCCTTGGGCCATCCTCGGCAGCTGCGAAAGCGCTTGCGGATGCCGACTCCCACGATGGGACGACCTACTTCTTCAGGGTCGGAAACACTATCATCGTGCAGAAAATTCCATTAGACCTCTGCCTGCCTGAGCCCTCGTAGTTCCAATTGGTAGAGATCGCCAGCTTAAACCTGGTACAGTGCCGGTTCGACTCCGGCCGGGGGCACTCTCTTTTGCCGACGTAGCCCAACTGGTAGGAGGCGCGAGACTTAGGATCTCGGCAGTGTCGGTTCGAATCCGATCGTCGGTACTAACAAAGCCGTGTCTTTGCTGATGTTTGACAGCATAGATACCTTAGAATAGTGTAGCGAG
>Ga0335084_10003457_pt1 | contig 15393 bp, 15 predicted proteins | sample Lox_Sample_44_FD_206721 | JGI IMG/M metagenome (GOLD analysis project Ga0335084, IMG submission 206721) | Soil microbial communities from Loxahatchee National Wildlife Refuge, Florida, United States - Lox_Sample_4.4 | ecosystem: Environmental > Terrestrial > Soil > Wetlands | place: USA...
TTTCGAGCTCTTTCAGCCGCTTGGCCTCGGGGACGCTCAGCCCGCCGAACTTGCGTCGCCAGGTGTAGTAGCTCGCTTCGGAGAACCCATGCCGTCGGCACAGGTCTTTCACCGGCAGCCCCGCATCCGCTTCCCGGAGAAACCCGACGATCTGTGCTTCCGTGAATCGCTTCTTCATCGTCCGACCCTTTCGCTAGGCCGGACTCTACATCCGAACGCTACTCAAATCCGGGGGGACGTCGGGCCTTCTGATCGACAAGTCGCACTCCTTGCAGACTGGCTCAAATACATGTCTCAAGACCTTGTCCGCCCGTTGATGTTCGTCGCTGCCCGACTTGCCGATTGGCCCCACGATGAAGCAGGTCCGTATGTCCTTGGCCACTTCTCACTCCCTCTCACGGCGGCAGTCAGTTCTTGGCGTGTTAGCGCGGTGTTAGCCCCAAACGAAACGGGCGTCTCCGCTTGCGCGAAAACGCCCGTGAAAGTTGGTTGCGGGGGCGGGATTTGAACCCGCGACCTTTGGGTTATGAGCCCAACGAGCTACCGGACTGCTCCACCCCGCGACAGATCGTTCATGTTATCCCCCCAACGCCCGCCCGGTCAATCAGGCGGTCGACCCCTCACCACGATAGAATCCAGGGTTGGAGCGTGGCGTGAGAGTGCTGCAGGCGTTCAGCACGACGGTCGGCACGAAGATCCTCATCGCGCTCACCGGCCTCTGCCTCGTCGGCTTCCTGATCTTCCATCTCTTCGGCAATCTGCTCCTGTTCCTGGGCCCGGAGAGCTACAACGAACACGCCCACGCCCTCATCAGCAACCCGCTCATCGTCCCGGCCGAACTCGGGCTGGTCGCGATCTTCCTGCTCCACGTCTACAAGGCCGTCGTCAACTATGCAGCCAACCGGCGCGCGCGGCCGACCGGCTACGCCATGAAGAAGAACGCCGGCGGCGCGAGCCGCAAGACCCTCGGCTCGACGACGATGATCTGGTCGGGCGTCGTGATGTTCGGTTTCGTGCTCTTTCATCTCAACACCTTCAAGTACGGCCCGTACTACTCGACCAACACGGCCGGCGAGCGCGACCTGTACCGGCTGTTGATCGAAGTCTTCCACAAACCCGGCGACGTCGCGTTCTACGTGGTGTGCATGCTCATCATCGGGCTGCACCTGCGCCACGGCGTGTCGAGCGCCTTTCAGTCGCTCGGCCTGGTGCCCGAGCCATGGACGCGACGAGTGCTCAAGACGGGCCTGGTGCTGGCGCTCGCGATTGCGGGAGGCTTCGTGCTGATCCCGCTGTGGGTGTATTTCCGCCTGTGACGCTCGACTCCAAAGTGCCACCGGGGCCGCTGGCCGACAAGTGGGACCGCCACCGGTTCGAGTCGAAGCTCGTCAACCCGGCGAACCGGCGGCGCTTCACCGTCATCGTCGTCGGGACCGGGCTGGCGGGCGCGTCGGCCGCGGCGTCGCTCGGCGAGCTGGGCTACAACGTGCTCGCCTTCTGCATCCACGACAGCCCGAGACGCGCGCACAGCATCGCCGCGCAGGGCGGCATCAACGCGGCCAAGAACTATCAGAACGACGGCGACAGCATCTGGCGGCTCTTCTACGACACCATCAAGGGCGGGGACTATCGCTCGCGCGAAGCGAACGTGTACCGGCTGGCGCAGCTGTCGGTGAACATCATCGACCAGTGCGTCGCGCAGGGCGTGCCGTTCGCGCGCGAGTACGGCGGCCAGCTCGACAATCGATCGTTCGGCGGCGCGCAGGTGTCGCGCACGTTCTACGCGCGCGGTCAGACGGGCCAGCAGCTGCTCCTGGGCGCGTACCAGTCGATGATGCGCCAGGTCGAGCGCGGGTCGGTCCGGATGTTCCCGCAGCGCGAGATGCTCGACCTCGTCATCGTGAACGGCCGGGCGCGCGGCATCATCTGCCGGAATCTCGTCACCGGTCAGCTCGAACGCCACGTCGCCGACGCCGTGTGCCTCGCGACGGGCGGGTACGGGACGGCGTACTACCTGTCCACGAACGCCGTGAACTCGAACGTGACCGCCGCGTGGCGGGCGCACAAGCGCGGCGCGCTCTTCGCCAACCCGTGCTTCACGCAGATCCACCCGACCTGCATCCCCGTGTCGGGCGAGCATCAATCGAAGCTGACGCTGATGTCCGAGTCGCTCAGGAACGACGGCCGCGTGTGGGTGCCGAAGAACAAAGGCGACAAGCGCCATCCGAACGACATCCCGGAGGCCGAGCGCGACTACTACCTCGAGCGCAAGTATCCGAGCTTCGGCAACCTGGTCCCGCGCGACGTCGCCTCGCGCAACGCCAAGTCGGTCTGCGACGACGGGCGCGGCGTCGGCGACAGCGGCCTGGCGGTGTATCTCGATTTCCGCGACGCGATCCAGCGCCTCGGCCGCGACGTCATCGCCGCGCGCTACGGCAACCTGTTCGAGATGTACAAGAAGATCACCGACCAGGATCCGTATCAGGAGCCCATGCGCATCTACCCCGCCATCCATTACACGATGGGCGGCCTGTGGGTGGACTACAACCTGATGAGCAACGTGCCCGGCTTGCACGTGCTTGGCGAAGCGAACTTCTCGGACCACGGCGCCAATCGGCTGGGCGCCAGCGCGCTGATGCAGGGCCTCGCGGACGGATACTTCGTCATCCCGTACACCCTCGCGCACTATCTGGCGTCGACGCCGCTCGAGAAGGTCACCGACGACCACGACGCATTTCGCGAGGCCGCGGACAGCGTCCAGGCGCGCATCAACACGCTGCTGTCGATCAAGGGCCGGGAGACGCCGCGCGAGCTCCATCGCCGCCTCGGCCACATCATGTGGGACGACGTCGGCATGTCGCGGACGGAAGCGGGTCTGAAAGCGGCACTCGAGCGGATCCCGAAGCTGCGCGAGGAGTTCTGGCAGAACGTCTCGGTCCCCGGCGAGCCCAACAACCTGAACAAGAACCTGGAATACGCCGGCCGCGTCGCCGACTACCTGGAGTTCGCCGAGCTCCTGGCCGCGGACGCGCTCCATCGCACGGAGTCGTGCGGCGGGCACTTCCGCGAGGAAAGCCAGACGCCCGACGGCGAGGCCAGACGGGACGACGAGCACTTCACGTACGTCGCGGCGTGGGAGTTCACCGGCGTCGGCAAGCCGGCGACGCTCCACAAGGAGCCGCTGGCGTTCGAGAACGTCAAGCCCTCGCAGCGGAGCTACAAGTGAAGATTCACTTGCGCGTGTGGCGACAGAACGGCCCGAAGGCACCGGGCCGGCTCGTGGACTACACCGCCAACGACGTGTCGCCCGACATGTCCTTCCTCGAGATGCTGGACGTCGTCAATGAGGAGCTCATCAAGAAGGGCGAAGAGCCGATCGCGTTCGACTCCGACTGCCGGGAGGGGATCTGCGGCGCGTGCGGGTTCCTGATCAACGGCCGGCCGCACGGGCCGGACGCGGGGACCACGACGTGTCAGCTCCACATGCGGCGGTTCAAGGACGGCGACACGCTCACGCTCGAGCCGTGGCGCGCGCGGGCGTTCCCCGTGCTTCGCGACCTCGTCGTCGATCGCACGGCGTTCGATCGCATCATTCAGGCGAGCGGATTCACGTCGGTGAACACGGGCGGCGCCCCGGACGGCAACACGGTGCTCATCGGCAAGGACACGGCCGAGCGCGCGATGGACGCGGCGCAGTGCATCGGCTGCGGCGCGTGCGTGGCCGCGTGCAAGAACGCGTCGGCCGCGCTGTTCACCTCGGCCAAGATCACGCACCTCGCGCTCCTGCCCCAAGGCGAGGTCGAGCGCGGCGCGCGCGCGCTCGGCATGGTCGCGCGCATGGACGCCGAGGGCTTCGGCTCGTGCTCGAACGAGGGCGAGTGCGAGGCCGTGTGCCCGAAGGGGATTTCGCTGACGAACATCGCGAGGATGAACCGCGAGTTCTGGCGGGCGCTGCTAGGGTAAATCGCCGCCGCCGCCGCCGCCGCCGCCGCCGCCACCGCCTCGGCCCGTCACGCCGTTTCCGTACTTCACCACCCTGCGCGCCTTCATGTCGTAGACGTCGCCCTGCGACAGCACGAAGTAGGGCTTCTCCCACGGCTCGTAAGCGCGCGTGTTGTCGTGGACCGCGACCTTCCACTTGCCCATGACCTCGAACTGGTCGCCGTGGACGATGATGCCCGTGTCCTCGGACAGGCCGATGCCGAGCAGGTCGGGATATTTCTTGATGACGGGAATCAAATCGTCCCAGCGGTTGCGCGCGTTGATGTGCTGGTCGATCGCCACGTGGCGCAGAAAGGCGAAGCCGTGCTGATGCGCGGCCTCCTCCGTCATCATGATGTCGGGGCCCTTCGTGTCGCCGCGGACAAGATAGTCGCCCTGAATCGTGGCGCCGGCCGAGCTCCCCGCAATCACGCCGCCACGGTCGAGCACCTTCCGGAACTCCTCGAGGGCGCGCGTGCCGGCGTAGGAGTCGACGCCGTTCCACTGCCGGCCGCCGTCGAACCACACGCCGTTCGCGGTGAGGAGCGGCTTGACGAACTCCTCGGTGTTCGCGACCTTCGGGTCCGCGGTGTGGAGCATCGCGACGTGCGTCAAACCGCGCTTGATCCACGGCGCGAGCACGGTCGTCTCGTTGTAGACGCGCAGGCTGCCGTCCGGATTGCGGTTGCCGTTGTTGGTCGGGATGATGACGAAGTTCTTGTCTGGGCCGCCGGCAAGCTGGATGAACTTCTGCGCGAGCCCGGAGCTCTCCTGCATGTTGCCGCCGATGATGACGAGCGAGCCGTTGGCGGGCCCGTACTGCGGGGCGTCGTCGAGCGGCGGCGCGGTCGCATGGGCGCCAAGGGTAAATGCGATGACTCCAACGGCCGCCGCAAGAACGAACCGAAGGCTACGTAGGCGCATGCCCATCCTCCTGGAAGAAATCGCCCGGCGTATTCTCGCGCAGGAGACAGGCCAGGAGAAGTCTGGCGGTTTCAGGGAAAAACACCCCGGGGGTATTTTCCCAGCCTACCGCCCGATTCGCCCGTCATCGTCCAGGTCGACGCCGACTTGCTTTTCGAGGCGCTCAATCACCGCACGCACGATCTGCTGGGTCCGCCGCATGTCCGCTTCGAGCCGCTCGATGCGCTGCTCGACCGTCGCCGTGCGGTCTGCCTGCGTGGTGATTTGACTTTGTTGGTACAGGTCCCAGAACAAGCCCATACGCAAAGTATGAGGCCGCCCGGCTGGCAATCAGCTCAACAGGAAGGAAAAACCGAGAACGATTCTGTGCGTATCAGAAGCGCGGGCCGTCTCGGCGGAGGCTCACAACCGAGCCCCACAGCCCGACGACGATCAACACGCATCCGACGACGCTCACAAACGGTACCATTTCGCCCGCCCCCTGGGAATGGGGATGTGCATGCTACCACTGCAAGGGCTGTACCGGTACAGCGATTTTTGACCCTTACGCAAGATTGGCGCGAACTCCCGAAAATTGCCGGACGAAGGTGAGATCAGCAGACGACCCGCGGCCATTCCTGCTCTCGGGGATTACGGAAGTGATGGGGTCCCCACCCCTTCGGAACCCCACTGGAAACCCCATCGCTACACTCCAATGACCGTCGTCAGCTCCTTCACGGCCGCCGCCGACTTCATGAGAGCGGCCTGCTCCTCCGCCGTGAGCTTGATTTCGATGACCTGCTCCACCCCGGCCTTGCCCAGCTTGACGGGGACCCCCAGGAACTGGTCCCGGATGCCGTATTCCCCGCGAAGGAAAACCGAACACGGCATGATGGCCTTCTTGTCCTTGAGGATCGCCTCGACCATCTCGGCCGCCGCCGCCCCCGGGGCATACCAGGCGCTCGTCCCGACCAGCTTGGTGATCTCCGCGCCCCCGTTGGCCGTGCGCTGGCAGATGGCGTCGATCCGTTCCTTGGGCATGAGCTCGGTGATCGGGATCCCCGCCACCGTCGAGAACCGGGGCAGAGGCACCATCGTGTCGCCGTGCCCGCCGAGCACGAAGGCGTGGATGTTCTCGACCGACACGTTCAACTCCATGGAGATGAACGTCCGCATGCGTGCGGAGTCCAGAACGCCGGCCATCCCGATGACCCGCTCGCGCGGAAACCCGCTGAGCCGATAGACGGCCTGGCACATGGCGTCGAGCGGGTTGGCGACCGGAACGATGATGCAGTTGGGCGAGTGCTTGACGACCTCCGCGGTCACCGACTGCATGATTTTGTAATTGACCGAGAGGAGGTCGTCGCGGCTCATGCCCGGCTTTCTGGGCACGCCCGAGGTGATGACCACGACGTCGGAATTGGCGGTGGCGGCGTAGTCCGTCGTGCCAATGAGCCGCGAATCCGACCCGTCGATCGGGCACGCCTCAAAGATGTCGAGCGCAATCCCCTGCGCCTTCTCGCCGGCGATGTCCACGACGACGACGTCCGCCAGCTCCTTGACGGCAATCGCCCGCGCCACCGTCGCGCCGACATTGCCCGCTCCGCCAACCACGGTTACTTTTCGATTCATAGATCCGGGTCTCCAGATGCCTGGTGCCTAGTGCCTGCTTCCCATGTTCTCGATCATCGCGGTGCCAAATTCCGACGTCTTGAGCTCCGTGGCTCCGGGAATCAGTCGCGCCAGGTCGTACGTGACGCGCTTGGACGCGATGGTCCGCTCGAGCGACGTCATGACGAGGTCCGCGGCCTCGGTCCAGCCGAAGTAGCGGAGCATCATCTCGCCCGAGAGAATCACCGACCCGGGGTTGACCTTGTCCTGGTTCGCGTACTTGGGCGCCGTGCCGTGCGTCGCCTCGAACACGGCGTGCCCGGTGACGTAGTTGATGTTGCCGCCCGGAGCGATCCCGATGCCCCCCACCTGCGCCGCCAGCGCGTCGGAAATGTAGTCGCCGTTCAGATTCGGCGTCGCGATCACATCGTACTCGGCGGGGCGCGTGAGGATCTGCTGCAGGAACGCATCCGCAATGACGTCTTTGACAACGAGGCCGCCCGGCAGCCGGCACCAGGGCCCGCCATCGAATTCCGTCGCGCCGAAGTCGCGCTTGGCCAGCTCGTAGCCCCAGTCGCGGAACGCGCCCTCCGTGAACTTCATGATGTTGCCCTTGTGAACGAGCGTCAGGCTCTTGCGCTTGTTCGCGATCGCGTACTCGATGGCGGCGCGGATCAACCGCTCGCTGCCCTCGCGCGAGATCGGTTTGATGCCAATGCCGCTCGTGGCCGGGAACCGAATCTTCTTGTAGAGCTTCGGAAACGCTTCGGCGAAGACCTTTCGAAACGTCTCGGCTTCGGGCGAGCCCTCCTTGAACTCGATGCCGGCGTAGATGTCCTCCGTGTTCTCGCGGAAGATGACCATGTCCACGAGGTCCGGGCGCTTGACGGGCGTCTCCATCCCCTTGAAGTACCGCACCGGCCGGAGGCAGACGTAGAGGTCGAGCTCCTGCCGGAGCGCGACGTTGAGCGATCGAATGCCGCCGCCGACCGGCGTCGTGAGCGGGCCCTTGATGCCCACGAGATATTTGCGAAACGCCGCGAGCGTGTCGTCGGGAAGCCAGTTCCCCGTTTGCTTGAACGCCTTCTCGCCCGCGAGCACTTCCATCCATTCGATCTTCCGCCGCCCGCCGTACGCGTGCGCCACGGCCGCGTCGAACACGCGCACGCTTGCACGCCAGATGTCCGGACCAGTGCCGTCGCCCTCGATAAACGGCACGATCGGCCGATCCGGCACGGCAAGCCGGCCATCCGTGCGCGTGATTGCGTCGCCGCTCATTCGCTCCTCGTTTTTAGGTCACGTCCCCGCTGGACGTCACGAGATCTTCACAGAAACTGTGGAAAAGTTTGTGGAAAACTCCCGCCGAATCGCCGGTACTCCGCGACTTTGCTGACGATGGAGCGGATTGCACCAACTTGGTGCGACCGGCCGGAGCGACATTATAGCTAAAGCACGATGCTGGGTGCTGAGTGCTGGGTGCTGGGTGCTTGGTGCGACTGCGCGCGCTATCGCAGCGTGATGCGAAATGATGCGCCTGTTGAGATCTCCACGACTTCGACCGCGTCCGTGCCGATGCTGCGGACGGTGAACTTGCCGATCGTGTCTCCCGGCTTCACGACTTGCACATCGTCGCCGACAGAAAAGGCTGCGGTTCGAAGCAAACCACCATCTGTAGTGTTCGCGACGATGGCGAGCAGTTTGGGAAGAACCGGCGCGGGCGGTGCGTCGACAGGAGTTTCCGCGACCGGCTCCGGCGTCTTCACGCGGACGGGCTCGGGACGCGCGCCAAAACGGAATGGATCGCGATGCGGCTGCGGAAGATCCGGCGTGATTTCGATCCGGCGCTTGAGACGATCGACCTGGGCCGCGACGTCCGCGACCACGGGGGAGACCTGATCCGCGCTCGAGGCGGCATCAGCCGGACCGATCGGCGTGGGCGATGGCGCGGCCGGCGCGACGACCCACGACACGAGCAGGACGACGCCGGCCAGCAATAAGAGCGGAGCGACCCGGTGCATCTCGGCCTCCGAGCTACGAAATCGTACTACCAGACGCCGATCGTGACAAGGCAAGTCGTGCTAAGATTTGTCGTGCCCGTTGTTTTCCCGTCAGAACTGGCACGTTCCCTCCGCCACGCCCGAGTCGTCGCTGTCATTCCCTCTCGCTATCGGTCCACGCGGTTGCCCGGCAAGCCGCTCGCACTCATTGCCGGAAAGCCGATGGTCGAGCACGTGTGGCGAAGCGCGGCCGACGCGCGTCGTGTCAGCGCCGCCGTCGTCGCGACCGACGACGAGCGCGTCGCGCGCGCGGTCGACGAATTCGGCGGCATCGCGGTCATGACGCGCACCGATCATGCGACCGGCACCGATCGCCTGGCGGAGGTCGCCGCCGAGCTCACGTGCGAGCTCATCGTCAACGTGCAAGGCGACGAGCCACTGATTACCCCGCAGGCGATTGACGACGCCGTCGCGCCGCTCCTCGACGATGACGGGGAACGAATGGGGACCCTTCGCAAGCGCCTCGACGATCCGCGCGACCTGACGGACCCCAGCGTGGTGAAGCTGGTCGTGGACCGCGATGGCTACGCGCTCTACTTTTCGCGCGCGCCGATCCCGCACGTCCGACCCGGCCAGGCGGCTCCGGTCATGTGGCGACATCTGGGCCTTTACGTTTATCGGCGGTCCTTCCTGCTGGAGTTAGCCGCCCTGCCCCAGACCCCCCTCGAGCTGGCCGAGGGCCTCGAGCAGCTCCGGGTCCTCGAGCACGGCTACCGGATTGGGACCGTTGAGACATCAGTGGACACAATCGGCGTCGACACGCCGGAGGACCTCGAACGCGTGCGACGGCTGGTCGAAGCCGGCACCCGGACCTGAAAGCGAGCTATGGCGCAGACTGACCGACAGCGACCCGTCAAATACATCTTCGTGACCGGAGGCGTCGTCTCCTCCCTGGGCAAGGGCCTGGCCGCCGCCTCCATCGGCTGTCTCCTCGAACGCCACGGCTACAAGGTCGCCCTCCAGAAGTTCGATCCTTATATCAATGTGGATCCGGGCACGATGAGCCCCTACCAGCACGGCGAGGTCTACGTGACCGACGACGGCGCGGAGACGGACCTCGACCTGGGGCACTACGAGCGGTTCACCGGCATGATCTCGTCGCGGAACAACAACTGGACCACGGGGAAGATCTACCTGTCGGTGATCCAGAAGGAGCGCCGGGGCGACTACCTCGGGCGGACGGTGCAGGTCATCCCGCACATCACGAACGAGATCAAGGACAGCATTCGGTCGGCCGCCCAAGACGTGGACGTTCTGCTGGTTGAAATTGGGGGCACGGTCGGCGACATCGAGAGCCTCCCGTTCCTCGAGGCGATTCGGCAGTTCCGCCAGGACGTCGGCAAGGAGAACACCCTCTACATCCACCTCACGCTCGTTCCGTTCATTTCATCGGCGGGCGAACTCAAGACGAAGCCCACGCAGCACAGCGTTCGCGACCTGCGGTCCATCGGCATCCAGCCGGACGTGCTGCTGTGCCGGACCGAGCGCCCCCTGGAGCAGGATCTGAAGCGGAAGATCGCGCTCTTCTGCGACGTCGACGAGGAAGCCGTCATCACCGCCCGCGACGTCTCGAGTATTTATGAGGTGCCGCTGAATCTGGCAAGCGAGGGGCTGGACCGGATCCTCCTGACTCGGCTGCACTTGCCCGAGACCGAAGCGCGGATGGACGACTGGCGGGATCTGATGGACCGCATCAAGAACCCGATCGACGAGATCACCATCCACTTCGTGGGGAAGTACGTCGAGTACGAAGACTCCTACAAGAGCATCAACGAGGCGCTCTATCACGGGGGCTTCCGACACCGGCTGAAGGTGAATTTGAGGTACATCGAAGCCGAGGCGTTGGAACAGGAGGACGGGCTGGCGGCGCTCGAGGGCGCGGTCGGGATCCTCGTGGCGCCGGGATTTGGGGACCGCGGCAGCCGCGGCATGATGGCCGCCGCCCAGTACGCCCGCAGCCGGAAAATCCCCTACTTTGGGATCTGCTACGGCTTCCAGTGGGCGGTCGTCGAGTTTGCTCGCAACGTCGCCGGCCTGGAGGGCGCCGATTCCACCGAGGTCGTCGAAGAGCCGTCCCACAAGGTCATCTACAAGCTTCGAGACCTGCTGGGTGTGGACGACATGGGGGGCACGATGCGCCTCGGCAGCTACGCCTGCCGCCTGTCGCCGGATTCTCTGGCCTTCCGGCTCTATGGCGAGGAGATCATCCACGAGCGCCATCGCCACCGGTACGAGTTCAACTGCTTGTACGAGAAGACGTTGACCGACGCCGGGCTCAAGATCGTGGGCCGGTCGCTTGACGGCAAGTTCGTCGAGATCGTCGAGCTGCCCGGCCATCCGTGGTATCTGGCGGTGCAGTTCCACCCCGAGTTCAAGTCCAAGCCGCTCCGGCCGCATCCGCTGTTCGCCGGCTTCGTGGAGGCCGTCTATAAGAAGAAGATGGCCTTGCAGGGAATTGCCACGAACGTCACCGCGATCGCCGATCGGCGGGCCAGGACCCTATAATGACTTCGCGTGTCCAACCCGTCCGCTTTCCCCTCCGTGCGCCGGGTAGCCATCGCCGACGGGGTCACCCTGGGCGAGGACCCGCTGGTCCTGATCGCCGGCCCCTGCGTTATTGAGAGCGACGCGCACGCCGTCTTCATCGCGCGATCCGTGGCGGATATCGCGCGCCGGGCGGGCGTGCCCTATGTCTTCAAGGCGTCCTTCGACAAGGCCAACCGCACTTCCGGCAGGTCGTTCCGCGGGCCGGGGCTGGAGGCCGGCCTGGCGGCTCTCGACAAGGTCAAGCGGGAAGTCGGCGTGCCCATTCTGACGGACATCCATGAGCCAGGCCAGGCCGTGGCCACCGCGCAAGTCGCCGACGTTCTTCAGATCCCGGCGTTCCTCTCCAGACAGACGGATCTGATCGTCGCCGCGGCCAGAACCGGCCGCGCCGTGAACGTGAAGAAGGGTCAGTTCCTGGCGCCGCTCGACATGCGCCACGCGCTCGACAAGGTCCGATCCGCGGGCAACGACCGCGTGTTCCTGACCGAGCGCGGCGTCTCGTTCGGGTACAACAACCTCGTCGTGGACATGCGGGGCTTCCCGATCATGCGCGGACTTGGGGCGCCGGTGGTCTTCGATGTCACACACTCACTCCAGCTTCCCGGAGCGGGCGATGGCGTCACGGCGGGACTCGCGGAGTACATCGAGCCGCTGGCGCGCGCCGGAGTCGGCGCGGGCGTGGACGGCGTGTTCCTGGAAGTCCACGAGGACCCGGCCAAGGCCAAGAGCGACGCCCAGAACGCGCTGGCGCTCGACCGGCTTGGGCCGCTGCTCGACGCGCTCGTCCAGATCAACGCCGTCGTCAAGGCGCGGACCGCCGTGACCCGGTAGCGCCGATGGCCAATTCCCCGGATCGATCCGATCGTCCGACCGAGGACCCGCTCGCGCTCGCCCGGCGCGTGCTGGAAACCGAGGCGCAGGCGATTCTGGGTCTCGTGCCCCAACTGGACGCGAAATTCACTCGCGCAGTTGAGCTCCTCTACGAGTGCACGGGCCGCGTGATCCTGACCGGGATGGGCAAATCCGGGATCATCGCCCACAAGATCAGCGCGACGCTCTCGAGCACCGGCACGCCTGCCATCTTTCTGCATGCCGCCGAGGCGGTCCATGGCGACCTCGGCGTCGTCCAATCGAATGACGTGGTCGTGGCCCTGTCCTATAGCGGGGAGACCGAAGAGCTCGTCAGGCTACTCGAAGCGATCCGGAGAATCGGGGCCAAACTGATTTCCCTTACCGGCAACCCGCACTCCACGCTCGGCCAGGCCTCGGACGTGGCCCTGAGCTGTCATGTCGCCGAAGAGGCCTGTCCGATGAACCTGGCGCCGACGGCGAGCACGACGGCGTCGCTGGCGCTGGGGGACGCGCTGGCGCTCGCGCTTTCCCAGCGGAAGGGCTTTGACGAAGGACGCTTCGCGGACCTTCACCCAGGCGGCCGGATTGGCAAGAAGCTCATGCGGGTCGAGTCGCTCATGGCCGCCGGGCCGGCCGTGCCGCGGGTCCATCCCGATACGCCGATGCCGGACGTCATCCACGAAATGTCGAGCAAGCGGCTCGGTATGACCTGCGTGGTCGACGCTCAGGGCCGATTGCTCGGCATCGTCACGGACGGTGACCTGAGGCGCCACATGGTGCCCGGCTCGAATCTGCTCGACCGTCGCGCGGGCGAAATCATGACCGGCCAGCCCGTGACGATTCGGGGGGACATTCTGGCGGTCGAGGCGCTCCACGTCCTCGAGCAGCGCAAGATCACGTCGCTCGTCGTCGTGGACGCCGCCGGGGTCGTTGAGGGCGTGGTCCACTTGCACGATCTGTGGCGCACGCAGATGATCTAGAGAAAATATGCCGGGTATATTTTTTCGAAAATCGTAAAAATATACCCGGCATATTTTTCCAGAGTCATGACCCTGCCCAGCCACCAAATCGAGATGCGGTCGAGGAAGCTGAAGCTCCTGCTGCTCGACGTGGACGGCGTCCTCACGGACGGCTCGGTGACGATGTGCGGGGATGGAACGGAGACGAAGACGTTCTCGATTCGCGATGGCGCCGCGATCGTCTGGGCGCAGAATTGCGGCCTGCCGGTGGGGTTGCTGAGCGGACGAGCGTCCGATGCGACCGGCCGGCGCGCGGCCGAGCTGGGCATCGAGATTCTGGTGAACGGAACCGGGGACAAGCAGGAGGCGTTCAGTCACCTGCTCCGCAGCCGGGGATTGATGGACACCGAGGTCGCGTACATGGGCGATGATCTGCTCGATCTCGCAGTCCTTCGCCGCGCCGGGCTGTCGGCCGCGCCGGCCGATGCGGCTGAAGAAGTGCGCGCGGCTGTCCATTGGGTCAGCCGGCACAACGGCGGTCGCGGCGCCGTCCGCGAGTTCGTCGAGATGCTCCTCAAGAACCGCGGCCGGTGGGACCCGCTCGTGCGCACGCTTTCGATGTAGCCCATGCAGAGCTACTGGCCGTTCGTCGGCGCCCTTATCGCCCTGCTCGTCGGGCTGGCCGCGGGCAAGGCCTGGGAGCGCTACAAGCTCGTCGAGGGCCGCTGGATCGATCGGCGGCGCGTGCGGCAGTCGCCGCACTTCATCCTGGGCCTCAACTACCTCGTCGCAGGTCAGGTCGACCTGGCAATCGAGGAGCTCGAGCGCGCGTCGGGCGTCGATCCGGGCGCCCTCGAGCTGCGTCTGGTGCTGGGCAACCTCTATCGGGAGAAGGGCCAGGTCGGCCGCGCCATCCAGGAGCATCAAGCGCTGCTCCAGCGGCCGCGGCTCAACCGCATCGAGCACGCGAACGTCCTGCTCTGCCTGGGCCTCGACTACCGCCGCGGCGGATTCGTGGACCGCGCCGTCGCCGCGTTCTCGGACGTCCTCAAGCTCGACGGCAACAACGAAGCGGCGCTCGTCAACCTCGAGAAGCTGCAGGAAGACCAGCACCAGTGGCAGGAAGCCTACGTCACTCGAAGCCGCCTCGCCCAAATCGCGGGCCCGCCCGAGCAGCCCCGGTCGCAGTCGATTCTGGCGTTTCTCGAGACCGAGCTGGGGCTGCAGGCGCTCAAGCAAGGCGACCTGCAGGAGGCCGCCAAACGATTCGAAGCGGCGATTGACCTCGACCGCAGCGTGATACCGGCCTATCTCCACCTGGGTGAGGTACGCATGCAACAGGGCAACCTCGCCGGCGCGGTGGCGATCTGGGAACAGTCGATCGAGGTCTCCCCCGATCGGGCGTACCTCGGGCTCGAGCGGCTCGAGCCCGCCTACTCGAAGCTCGGCGCGGACCAGCGGTTCGTCGAAATGTGCCGGAAGCTCACGGCCGCCTCACCGCGGGAGTGGCGCGCGCGCGCGGCGCTCGCACGGCACCTCTCTGCCCACGACCAGCCCGCGAAAGCCCTGGACCTGCTCTTCGAAGCGCTCGAGCACAACCCGCACGCGCTGGCGATCCACCAGGCGATCTGGAACACGCTTTCGACGCTCGACCTGCCGCGGCAGCTGGTCGCCCGCTACGTCGAGATCACCCGCCAGTCGGTCTTCTACCTCGACCCGCACGTGTGCATCCGGTGCCGCTACCGCAGCACGGAGCTGCTCTGGCAGTGCCCGCACTGCCACGAGTGGAACACGTTCGTCGAGGAACGAATCACGCCGGCGACCGACACGGAGGCTGAAATCTCCGCCGCCGGCGTGCTGTGAGCCCGCGCGCGCGGCGGGTCGCCCTGACCGGCGGCATCGCCACGGGCAAGTCCTACTGTCTGACCCGATTCGCCGAGCTCGGCGTGCCGACAATCGACGCCGACGTGCTCGCGCATCGCGCGCTCGCGCCCGGGACGCCCGGCCATGCCGCCGTCGTCTCGCGTTTCGGACCGGGCGTCCTGCAACCCAACGGGGAGATTGATCGGAAGCGCCTGGGGCAGATCGTGTTCGCCGACGCCGGGGCGCGGCGCGACCTGGAAGCGACGACCCATCCGGTCGTGTATCGAGCCATCGCTGACTGGTTCGGCGCGCTCGACCAGTCCGTCCGGCTGGCGATCGCCGACATCCCGCTGCTTTACGAGAGCCACCACGACTCCGACTTCGACCGGGTCATCGTCGCCGCGTGTCCCCGGCCGGTCCAGCTCGCGCGGCTGCTGGAGCGCGGCGGGCTGACCGCACAGGAGGCGCAGCAGCGACTCGACGCCCAGATGCCGATCGAAGACAAAGCGAAGCGCGCCGATTACGTCATCGACACCTCGGGCACTCGCGCGGACACCGATCGGCAGGTGGGGGACGTGTTCCAGCTCTTATCATCGACAATCGACAATCGGTAATCGGGC
>Ga0335084_10003458_pt1 | contig 15392 bp, 8 predicted proteins | sample Lox_Sample_44_FD_206721 | JGI IMG/M metagenome (GOLD analysis project Ga0335084, IMG submission 206721) | Soil microbial communities from Loxahatchee National Wildlife Refuge, Florida, United States - Lox_Sample_4.4 | ecosystem: Environmental > Terrestrial > Soil > Wetlands | place: USA: Florida...
CGCGTTGCTGCTCCTCGCGGCATACCACTTCATTCGCAAACGCACAGGTACCGCGTCGAGCTGAAGTTCGGCTTGCTGGTAGGGTTTCACCGCGACGCTCTATCGCAATCAGAGCGCGTATATAAAACCCCTCACACCATTCGCCGCTTCCTCCGTGCGGCATGCTGGGCTTCGAACGCCTGGCGGACGGCTTGCCACTCATTCTCCTCCTGCTTCATTCTCCCGATCTCCCGTGTCAGCAACTCGCGAGTTTGCGGGCTGAACTGGCGACCTTTCACGAACTGCACTGGCTCAGGCTCCACGGTCTTCACCCACGTCGCCAGTTGCTCCAGCGTCCAGTTCTTTTTGTCCATGACGTGATAGTCGAACAAGTGTGCAATTACATCCTTTATCCGCATTCTGCGCCGCATCCAGATGCGCCAACAGTTACACGGGCGATCCACTTCCTCCAGCACCCAGGTTCCCCATACACCTTCGACGCCGAGTGTTCTCCGTTCTCCGGCGTCGATCGGCCCTGGGACTGTACGAAACGTGCAACCCCGCGCCACCGCTGCCATGCCGAGTGCACAGCCTTCCTGTGTCTCGGAGAAATGCTGTGCCCCACCTCTCGGAGCCATCACCGTACTGCCCAGGAGGATCGCTTCGCTGAGTTTCATTTCATTCTCCTGCCTGCTATGTTTGAGGACCATTGCGATCTGATCTGCGGATTATAACTCCGCTCCCTTTGTCACGTTTTCAGGAATGGGCGTACTCTCCCGACAATTTCTTTTCAGTTTTGTGATACGGTGACACCCTCGGAGGCACCATTAAGTACGGTCGAGAGGCGATCGTATCTCGCGACCGGGCTTGTCAATCCTCCGCAAATTTCCTGGAGAGGAGATCACTATGTATAGCTCAGAGCAAGTGTTGGCTTTTGGGCCCCCGCCTCTCACGCAATACGCCGCGGATTGCGCTCTCGGTGTCATCGACTTTATGGCCGCAGTAGTGCGCGGCGTAGACCTGATTGATGTCACTGAGGATATGCGCCAGATCTGGCGAAACTATCTGGCGCAATACTATCCAATGCTGGCCCCTGCGGATCGCCTATGGTTCGCAAACGCTCCGGCGACTTTGGCCCAAATCAACGCGAATTGGCCCCTCATGCCTGACTACACTCGGGAAATGTGGCGCCAAACGTGGGCGGTTTCTCTCCCGGCGATTTTGCAGTTTGTAGACCCGGTCCTTCAAGCGGCTCGCCAGCAACAGGTGTGGCACTTGTCCCATCTCGACCAGGCACCGCAGCAGAACACGCACCCCGCATATTCGGCACCGGTGCAGCCGGCAAATCCAGCAGGCGCTGTACACCAACAGCAGCAGATCGCCGATAACCTTGCGACCTTCAACAATCGCATGAGTTTTCTGACGACGAACCTGATGCGGGCCATGGGCGGCGGCCACTGAAGCTTCGTCAGCAGCAGCAGCACGGATAAGCCACTTTTGTTTCTTGGTCTTATCTGTCATGACGTTATCGTCCATACCGTCCCGTGATGACATTGTGTTCCCGCAGGAACACTACCACAAAAGAAAACCCCACTTCCGGCAAATGCTGGCCAGAAGTGGGGTACACATCTTAGGTTCTAGCTAGAAGCTAAGAGCTAGTAGCTAGAAGCTGCCCCTTAGTACATATCGCCCATGCCACCGCCGTGTCCCGGAGCCGCCGGAGCTTCCTTCTTTTCAGGAATCTCGGCGACCAGGGCTTCGGTCGTAAGCATGAGGCTGGCGATCGAACCGGCATTCTGCAGTGCGGTGCGCACAACCTTCGTCGGATCGAGCACGCCTGCCTTGACCAGGTCTTCGTACTCGTTCGAGAAGGCGTTGTAGCCGTAGTTGGCGTCCTTCGCGTCGAGCACCTTGCCCAGCACAACTGCGCCCTCTTCGCCGGCGTTCTCGGCGATCATGCGCAGCGGCTCAGTGATGGCACGCTTTACGATGTTGATGCCGATCTGCTCGTCGCCTTCCGACTTCACCTTCTCGAGTGAAGCGGCGCAACGCGCCAGGGCTACGCCGCCGCCGGGGACAATTCCCTCTTCCACGGCTGCGCGTGTCGCATGCATCGCATCTTCCACGCGGGCTTTCTTTTCCTTCATTTCGGTTTCGGTTGCGGCGCCGACTTTGATCACGGCCACACCACCAACCAGCTTCGCCAGCCGCTCCTGCAGTTTCTCGCGGTCGTAGTCGCTGGTGGTCTTGTCGATCTGGCTGCGAATCTCTTTCACGCGGCCTTCGATCTCAGCGTGCTTGCCCTTGCCTTCGACAACGGTCGTGTTGTCCTTGTCGATAGTGATCTTCTTGGCCTGACCGAGGTCGGAGATCTGGACGTTCTCCAACTTGATTCCGAGATCTTCGGTGATGGCCTTGCCGCCGGTCAGGATAGCGATATCCTGCAGCATCGCTTTGCGGCGATCGCCGAAGCCCGGGGCCTTTACGGCCGCGACCTGCAGCGTGCCACGCAGCTTGTTGACGACGAGAGTGGCGAGCGCTTCGCCTTCGACGTCTTCCGCGATGATGAGCAGCGGTTTGCCGCTCTTCGCGATCTGCTCGAGCAGCGGGAGCAAGTCCTTCATCGAGCTGATCTTCTTTTCGTTGATCAGGATGTAGGCGTTCTCGAGAGCAGCTTCCATGCGCTCCGGATCGGTGACGAAGTAGGGCGAGAGGTATCCACGATCGAACTGCATGCCCTCGACAACTTCGAGCTGCGTTTCGAGCGTCTTCGACTCTTCAACCGTGATGACGCCGTCCTTGCCAACCTTCTTCATTGCTTCCGCAATGATCTTGCCGATGGTCTCATCGTTGTTGGCGGAGACGGTGCCGACTTGGGCGATCATGTCGCCAGAAACCGGCTTCGACAGCTTGTCGAGGTCGCCAGGCAGGCGATTGCCTTCCTTGTCGAGCTTGCCGGCGATGATGGTGACGGCCTTCTCAATGCCGCGCTTCAGGGCCATAGGATTGGCGCCGGCAGCGACGGTCTTGACGCCTTCGCGGTAGATGGCCTGGGCGAGAACGGTGGCCGTGGTGGTGCCGTCGCCGGCGACGTCAGACGTCTTGGAGGCGACTTCACGAACCATCTGGGCGCCCATGTTTTCGAGGCCGTCCTTCAGTTCGATCTCTTTTGCCACGGTCACGCCGTCCTTGGTGATGGTCGGAGAACCGAATTTCTTTTCGATAACGACGTTGCGGCCCTTGGGACCGAGTGTAACTTTCACAGCATCAGCCAGAAGGTTGACGCCGCGGAGAATCGCCTGCCGCGACTCTTCTCCATGAACAATATGCTTTGCCATTGCTTGAATCTCCTTATGAATTTTCAATTGAGCTGTCAGCGATCGGCTGCCAGCGGTATCTCGTGTCATCCTGAGCAGCGCGCCAAGCGCGTTGCGAGGGACCTACGACCGCGTCAATCGTCGGTATAGCAAAGAGGACGAAAGCGCGGCGAGAAACTACTTCTTCGAACCAGCGAGTTCTTTCTTGGCCGGTGCGCTCGATCCAGTCAGGACGCCGAGAACTTCGTCTTCCTTCATGATGATGAATTCCTCGCCGTCGATCTTGATCTCAGTGCCGGAGTATTTGCCGAACAGGATCCGATCGCCTTCCTTCACAGCCAGCGGGAAGGTCTTGCCTTCGTCATTTGTACGGCCCTTGCCGGTGGAGACAACTTCGCCCTCCTGCGGCTTGTCTTTGGCCGAGTCGGGAATGATGATGCCGCCGCGCGTAGTGGTAGCTTCCTCAACGCGACGGACCAGAATGCGGTCATGGAGCGGTGAAAACTTCGCCATGGTTCTGACTCCTTTCAAGTCTGTGGAAATGGATGTTCTGCGATCTATTCTCTGTAAACCTATGATTTGGTAGGGTTAGCGGATGCTGTTAGCACTTCCGCATATCGAGTGCTAATTGTAGGTTCCGAGGGGGTAGTTTGTCAAGGGCCTGAACTTTGCGGTGCAAAGCAGTTCCGTTTCCCTATTGCTTTATCCCTGCGCAGAAAGCTGCACAGTTGACTCCATTCACGGCGCAAGTAGACTCATGGAGCGGATGAGACGCGCCTTCGTTTCGGGGATCCAGGGACTTTTATTGTTGGGCATCGCGCTCAGCGCGGGATGCGGCGGTGGCTCATCTTCGCCGCCTCCTCCAAAGACACTCACCTCGATAAGCATCGCACCCGCGACTCCCAGCATTAATAATGGAAGCACGCAGCAATTCTCTGCGACCGGCCATTACAGCGATGGCAGCAGCGCGGACCTAACCGCGTCCGCGACGTGGAGCTCCTCTCAACCGACTGTTGCGACCATCAGCCATCAAGGATTGGCGACTGCCGTCGGAAGCGGAGCATCGCTGATCTCAGCGACTTCGGGATCGATCAGCGGATCAACTACTCTCACGGTGACTGCGGTGACGCTGCAGTCGATTTCGGTTGCGCCCGCGGACCATTCGATTCCTGTGGGAACGACGCAGCAGTTCACCGCAACCGGTCACTACACTGACGGAAGCACACAAGATCTGACCACTTCTGTTGGTTGGAATTCTTCCGACCCGACGGTCGCTGCCATTAGCCATGCCAACGGCACGCAGGGCTTGGCGTCCGGGCTGAAAGCCGGAAGCACAACCATCACGGCCTTGCTTGACACAGTACCGGGAACAACCAGTCTGACCGTTACCGCGCCGGTGCACTCCTCAGTGTGGACTCAAGATGGTCCGGTGGCGCGGCTGGCACAGTCTGGTGTCTTTGATTCAACGACTGGCAACATGATCGTGTTCGGAGGACAGGATACCGTCAGCGGTGCTGATCTCTCAGACTTATGGCTCATCAGCACGGGAGTCGACAAGCATCTGCGGACTTCGAAGTTGGATCCAACAGCCGGGCCTTCTGCGAGATCGGGCCACACGGCTGTCTATGACCAAGCCAACAATCGCATGGTGATCTTTGGCGGATCGAGTTCCGGCACATGCAAGAACGACCTATGGGTGCTCGACGGCGCGAACGGTGCATCTGGAGCACCAACGTGGTCGCCGCTAAGTGTCCCGAACGGACCCTCTGCAAGAAAGTTCCACAACGCGGTCTACGATTCGACATCGAATACGATGATCATGTTTGGAGGCAGTAATTGCAGTGGCGGATACCTGAGCGATGTGTGGCTACTGAGCAATGCGAACGGTCAGGGTGGAACACCGGCCTGGACCAAGATTGGGGTGACAGGCTCGAATCCGCCGTTGCGCGAGGGAAGCAGCGCCATCTATGACGCAGTCAATGACACCTTGGTCATTTATGGTGGCGACGCGACGCCCAATTTTGTTTTTGGGGATGCCTGGACATTGTCGAATGTGATCGCCGGCGGAACCCGGGTGTGGACCGAACTGTCGTTCACCGGACTGATTCCAAATGGGCGCTCGGGGCATAGTGCCTTCTACGACAGCTCGACGAACCGCATGATCGTGTTCGGTGGAGTAGATGGCTCATCGGATTTCGGAGATGTCTGGTACTTAAGCGATCCGAGTGGAAATGGAGCAACCCCGGAATGGACACTGCTCTCGGCCTCCGGCACAGCTCCAACGCTTTATGACCACTCAGCCGTCTACGATTCGGTAGCAAACGCGATGTATGTGTTTGGCGGAACAAGCACTGATCCAAAGCTGCAGATTTCGAATCACACGTTTGTGCTGAGCAAGGCGAACGGGGTCGGGGCATCTGCATGGACCGTGAGCGGGCCTCCAGTACGGTACTCGCAGTCGGCGTTCTTTGATTCCGCCGACAACGCCTTGTTTGTATTCGGAGGCCAACACGCAACGACCAACATCAACTTCAACGACTATTGGAAGAATACGGGAGTTGTTGGGTCGACGGGCGAGAACTGGTCCAACCTTAATATCAGCGGCAGCAAACCTGCTGCACGCTTTGGACATACGGTCCTCTATGACACCGGCAACAATCGCATGATGATGTTCGGCGGGGCAACAGGCTTCCCTGCTCCTTGCGCAAATGATTACTGGGTTCTCCAACATGCGAATGCCAACGGCGGGAGTCCTGCTTGGACCCAGGTGACACCTTCGGGTACTGCGCCTTTGGCCCGGACGAACTATGGCGCTGCATACGACACGGCGACGAATTCGTTGATCATGTTTGGTGGCTATGATTGCGTGTCGACTTATTTCAATGACGTTTGGGTTCTCACCAATGCCAACGATGCAAGCGTCACTCCTGCTTGGACCAAGCTTTCACCCACAGGAACACCACCTTCGCCGAGAGAGGTGAGCTCGGTAGTCTACGATCGCGAAACAAATTCGCTGATTGTTTTTGGCGGAGACGACGATTTCTTCATGACCAACGGCACGCCATTCGGCGATGTCTGGGTGTTGTCGAACGCGAATGGTACGGGCGGCGCTCCAGTGTGGACGGAACTCAATCCTATAAACATTGGCCCGGCGGCGCGCTCGGGACATACAGCCTTCTACGACCCTGTTAGCAACCGCATGACGATCTACGGCGGCTTCGATGGGACGAAGATTCTGACCGACGCCTGGGTGCTCGCGTGGGCCAATGGTCAAGCGGGACCGTCAGTTTGGATTCCGCTCAGCCCATCGCCCGAGGGACCACCACGGCGATTCCACAGTGCGGTGTACGATCCCGTATCGAATGACATGCTGATCTTTGGCGGAATCAGCGTGATGGATCCGCTCGCGCCCGATGCGAATACATTCTCACTTACCGTTGCTAACGGCCTGCCGTAACTACTCCAAACATCTGACCGCGAAGATCGCCAAGGATCGCAAAGCACGCCAGGAATAACCCTATGACAGCAGGAAACAGATCTGCTGTTATGCGATGGAACATCACATAGAACACGAGTGAGTCAGCACTGTCATCGGTTCCAGGGTTCAGGTGATCTTCATTTTGTCATTCATTGGATATGAGGTTTCATAAGCAGAATTACGTAACGAACACCGCGCCTGGCACACAACAATTTGTGCTCCCTGTGAGCCTACTGATCCTCGAACTCCTGATACGAACTGTTATCTAGACAGCGCGCGGCATTCCACTTGCAATCTCCATCTCCTGAACAGGTCAACGCAGGCCCTGTTTCCCTGTTGCGCCTGGTGGGGCACTTCAACAAGCAAATTGTCAGGAGATTTGTGATGAACTCTCAGTTTCGAATGATCGGTGTGCGGCTGGCGGTGCTGGCCGTGATTGTGTGCATCTCTGGCCTTGCGTTCGCGCAAGATGTCGCGTCTCTTACCGGGGTCGTGACCGATCAGACCGGCGCTGTCGTTTCGGGTGCGTCAGTAAGGTTGCTGGACACCAAGACCAACGTGGCCTACGAGGCACAGACGAATGAACTGGGGGCGTACACAATTACCAAGCTCCTGCCAGGGCCGGGTTACAAGCTGACGGCGTCGAAAGAAGGTTTTCAATCGCAGGTGATCGACAACATCTACGTGGGTGTCGGCGTTACGCACACGCAGAATGCGCAGCTGTCCATCGGGAAGAGCACGGAAACGGTCGAGGTAAACGGTTCGGGATCGCAGGTATCGCTGAATACCACCGACACGACTGTCAGCACCACACTCGATATGGCGATGGTGCATGAGTTGCCGTTGCCTCTGCGCGACAACCCGCTAGGCTTGCTGATTTACTCACCCGGCGTAACGTCGGCGCCGAGCGGTGATGACAATACGCTCGGCAGCCGCGACCAAGCCGTGGCGGGCGCGCGTGGCGATCAGAGCAACTACACGCTCGACGGGATGGATACGAATGATTTTGGCACCGGCCAAGCCGGGGCGATGACCGCCCAAGCACCGGTGGATTCGGTGCAGGAGATGCGGACGGAAACGGCGAATCCGCTGTCGGCAGAAGGACGCGGAAGCGGCGCGCAAGTGCAGATGGTGACCAAGAGCGGAACCAACACGTTCCATGGATCGGCGTATGAGTACAACCGCACGGCTGCCACAACAGCGAATGATTTCTTCAACAACCGAAACGGCATTGAGCGTCCGGCGCTGACCCGCAATCAGTTCGGCGCGAGCATTGGCGGCCCAATCATCAAAGACAAACTGTTCTTCTTCTTTAACTTTGAAGGACGGCGCGATGCGCGGTCCGACTTGGTGAACACTGTCGTTCCCCTCGATAACTTTCGTGAGGGAAATGTGGGTTACATCAACAACGGGAATGACAACAGCGGAAACCCTTGCGCGTTCACTTCCCGGATCAACACGACACCAGAGTGCATCAGCTTCTGGCCGTCGACGGACACCAGCCTTGACCCACAAGGCATCGGACCCGATCAAGCATTCCTGGACTTCCTCAATAGCCGATATCCGCACGCCAACGACCTGACGGGTGGTGACGGCGTCAACACCGGTAACTTCCGATGGAACTCCCCCGTTCACTTCACGGGAAATGACTATGTTACTCGCATCGACTACAACCTGAACAGCAGGATGAAATTGTTTGGACGAGTGAGCATCTACCGGAAGGACCAGGGGGACGATGTGAATTTCATATCGGCGCAACTGTTCCCCGGAGATCCGATCAGCAACAAGATCATCGATCACAGCTGGGCGTTTGTGGTCGGGCACACCTGGACGATCAGCAACACGAAAGTGAATCAATTCAATTTTGGCGAGACGCGATCAATTCTGGACTTCCCCGCCTTGTTCAATCCGACAGGAACGACGCAGTACACGAACTTCATGCCGTCGGCGACGAATATCCCCCAACTCACGTCGCCGTTCCCAGGAGGAGCCAGCCAGAAACGGACAGTGCCCATCCCGGTATTCAAGGACGATTTCAATTATGTGCGGGGACAGCACAATATTCAGATAGGCGGAACGTTCAAGCCGATCACGGACAGCAGCACACTGGTCAACGATTTCAATGATGTCACGATTGGATTGGGTAACCCGCTGACCAGTCTGAGCGATGGGCAACTGCCACCGGATCTACTAGTGCCGAGCGGCACCGCAAACCGCACATGGAGCCAAGCCTACACGTTTGCGCTAGGACGCATTGCCAGCGTGAACAGCACGTTCAACAACGACCATAGTCTGCAGGCACTGCCGCAGGGCACCGGACACAATCGCGACTACCGTTATTACGAGACCGAGCTCTATGCACAAGATACCTGGCGCATACGCAACGACCTAACCATGACGTACGGCTTGCGGTGGCAGTATTACTCGGTGCCTTACGAGATCCATGGATTCCAGACAGCGCCAAACATTGACTTCGCGTCGATGTACGACGCGCGGGTCCAGGCGGCGGCTGCAGGACTCAGCGGCGAGGATGTCGTTGCCCCTGTGCTCTACAACTTTTCAGGAAAAGCAAACCATGCGCCGGGATATTACGAATCCGACTGGCACAATTTTTCGCCGCGGATGAGCTTTGCGTATAACCCGTCGTTCACAAGTGGACTGCTGGGCACGTTGCTGGGAGATCGCAAGACTGTGATTCGCGCCGGCGCTGGTATCGTGCACGATCACACGATTCTTTCCGCGATTAATTTCTTCAACGATCAGACATCATTTGTGTTCGGGCAGACTGTACCGACAACCTTTAGCGGCGGCCTGGAGTCGGATCCGCGGTTCACAGGTGTTGGTGAATTGCCTCCGCTAAATCCGCCGCAGCCTGCGTCGGTTCCCTTCACGCCTTATCTCGCAGGTGATGGCGGGCCGTTCAAGTACAACGGCCTAATCGGGAACCAGACCGAACTGGCGATCGATCCACACTACAAGACTCCGTATCAAGAAACCTTCACGTTCGGGATCCAGCGCGAACTACCGGGACACTTCCTGCTGGAGGCGACGTACTTCGGGCGATTTGGACACCGGTTGCTATCGCGTGGAGATGCCGGGCAGGTAACGGACTTCGTGGATCCGGCCTCCGGGCAGCACCTTGTGGACGCGTTCACGCAACTGTCACTGGCGTCGCGGAACAATCAAGCGATACCGACGATTCCGTTCTTTGAGAACCAGATGACTTCGACCATCCAGACTTATTACGGCCTGGATTGTCCCGGGTTTGGGAATGCCCTGTTTGGCTCTCCTTCGACAAGTTGCGCGGACCTGGTGAACACACTGTTTGCTCCACTTCCGCAAATCGGCGACATGGGGGATACGTTCGCGTTCTTATATCAAGGACTGGGCGCACCCATGATCCCGGCGAACGTCGGGCTCGATCCCCAGTTCTCAAGCCAGCTGTATTTCGGCAACAAGAGCTACTCGAACTACAACGCTCTGCTGACCAGCTTGCACAAGAAGATCTCGCATGGGCTCATGTTCGACATCAACTACACGTTTTCGCACTCGATCGACAACAGCTCGACGATTGCGAATAACGCGCAAGGAACGGCAGCCACCGGCGGGTACGGCGGGTTCCTGTGCGACGCGATCCAGTTGCGTTCTTGCCGCGGCAATTCCGATTTCGACATGACGCACCTGATCAGTGCAGACGGGCTGTATGATCTGCCGTTCGGACGAGGACGCGCCATCGGACGAAATGCGTCGGGTTGGCTGAACCAGATTATTGGAGGCTGGCAGGTCGCGTTCCTGCAACAGTGGCACACGGGATTCGCCTTTAGCACGGTATCGGAGGCGTTCCCGGTCAGCTTCAACGCGAACAGCCCGGCGGTCTTCATTGGCAAGCGTTCAGACATCAAGGTCGGGATTCACGACGATCCGGACACTGGACAGATCCAGTTGTTTAAGAACAGAGATGCTGCGCTAGGGGCGTTCACCGGCCCAATTGGGCTGGACGGACCGACACGCAACAATCTGCGCGGACCACGGTTCGCGAACACCAACCTGTCGGTGAACAAGCACTTCACGATTCATGAGAACTACGGGCTGGAGTTCCGCGCGGAAGCATACAACGCATTCAACCAGGTCAACTTTGCGTTGCCGATCGGAAGCGTGGCCGACATCAACAACACGAGCACGTTTGGCGTGATTGACTCCGATGCCGGAGCGCGAGTGATGCAATTCAGCTTGCGGTTTGATTTCTAACGGGCTTACTGGATCCCACTCTAGCGTCGCAAGAAGCGCGACGCTAGAGTGACCACCCCAAGCCATTCATTGCTGGCTTATTGCTGCTGTCCTTGGCCGTTCAGAGCAACAGACTGCGGACTTCCGCCACCTGTATCAGTCATCGCGATACTGGCGATGCGTCCACCCTTCACGGTGGGCTTGAACGTAACCGTAAAGGTGCAGGTAGCCGCTGCGGCAACGGTCGTGCCACAGTTGTTGGTTTGCGTGTAGTCCGCAGCTGCTGCACCAGAGATGGCAACCTTGGTCAGGCTCATGGCGGTCGTTCCCACATTCTTCAAGGTGAAACTCTGCTTCACTGAGCGTCCAACTAGAACATTCCCAAAATTCAGAGTGGTGGCGGAAAGCTGGACTTCGGTGCCGGTTCCCATGAGCAACACGGTCTGGGGACTCGTGGGGGCATTGTCGGTAATTGTTACTTTGCCAGTGCGGTTGTTGATTACTGTCGGAGTAAAGGTCACGTTTACGGTGCATGCGGCGTTCAGCGCAAGACTGCTGCAGTTGTTTGTCTGCGAAAAGTCTCCCGTGATAGTGGGCGCGCTGATGGTGATGACTTCCGTTCCGGTGTTGGTCAGGGTGATGACCTTCGCAGGACTGGCGGTCTTAAGTACTTGCTTGGTGAAGGTGAGACTGGCGGGAGCGACGGTCATCGCGGCACCCGCATGAATTCCTGTGCCGGTGAGCGCAATCATCTGAGGGGCGTTGGGGGCCGTGTCGGTCAGGATCAACGTTGCATTTTCCACGGCGAAGAGGGTGGGAGTAAACGTGATGAAGATCGTGCACGTCGCCTGAGGAGCGATCGTTCCGCTGCAGGTGTTGTTCGCGCTGAAATCGGCCTTGTTCGCGCCAGTGACATTGATGGTCGGAGCCGGGAGATCGGCATTGCCCGTATTTGTAACCGTTAGGGTGTGGGCCGGACTGGTAGAGCCGACCAGTTGCGTGCCGAAGCTGACACTCGTAGGAGAGAGTCCCACGTTCGGGCTGGGAACGAACTTACTGATGACGGCATCATTGCCACCACCTACAGCCGTCTGGAACGCCCCGGGCGTGGTGGGGAAATTGGTGGAGTTGGTATATCCGATCGCGTAGATGTTGGGTGGCGATTGGGAATCGATCACCATCATTTTCGTGGCTCCGCCAAACTCGATGCCCGAACCGCCGAGGTAAGTCGAAAATAAAAGTTGCTTGCCGACGGGATTTAACTCGGCCACATAGTGATCGAAGTCTCCGCCGGATTTGGTCTGGAATGCACCGTTGGTGATGGGAAAGTCAGCGGACTTGGTGTTGCCCTTCAGCCACACATTTCCTGAAGAGTCGACCGCGATGCCCGTAGCACCATCGTCCCCTGCTCCGCCCAGATAGGTCGAGAAAATCAGCGCGCTGCCCGTGGGATTGAGCTCGGTGATGAAGGCATCGTGTCCCTTGTCGGTGCTCTTGAAGGTGTTCTGGAATGCGCCCGGAGTGGTGGGAAAGTTTGCTTCGGCGGTAAGCCCCGCTACGTAAGCATCGCCGAGGCTATCGATGGTGATGCTGGTGATGCACGCTTCGCAGGGAGTCGTCAGACTATTGTTGCCGCCCAGATACGTTGAGTAAATGAGCGCGGTACCGGTTGGATTCAGCTTGCTGACGAAACCGGCAGAAGTCGAAGAAAGAGTGGTCTGATAGGCGCCGGAGGTGGTGGGGAAATTAGTGGACTGAGTATAACCGGCAACGAACGCGTCGTTGTTGGAATCGAGGACAACGGCGTATGCGACATCGGCTGCTGTGGAACCACCCAGATAGGTGGAGTAGACCAGCGCTGAGCCGGTCGAGTTGAGTTCAGCAACATACGCGTCGGGATGGCTGGCACAGGAACAGGAGGTCTGGAAAACCCCTGCAGTGACGGGAAGATTTGTCGACTGCGTGTACCCGGTAATGAATGCGTTGTTCGAAGAATCCAGAACGATGGAGTTGGCCTGATCGAAGCTGCCTCCACCGAAATAGGTTGAGTAGATGAGCGCAGAACCGGTCGAATTCAACTCCGTTACGAAGGCATCGCCTCCTGCACAGTTGCCGGCGCCGCAGGTGGACTGAAGCGCTCCGGCGGTGACCGGGAAATCGGCGGAAAGCGTCTGGCCGGCAAGATAGGCGTTGCCGAATGCATCGAGCGCGACGGAGTTGGAGTAATCATTTCCGTTTCCGCCGAGGTAAGTCGAGTACACGATGCCGGTGCCTGTGGGATCGAGCTTAGTGAGGAAGGCGTCGGAAGTTGCGCCGCACCCATTCTTGCAGGTCGTCTGCAATGCGCCACTCGAGACTGGAAAATTCGCGGAACTGGTGTAGCCCGTGATGTAGACGCTGCCGGCATTATCCACGGCAAGGCTGGTTGCGAAGTCATCGGCGCTCCCGCCCAGATACGTGGAGTAGCTGAGGGCCGGGTCGATAACCAAAGACTTGCTGCGATCATAGGAACCGAGGTTAAAAGTCACCCGGTTGTTGGCGTCGATCACGTAATTGGCCGGTACCAGACTCTTTTCGGAAATGCTGGAGTCCGCGTCGACAGTCTGATACGCAACGGGTTTGTGGAAGTGGACTTCTTCCATTCCCGCGTTCATTACCAGGTCGCCAGTTGTGGCATCGATGTGCAGATGCCGTGCACCCGCGAATTGCATAGCGATCCGGTGGGGATTCGTACCGGGTGAGACAGTGAAATCGTATTCGAGTTGGCCTTGGTTGCCGTAATACACGAGATTCACGCCGGGGTAGACATCTTCGTACTGAACCCGGGCATAGGAGGCAACGTTCGTGTGCCAATCCTTCGGATTTTTTCCGTGGATGTAGTTGCTTCGCCCGGGAAGTTCGTGCAACCCGCGAACTGAGGCGTCCAGATCAGATCCCACTAGCTGCATGCGAAGGACTGTTGAATTGAGCCGTGTTTGAGGATGATTCGATTGCACGGGCTCTTGAAGAATCTCAAAGGACTTTTCGCGACGTTGTTCCTGGAGGGATAGGACCGCCTCGCCGCGGGTGAGAAACAATGTGTAGCCTGAGGCTCGCGAAAGAAAGTCGACAGTGGCATCGCTCTGACCGACATTCGGCTCGAAACTGAGGGGGAGCCGACGGTAGCCTGCCACAGCATGGGACTCCACTGACGCCGGCAAAACCGCCAAGGAATGAACGCCAGGCTTCGACGAAGCGCGATTCCCAGCCGAGAGGTTCAAAGCAACGAGTGCGATCAGGAGAACCAACGCGGGCCGGGCGTTGGTGAAGGCAGAGATGCAGTATGACCAGAAAACGGTGGGCAGGAGATTCATGAGTCCTCTTGACTTTCAGCATATTGAAACAGGTCAAATCGCCAGACTACGGACTACAGATAAAGGGGGGGAACATGACTGGCACACAGCGCGGAACGGTCGCACCGGTGCAAACGAGGATTAAGGCTAGTCCCCTTAAACACGCACTATTCGCCAGAACCCCAAGTTTTTCTGCAGTCATTCTTGGTCGCGGCTGCGCCTGCGTCAAGGATGAAAGTTCTTGCATAGTGAAGTTGAGAGCAAGCAATACCCCGCGCCGGATGGGCGATCTGGCTGCCTCGTCGAGCGGGAATCTCGCTGCACACTTGCGTCACAGTCTCAGCCTGACGGACAGTAATTAAAGATTAGTTTGTCCCGGTTGAGAACAAAGGAAGGGAAACTTGCAACCTATCTGCTGTCTGCGCTGCAGGCGCGAAATTGAGGCAGGAGACAAATCTGTTGCAGTGTACATGTTTGCCCAGACGGTTGGAGTGAAGCCGCGGCAGAAATCAACGGCACAACGCGTGTGCTTCTGTCCGCAATGCGCGGTATCGCTGGCGATGGGGATGCCTCCGGATGGCGCACTGAATATGGTGGCTTGGGAGATGATTCGCGATCTGGTGAGTTCAGAGCCGTCGCTGAATCAGGCGGCGTGGGAGAGTTTGCGGGGGATTGTGGGGCTTCTGCCTGCCGCGAAAGAGGAGAGTTCGGGGCGGTATCGGCGGGTGGGGTAAAAACACAACTCCCCATTGTCACTCAAGATCTCACCGCTCACAGAGCCGAACGCTTAACCTATAGTCCAGTACGTTTCGAGTGCCTGCTATTGCGTTTTCTCATCGGCAGGCTTCTTTGCAAAAGCACGGATGTAGTTAACCAAGTCCCAGGCTTCTTCGGTTTTCACGCGTGGGCCTTCGGCGGGCATGTCGTTGTGTCCGTTCTTGATGATGTAGAAGATCTCGCCGTCGGTGCGGTCTTTGAGGGTTGCGGGATCGGTGAAGTCCATCATCTTCAACTTCATATCTTTCGCCGTGTCGCCTTTGCCATCGCCGTTCTTCCCGT
>Ga0335084_10003459_pt1 | contig 15391 bp, 11 predicted proteins | sample Lox_Sample_44_FD_206721 | JGI IMG/M metagenome (GOLD analysis project Ga0335084, IMG submission 206721) | Soil microbial communities from Loxahatchee National Wildlife Refuge, Florida, United States - Lox_Sample_4.4 | ecosystem: Environmental > Terrestrial > Soil > Wetlands | place: USA...
GGTCCCTACGCCCAGATCCTGAAGACCCTGCTGCCGCGCGCGCGCGGCATCTACCTGTACGCGCCCGACGCCAGCCTGGTGTGGAGCGCGGACGGCGCCGATTCCCACGATCTGCGCCCGGCCGTCGAGGAGCTGCTCGAGGCCGCCAAGCAGGAGGCCAACACCGCGAGCGGCGTGCGCCACATGCTCGACGAGGCGCCGGCCTACTGCTTCTTGCTGCGCGACGAGCTCGGCGCGGTCCTCGGCGTGACCGCGGTCCTCTGCCGCGCGGTGACGCGCGACGGCGACCTGCCGGCATTCGAGAGCGTCGAGCGCACGCTGTCGCCGCTGCTGGCGCTCACCCGGCGCGACCTCGGCCAGCAGCGCATCATCGAGACCGGCCGCTTCCACATCGGCGACACGCAGGAGCTCGAATGGCTGCTCGACGTCACGCAGCTGGGCGCGCCGCCGGGCGGCGGCGACCCGCTGCAGGGCGTGCTCGAGGCCTTCGCGGCGCACGCCGAGTGCGACCTCGCGTTCCTGTACGTGCCGGGCCGGCGGCTCGAGCGCAGCGCGGCCCGCACGGCGCTCGGCGCGGGCGAGCTCGACACGCTGCGCGGCGTCGTCAGCCGCCACCTGCACAAGGTCGCGCAGCTGCAGCAGAAGACCCTGATCGTCAACAAGGTGCGCGACACCGGCGCCGGCGGGCTGGTGCCGTTTCGCATCCTGTGCGTGCCGCTGGTGCGCCGCGGCCAGACGCTGGGCGTCGCGGTCGCGTTCAACCGCGCGCAGAGCCGCTCCTTCGGCACGCGCGAGGCGCGGATGCTGGAGCGGGTCGCGCCGCGGCTCATCGAGATCATCGACGCGCGCTTCGACGGCACGACCGGGCTGCTGACGCGCCACGCCTTCGACGAGCATGCCGCCTCGCTGCTGGCGCTCGCCAAGGACGGTGCGCGGGCGCTGGTCCATGCCGACATCGACGGGCTCGGCCGCATCAACGAGCTGTACGGCTTCGAGGCCGGCGACGCCGTGCTGTGCGCGGTGGCCGACGCGTGGCGCACGCTGGACCTGCCGGGATCGAGCGCGACCGCGCGCGCCGCCAGCGACAGCTTCGTGGCGCTGCTCGACGGCTACGCGCTCGAGGCCGCGCGCGACTGGGCCGAGTCGGCGCGCCACGCCGTCGGCTCGCTCAAGCTGCCCGGGCGCCTGGCGGGGGTCACGACGTCGATGAGCTTCGGGGTCGCGGCGTTCACGCCGGGGCTGAGCCTCGAGCACGCGCTGGCGGCCTCGGAAGCCGCCTGCCACGCGGCCCAGCGCGGCGGCGGCAACCGCGTCGAGGCCCTGCTGCCGGGCGAGGGCCGCGGCGCCGAACAGCAGCGCGAGCTGCGCGTTTATCACGAAGTGCTCGAGGCCCTCGAGCAGCAGCGCCTGCAGCTCTACGCGCAGCCGCTGACGCCGCTGTGGGACCCGAGCCGCGCCGAGCGCTACGAGGTCCTCGTGCGGCTGCAGGACGCCCGCGGCCAGCTGCTGACGGCCGAACAGTTCGTCGGCGTCGCGCTGCGCCACCAGCTGCTGCACCGGCTGGACGCGTGGGTACTCGGCGAGCTGCTCCGCCAGCTCGCGCCGTGTGCCGCCGCGCTCGAGCACGCCGGCGCCGTGTTCTCGGTCAACGTCTCCGGCCAGTCGCTGCAGCAGCCGGGGCTCGGCGAGCGGGTCCAGGCCGCGGTCCGCGCGAGCCCGGTGCCGCCCGCGCTCCTCAGCTTCGAGATCAGCGAGAGCGACGTGGTCGGTCGCCTCGCGGAGACCGAGCGCTTCGTCGCCGCGATCGCCGAGCTCGGCTGCCAGTGCTCGGTCGATGACTTCGGCACCGGCGTCAGCTCGCTCGCCCACCTGAAGTCGCTCAGGGTGTCGGCGCTCAAGATCGACGGCATCTTCATCGCCGATCTGCTGCACGAGCCGCGCTCGGAATCGATGGTCCGGGCGATCCTGCACATCGCCCGCCAGCTCGAGCTCGACACCGTCGCCGAGTGCGTCGAATCCAAGGAGGCCGCGTCGCAGCTGGCGACGCTCGGCGTGACCTACGGGCAGGGCAGCGCGCTCGGCGAGCCGCGGCCGCTCGCCGACGTCCTCGCCGGCGTGGCGCGCAAGTCCGCGGCGCTAGGCAATGACCCGGTCGCGCACGTGCCGGCCGACAAGCGCGTCCACTGACCCGCGCTACTGGAAGCGCAGCGCCTCGATCGGCTGCAGCCGCGCGGCCTTGCGCGCCGGGTAGAAGCCGAAGAAGATCCCGATCGCTGCGGCGACCGAGAAGCCGAGCGCGATCGAGCTCGCCGAAACGATCGCCGCGACCTCGCTCGTGTGGCTGACGACGTAGGCGCCGAGCACGCCGCAGCCGACGCCGATCAGGCACCCGGCCAGCGACAGGACGACCGACTCGAGCAGGAACTGCCACAGGATGTGGGCGCGGCTCGCGCCGATCGCCATGCGGATGCCGATCTCGCGCGTCCGCTCGGTCACCGACACCAGCATGATGTTCATGATGCCGATGCCGCCGACCACGAGCGAGATCGAGGCGATCGCGCCGAGCAGCAGCGCCATCATCCGGGTCGTCTGCGCCGCGGTCTCGGCGATCGCCGTCAGGTTGCGCACCGTGAAGTCCGGGTCGGCGCCGGCGCGGATCCGGTGCCGCTCGAGCAGCAGCGCGTTGAGCTCGTCCTCGACGCGCGTCATGACGCCTTCGGATTCGGCCTTGACCGAGATGAAGCGCACGACGCCCTGGAACTGCGCGCCAAACAGCTTGCGCTGCGCGGTGGTCACCGGGACCAGCACCGTATCGTCCTGGTCGCGGCCGTCGAGGCTCTGGCCACGGCGGGCCATGACGCCGACGACGACGAACGGCGCGTTCTTGATGCGGATCGTCTTGCCGACCGGCTCCTCGGCGCCGAAGAGGTTGCTGACGACGGTCTGCCCGAGCATCGCGACGCGGGTCGCGCCGCGGACGTCCGAGTCGTCGAACACGGTCCCGCTCGCGATGCCCCAGGTGCTGACCTCGAGGTAGTCGGGCGTCGTGCCGTTGACCTGGGTGCCCCAGTTCGCCGAGCCGTACACGACCTGTGCGCCGCCCGGCAGCGTCGGCGCCACGGCCAGCACGCCCGGCAGCTCGCGCATCGCCGCGGCGTCCTCCAGCGTCAGCGTCGGCGCGGCGCCGCTGCCCATCCGCAGGCCGCCCTGCGAGACCGACCCGGACAGCACGATGAACAGGTTGCTGCCCATCGAGGCGATCGAGCGCTGCACCGAGTCCTCGACGCCGCGCCCGATCGCGAGCATCAGAATCACGGCCGCGACGCCGATGACCATGCCGAGCATCGTCAGCGCCGCGCGCAGCCGGTTCGCGGCCATCGCAACGAACGCCTCGCGCAGCATCGCCAGGATCATGAGGCCTTCCGGAACTGCTCGGGCACCGGCCCGTCGTACTGCACGACGCCGTCGCGCAGCTGCACCAGGCGGCGCGCCCACGCGGCGACGTCCGCCTCGTGGGTGACGACGACGATCGTCATGCCGCGCTGGTTCAGGCCCTCGAACAGCTGCATGATCTCGACGCTCGTGTGCGTGTCGAGATTGCCGGTCGGCTCGTCGGCCAGGACCAGCGCCGGCCGCGTCACGAGCGCGCGGGCGATCGCGACGCGTTGCTGCTCGCCGCCCGAGATCTTGTTCGGAAAGGCCTGCGCGTGGGCGCCGAGCCCGACCTGGTCGAGCAGCGCGCGGGCGCGGTCGCGCCGCTCCGCCGCGTTCACGCGGGCATAGACGAGCGGCAGGGCCACGTTGTCCTCGAGCGTCGCCCGGTTGAGCAGGTTAAAGCCCTGGAACACGAAGCCGATCGTCTGGTTGCGCAGGCGCGCGAGTTCGGGCTCGGCGAGCGTGCCGACGTCGGAGCCGGCCAGCAGGAATCGGCCGGCGGTGGGCACGTCGAGGCAGCCGAGGATGTTCATCAGCGTCGACTTGCCCGACCCCGACGGCCCCATGATCGCGACGAACTCCCCGGCCAGCACCGTCAGGTCGATGCCCTTGAGGACGTGCAGCGTGCCGGCGTCCGTCACGTAGTCCTTGACCACGCCGCGGCAGTCGATGACCGGCGTCGTCGCCATCAGAACACCCGCAGCCGCGGCGCGCCGGCGGCCGGCTGTGCGGCGCCCTGCGCGCCGATCGCCACCCGGTCCCCTTCGCGGACGTCGCCGGCAACGACCTCGGTGTAGCGCCGGTCGGTGCCGCCGAACTGCACCGGGACGGCGAGCGGCGCGCCGTTGCGCAGGACGTAGATCGCCCGCGTCGCGGCCGCGGCCGGGCGGCGTGCCGCCGCGGCGCCGTTGCCGGCGCCCGGCGTGCCGCCCGCCGCAGCCGGGATCGCCGGCGCGCTGCCGGGCGGACGGAAGCGCAGCGCCGCGTTCGGAATGCGCAGCACGCCGCGGCGCTCGGACAGCACGATGTTGACGTAGGCGGTCATGCCCGGCAGCAGGATCTGCTCCGGGTTGTCGACCGCGATGACGACGTCGTAGGTCACGACGTTCTGGACCGTCGTCGGGTTGAGGCGCACCTGGCGCACGATCCCCTGGAAGAGCCGGTCCGGGTAGGCGTCGACGTTGAAGCGCGCCGGCTCGCCCTCGCGGATGCTGCCGACGTCGGCCTCCGCGAAGGTCGAGTCGATCTGCATCTTCGACAGGTCCTGGGCGATCTTGAACAGCGTCGGCGTCTGAAAGCTCGCCGCGACCGTCTGGCCGACGTCGATCTCACGCGATACGACCACGCCCGCGACCGGCGAGCGGATGACCGTGTACTCGAGATTGGTGCGGTCGCGGTCGAGCTGCGCCCGCGCCAGCTCGCGCAGCGCGCCCGCGGCCTTGGCGGCCTCGCGGGCCGTGTCGACGTCCTGCTGCGAGACGTAGTCCTTGGCGTACAACTCCTCGGCGCGCTTGACGTTGGCCGTCGCGAGCTCGAGCTGCGCGCTCGCGTTGGCGACGTTGGCCTCGGACTGGTGCACGGCGGCGGCGTAGATGCGCTCGTCGAGGCGCGCCAGGATCTGCCCGCGCTGCACGCGCGAGTTGAAGTCGACGCCGAGCTCCTTCACCGTGCCGGACACCTGCGCGCCGACGCTGACGAGCGTCACCGGGTTGAGCGTGCCGTTCGCCGATACGGTGACGATGATGTCGCCGCGCTCGACGGCGGCCGTGAGGAACTGCGGCTGGCTGGAGCCGCCGCGCAGCGCGACGAAGAGCGCGGCCCCCGCCAGCGGCACGCTGACGGCAACGATCCAGCGCGCGACGCCCCAGCGGCTCATGGCGTGTCCCCGCGCGCCGTCAGCGGCTCGGCCGAGCGCAGGCGCCCGAGCGCGAGCGCGAGCTGCGCCCGCGCCACCTGCCAGGCGCGCTCGGCCGCAATGCGCTGCTGGCGTGCGCCGGCGAGCGCCGACTGCGCGGTCAGGACATCGACGATCGTGCCGGCCCCGGCGCGGTAGCGCCCGAGCGCGAGCTGCGCATTCTCCGCCGCGCTCGCGAGCAGCGCCGCGCTGGCCCTCAGCTGCTGGCCGGCGCTGTCGAGCGCCGCGTCGGCGTTCCAGACGTCCAGGGACACGTTCAGGCGGATCTGCTCGGCATTCGCCTCGCTGGCCGCGAGCGCCGCCTGCGCCTGCCGGACGCGATAGGTCGTATTGAAGCCGGTGAAGAGCGGCCACGCGACGCTGATGCCGACCGAGTTGTAGTTCTGGCTCGTGAGGCCCGTGGTGTCGACGTAGTTGCGTGCGGCGCCGACCGAGATCGACGGCCGCCCGGTGGCGCGCGCCGCGGTCACGTCGGCCGCGGCCGCGTCGCGCGCTGCCAGCGCCGCGGCGAGGTCGGGGCGCTGGCGGGCGGCCTCGGCCATCAGGTCGGCGACGCGTCGCGTGACGGCCGGCACCTCGGCGGGCACCGGCGCGGCGTCGAGCTGGAGCGATCGGTCCGCCTGCTCGCCGATGGTGACGGCGAGCGCGCCGCGCGAGCTCGCCAGCGTGCCGTCCGCCTGGACGCGGGCGAGCACCGCCTGGTCGAACGCCGTCTCGGCCTGCAGCACGTCCGCGCGCGTCGCGACGCCCGCGTCCCGACGGCCGCGCGCGACGTCCAGGCTCTTGGCTGCGGCCTCCTCGGCGGTGCGCGCGGCCCCCAGGCTGGCGTCCGCCGCGACGACGCCGTAGAACGCCTCCACCGCCGCGAGCACGGTCTGCTGCGAGACGCTGTCGGCGGTCGCTGCGGCGGCATCGAGCAGCCGGCGGGCACCGCGGATCTTCGCCTCGCGGCCACCGAAGTCGTACAGCATCCACGACAGGCTGAGCGCGGCATCGGTCGTGCGCTGCGACGGGGTCGCGTCCGGGACGCCCGCCCCCACGGCACCTTCGGTTCCGGTGGCGGATCCCGTCGCCGCCAGTGTCGGCAGCCGGGCACTCTCGGCGATCCCGAGCGCCGCGGCCTGCTGGCGCGCGGCGGCCCAGCTTGAGCGGGTCGCCGGATTGCGGCAGAGCGCGAGGTCGACCGCGACCGCAAGCGACAGCGGCGTCGCCGGCACGCGGCACTCGCGGCCGTCCGGCGCAGCGATGCCGGGCACCAGGTCGCGCAGCGCGGAGTCGGTCCCGAAGGGATCGGCGAACGGCCCGCCCGCCGCGATCCCGGTGCCGCCGAGCAGCACGACAATGGCCCACGCCGGCCACGCGGCCGCGGCCGGCGGGCGAGCGAAGGAGCGGGAGCGTGTGCTCATGGCAGCCTGTCGAAGCGGTTGGCGGTCGGGTCTCGGCGTGGTCGTGGCGGCCGGCGGCGCGCCGCTCAAGGACCCGGGGCGCCGCCGTCGCTGTCGTCCTCCTCGCCGCGGACCTTGCCGACCATGCGCTCCGCCAGCAGCTCGATGCGGCGCCCGCCCACGAGCAGCGCGACGGCGAAGGCGAGCAGCAGTCCGACGAGCGGGAAGTTGCCGATGCCGCACAGCATGGCGAGGCCCGCGACGAACCAGATGGCGGCCGCCGTCGTCAGTCCCGTGACGCGCGCCTTGTCGGGCCGGCGCATGATGACGCCGGCGCCGAGGAAGCCGATGCCTGCCAGCACGCCCTGCACCACCCGGCCGATGTTGTCCGGCTGCGAGCCGGCCAGCAGCAGCATGCCGATCGTGGTGCCGGCCGTTCCGAGCGCGACGAGCCCGAACGTGCGCAGCCCCGCTCCCTTATGATGCAGATCGCGGTTGAGGCCGATGATGCCGCCGCAGACGAGCGCCAGCACCAGCCGCAAGGCGGCGTCACCGAAACTGAGTACCGGCTGGGCCATGAGGGTTCTCCACGCTCACGTCGGCGTGCGCCGCGACGGGCATTTCCAAAGCGCCGATGACGCCAAGGTTAAGTTCCCTCAACCTTTGCGCCAGTGGACCCGCGTACGCGTTCACTGGAGCACACGGGGCGCCCCGGCGCGGCGCCCGACCGGGAGACGTCATGATCGCAGAGAACCGCCGCTTTACCATCGCCCGCCGCGCGCCGCTGGCGGTGCTGCTCGCGCTCGCCGCCCTCTCCTGCGCCCGGGCGGACGAGCCGGCCGACCCGCCGGGCCGCGTCGCCCGCGTCAATCTCGCCCTGGGCGCAGTATCGATGCAGCCGGCCGGCAGCGAATCGTGGGTATCCGACGTGCTCAACCGGCCGCTGACGGGCGGCGACAAGCTGTGGGCCGACCGCGAATCGCGCGCCGAGCTGCACGTCGGCTCCTCGGCGGTGCGCCTGGGCAGCGAGACCGGCATCGAGATCCTGAACATCGACGATCGCACCGTGCAGCTCAAGCTGAGCGCCGGCACGCTGCAGGTGCGGGTCCGCGCGCTCAGCCCCGAGGAGACCTTCGAGGTTGCGACCCCGGCGGCCTCGGTCGCGGTCCTGGTGCCGGGTGACTACCGGATCGAGGTTGGCGACGGCAGCACTCCGATGCGCATCGCCGTCGGCCACGGCCAGGTCGCCGTCACCGACCAGGGCCACGAGGCGACGGTCGGCGCCGGCCAGCTGGCCGAGTACGACGGTGGCAGCGTCGAGGAAGCGCGGCTCAGCGCGCTTCCGCCGGGCGACGCGTTCGACCAGTGGGTCGCCGAGCGCGACCGGCGCGAGGACCGCGCGCCGTCGACGCAGTACGTGTCGCGCGAGGTCACCGGCTACGAGGACCTCGACGACTACGGCTCGTGGCACACCGCCAGCGAGTACGGGCCGGTGTGGGTGCCGGCGGTCAGCGTCGGCTGGGCGCCGTATCGCTACGGCCACTGGGGCTGGATCGCGCCGTGGGGCTGGACCTGGATCGACGATGCGCCGTGGGGCTTCGCGCCCTTCCACTACGGCCGCTGGGTCTACTACGGCAACCGCTGGTGCTGGGCACCCGGCCCGCGCCGCTACGCGCCCGTGTACGCGCCCGCGCTGGTCGGCTGGGTCGGCGGTCCGCACTGGTCGGTGGGGATCGGCGTCGGGGTCGGCGGGCCCCCGGTGGGCTGGTTCCCGCTCGGCTGGAACGAGGTCTACGTGCCGTCGTACCGGGTCAGCAACAACTACGTGCGCAACGTCAACGTCACGAACATTCACCTGACCAACACGACGGTCAACAACTACATCACCAACAACACCACGATCGTCAACGGCCGCAAGACCATCGGCGATCGCGGTCTCGGCGCCGAGCACTACGCCAACTTCGCCGTGGCCGGCGCCGTCACCGCGACCAGCCGCGCGGCGTTCACGGGCGCCCAGCCGGTCGCGACGCACCTGGCCAAGCTGCCGCGCGAGGAACTCGCGAACGCCCCGGTCGGCACCGGCGCACCGGCCATCGCGCCGACGTCGCGCAGCCTCGGCCGGCCGGCCGCCGTCGCCCCGCACGTCGCGCCCGGGCTCTGGTCCCGGCCGGTCGTCGCCCGCACCCCGCCGCCGCCGCCGCCGCCGTCCTTCGAGGCGCAGCGCCACGCGGTCGTGGCCAACGGCGGGCTGCCCGTCCCGATGGGCCGCCTGGCGTCGGCGCCGGGCGAGCGCCCCGGGGCGGCGCCGGCGGGCGCCCGCCCGCGCGCCGATGTCATCGCCGTCGGCGCCGGCGCTGCGCGGCCGGGCCCGGCGCCAGCGGCGAACCCCGCGCCCGTCGTGCCGGCCAAGCACGGCGCGCGGCACGAAACCGACGCGCCGGCGCGCGCCGAGCGCGCGACGACCGCGCCCGTGGCCGGGCAGAGCGCGCCGGTGACGCCGTCAGCCGCGCCGCGCCCGGCGCCCGTGTACCGCCCCCCGGCGCAGCCGCACGAGGCGGCGGCGCCACCGGCACCGCACCCGGCGCCCGCCTACCGGCCGCCCCCGCCGCGCGAGCCGGCGCCACCCGCCACGCCGCGGCCGGCCCCCGAGTACCGCCCCCCGGCGCAGCCGCGCGAGGGTGCATCGCCGCCGCCGCACCCCGCACCGGCGTACCGCCCGCCGGCCGCGCCGCACGAGCCGGCGCCGCCCGCCGCGCCGCGCCCCGCCCCGGAGTACCGCGCCCCGGCGCCGCACGAGCCGGCCCCGGCGCCGCACGAGACGCACACGCCAGCGGCGCCGCACGAGGCCCATCCGTCGCCACCGCCGGCGGACAAGGCGGCGCGGCCCGAGGCGGCGCGGCCCGAGGCACGCGACCGGCGCTAGCGACGCATGCGGGCGGCGGGCGGCGCCGCTTGCTATCCTCGCGGCCGCGGCGGCTCGGCCGCGGGCGCGGGGCGGCGATGAACCAGGGCAAGGCACTGATCGAGCCGGTGACGACGCATCGCGACGCGCGCGGCGCGCTGTTCGAGCCGGTGGACGTCGCCCATATCGCCGCGACGCGCAACGTGCACGTCGTGCTGACCGAGCCGGGCTTCGTCCGCGGCAATCACCGTCACCTCGTCGGCACGGAGATCTCCGTCGTGACCGGCCCCGCGCAGGTGCGGCTCAAGGAGCATGGCCTCGTGCGCGACGTCGAGGTGCCGCCAGGCGAGACCTGGCGCTTCACCATTCCGCCCGGCGTGACCCATGCCTACCGCAACCCCGGCCCGGGCACGATGGTGCTGATCGGCTTCAACAGCGAGCTGCACGACCCGGGCCATCCGGATGCCGTTCGCGAGGAGATCCTCTAGCCATGTCCGCGCCCGCTACCGCGTCGCGCCCGGCCGGCCGGCGCATCAAGACGACGCTCGCGCTGCTGCTGCTTGCCGCCGCCGCCGCCGCCGGCCTCTACACCTGGGCCGCGCTGACGTGGAACTACTCCGAGGGTGAACGGGCGGGGCTGTTGCAGAAGTTCTCGCGCAAGGGCTGGGTCTGCAAGACCTACGAGGGCGAGCTCGCGCTGTACGTCGTGGCCGGGGTGGCACCGGAGATCTGGCGCTTCAGCGTCCGCGACCCGGCGCTCGCGCGCGAGCTCTCGAAAGTCGTGGGCCAGCGCGTGCAGCTGCACTACAGCGAACATCGCGGTGTGCCGACCGAATGCTTCGGCGAGACGGGCTACTACGTCGATCGCATCAACATGGTGGGCGAGCCGCCGGCGCCGGGGCGCTGACGGCCGCGGGCGGCGGCGCCCCGGGCGCCGCGTGCCGGGCGCACCCGGCCTGATCTGAGCTCGGCGCACGGCCAGCGAGCCCGCCGCACGGCGCCGCGACGCCCCAGCCGCCGGCGATGCGCCGCGAGCTGCTGCTGACGGCGCCGGCTGCGGGCTGCGCCCTCGCGGTCCGGCCGGTCAGCGCGGCGACGATCACGACCCGCGCCACCGGACTCGTCGCCGGCGAGGTCCGCGTCCCGGTGCGCGACCGCTGGGCACGCGCGCTGGCGTGGCTCGCCGCGCACGGCGTTGCGCCCTCAGCCCGATTCGCGGCGGGCCGTGCGCCACGTGTAGAAGACGAGCGCGCCGAGCACCGCCAGCAACCCGGCCATCAGCAGCGCGAGCCACCAGTGAAAGCGCCACGCCTCGCGCAGGCCGGCGAGGACGCCGATCGGCGTCGTGACAAGGAGCAGCGGGCGCGCGATCTTCATGACACCGCGTAGCTTAGCGCCGCCGGCCGCGACGGGCGCGTCGCGGCACGCCGCCCGCGGCAGCGGCTCAGGCCGAGTGCGGGTGCCGGTTCCAGGCCCCGCTCAGCTCCTGCTGCCGGCGCGGCGGCACCGTCTCGTAGTGGCTGAGGTCGAGCGTGTAGGAGCCCTCGCCCGCGGTCAGGGACTTCAGGCGCACCGGGTAATCGGTCAGCTCCGCGAGCGGCACGAGCGCCTGCACCGCGAGCCGGCCGCCGGGGAGCGAGGACTGGCCGGTGACCCGGCCACGGCGCGTCGCGAGGTCGGCGGCGATGTCACCGACGGCCGTGCTCGGCACGTTGATCTCGGCACGCACGATCGGCTCGAGCACGACCGCGCCGGCCTGCGCCGCCGCGTCCTCGAAGGCATGGCGCGCCGCGGTCACGAACGCGACCTCCTTGGAGTCGACGGGGTGGTGCTTGCCGTCGAGGACGGTGACGCGCAGGTCCTGCATCTGGAAGCCCGCAACGACCCCCTCGCCGAGGACCTGCCGGACGCCCTTCTCGACCGCCGGAATGAACTGCCCGGGGATCGCGCCGCCGACCACCGCATCGACGAACTCGAAGCCCTCGCCGCGCGGCAGCGGCTCGACCCGCAGCTTGACCTCACCGAACTGGCCGGCGCCGCCGGTCTGCTTCTTGTGGCGATACAGCGATTCCGCGGCGCGCGTGACCGTCTCGCGGTAGGGCACGCGCGGCGGCTGCGTCTTGACCTGCACCCCGAAGCGCTCGGTCATCCGCTCCAGCAGCAGCCGCACGTGCAGCTCGCCCATGCCGTACAGCACCGTCTCGTTGAGCGCGGCGTGATTCTCGACGCGCACGCACGGGTCCTCGTCGACCAGCTTGTGCAGCGTGTCGGCGAGGCGCTGCTCGTCGCCGCGCTTCTCCGGCTCGATCGCGACGCCGAGCATCGCCGGCGGGAAGCGCACCGACTTCAGGTGCAGGTGGTCCTCGTCATGCGAGTCGTGCAGCACGGCGTCGAAATGCAGCTCGTCGACCTTGGCGATCCCGCAGACGTCGCCGGGACCGGCGAGCGGCAGCGGCTGCTGCTCCTTGCCCTGCAGGCGGAACAGCTGCGTCACCCGAAACGGCTTGCGGCCGTCGCCGACGTAGAGCTGCTGGCCGGGCCGGATCGTCCCCTGGTGGACGCGGAACACGCCGATCTTGCCGATGTAGGGATCGATCGTGACCTTGAAGACGTGCGCGACGACGTGCTGGTCCGGATCGGGCCGGACCGCGACCGGCACGGCCTCGTCGCCCGCGCCCTTGAGAAAGGCAGGCGGGTTGCCCTCGAGCGGGCTCGGCGCGAGCTCGGTCAGCACGCGCAGCAGCTCCGGGACGCCGGCACCGGTCTCGGCCGACACGAAGCACACCGGGATCAGGTGGCCCTCGCGCAGCGCCTGCTCGAAGGCGCCGTGCAGCTGCTCGAGCGTCACCGAGCCGCTCTGCTCGAGATGGCGGGTCATGAGCTCCTCGTCCACTTCCACGACCTGGTCGACGATCGCCTCGTGCGCGCTCGCGACCGAGCCGAAGTCGGTGGGCGGCCCGGAGCTCTGGAAGTAGCAGTCGACCACCGCGCGGCCGCCCTCGGCCGGCAGATTGAGCGGCAGGCATTCGCGCCCGAAGGCCTCGCGCAGCTGCGCGAGCACCGCCTCGCACTGCGCGTCGCGCAGGTCGATGCGGTTGACGACGACGAAGCGGCACAGGCCGCGTTCGAGCGCCTCGTGCATCATCCGGGTCGTCATCGGCTCGACACCGGTGGCGGCGTTGACCACGACCGCCGCCGACTCGACCGCGGCGAGGACGCTGACGCTGCGACCGACGAAGTCCGGCAGCCCCGGCGTATCCAGCAACGTCACGCGCCGGCCGTGGCTCTCGAAGCCGCACAGCGCCGCGTCGAGCGAGTGCTGCTGGCGCCTTTCCAGCGGGTCGAAGTCGCACACGGTCGTGCCGCGCGCAACGCTGCCCTTGGCGCGAATCGCGCCGGCGGCGAACAGGAGCGCCTCGGCCAGGGTCGTCTTGCCGCTGCCCGCGTGGCCTACCAGCGCGACGTTGCAGAGATTGGGGATTTGGCTGGGCATGGGGACCTCCACAGGCACGGTAACCGACCCGGTGACGCCGCTCGCTCCGCATCTTCCGAAGGGCGCGCCGGCCCGCGCGGTGGTTGCGATCGCCCGTCGCCTAAGGATAGACCAGCGCCACGCCGACGACGCCAGCGACGGCGCGCGATCCGGCGCCGGCCGACGGCGCTCCGTACTGCAGCGCAACGGCCAACGCGTCCCGGGCCGGCCCGTCGGGACCCGGCGCGCCGCGCCGGCGCCGGGTGACGGCCGGCGACCGGCCCGGTAACCTTGGGGCAGGGCTGGGCAATGACCGTCGCGTTCACGGCGCGCGCGGGAGAAGAAATGAAATTCGGACGCCTCCTCCTCCTGATCATCGGCCTGGGCTTCGGCGCGGCCAGCCATGCCGACGATGCCAAGAAGCTGCGCATCATCACCTGGTCGGACTACGTCCCGGCCGACGTCGCCGCCCAGTTCAAGGCCGAGACCGGCATCCAGGTCGAGCTCACGTTGTCGAACAACGAGGAGATGATCTCGAAACTGCGCGCCACGGGCGGCGCGGGTTTCGACCTCGCGCAGCCTTCGCAGGACCGCATCGCCGGCGCCCAGCAGGAGTTCCGGATCTACAAGCCGATCGAGCTCGCCAAGGTCAAGCTCGAGCAGCTGGTGCCGGAGCTCGTCGACATCGTCAAGAAGAACGCGACCGTCGACGGCAAGCTGTACGCGCTGCCGTACGTCTGGGGCGCCGAGGGGCTGGTGGTCAACGCGAAGAAGGCCAAGATCGCCGACTACACCGACCTGTGCAAACCCGAGCTCAAGGGCAAGACGGCGGTGCGCCTGAAGCGCCCGACGCTGATGGCCTTCGCGCTCGCCTCCGGCAAGGACCCCTTTGCGCTCTACGGCGACACCAAGGCCTACACCGCGTTGATGGAGGACGTCGGCCGGACGCTGAGCGCCTGCAAGAACAACTTCCGCTTCTTCTACGACAACAAGGACCAGCTGCTGAACGGCGTGCGCTCCGGCGAGATCGTCGCCGCGATGATGTGGGACTCCGGCGCCTGGCGGCTGAACCGCGAGAACCCGGACATCCGTTTCGTGAACCCCAAGTCCGGTGCCATCGCCTGGATGGACACCTTCGTGCTGCCCGCGCGCGGCCGCAACGACGCGGCGGCGTACGCGTGGATCAACTTCACGATGCGCCCGGACGTCGCGGCCCGGATCGCCAAGGCGGTCGGCAATTTCACGGCCTCGCGCGGCGCCGAGCAGCTGATGGAGCCGCGCCTGAAGGAGCAGTTCAAGGAGAGTTTCCCGGACGGGTTTCGCAACGTGAAGTGGTATCCGGCGATCCCGGCGGGCCTCGAGGAGATCGAGGGCCGCATCCTGGACCGCATCAAGGCCGCCAATTGAGCGCCGCGGCGACCGGCGCCGGCGCGGCGACCCCGGACCTCGGCGTCCACAGCGTCGTCAAGCGCTTCGCGGACCACGTCGCGGTCGATGCGCTGTCCTTTAGCGTCGAGCGCGGCAGCTTCTTCTCGATCCTCGGGCCGTCGGGCTGCGGCAAGACGACGCTGCTGCGGATGATCGCCGGCTTCATCCAGCCGGATGGCGGCGACATCGCCATCGGCGGCCGCAGCATGGCCGGCGTCGCCCCGAACCGCCGGCCGGTCAACATGGTCTTTCAGCAGCTTGCGCTGTTTCCGATGATGTCGGTCGGCGAGAACGTCGCCTTCGGCCTCGCCCGCCGGGGCGTGGCGCGCGCCGAGCGCATGCGCCGCGCCGAAGAGATGCTCGAGCGCGTCGGTCTCGGCGGCGCGGGCCGCAAGCGCGTCGACGAGCTCTCCGGCGGCCAGCGCCAGCGCGTCGCGATCGCCCGCAGCCTCGTGCTCGAGCCGACGCTGCTGCTGCTCGACGAGCCGCTCGGTGCGCTCGACCTCAAGCTGCGCGAGCACATGAAGATCGAGCTCAAGCAGCTGCAGGCCGCCTTCGGCACGACCTTCGTCTACATCACCCACGATCAGTCGGAGGCGCTGGTGCTCTCCGACCACGTGGCGGTGATGCAGCGCGGCCGCTTCGAGCAGCTCGGCACGCCGCAGGAGCTTTACTACTCGCCGGCGACGGCGTTCGTCGCCGGCTTCGTCGGCGCCAACAACCGCATCGCCGGCCGGGTGACGGCCGTGCATGGCCCGATCGCCGAGCTCGTCACGGACGGCGGCTGGTCGATCCGTGCGCGCGGCCGCCAGCCGCTCGCCGTCGGCGCCGGCGTCGAGGCCTTCGTGCGGCCG
>Ga0335084_10003461_pt1 | contig 15389 bp, 16 predicted proteins | sample Lox_Sample_44_FD_206721 | JGI IMG/M metagenome (GOLD analysis project Ga0335084, IMG submission 206721) | Soil microbial communities from Loxahatchee National Wildlife Refuge, Florida, United States - Lox_Sample_4.4 | ecosystem: Environmental > Terrestrial > Soil > Wetlands | place: USA...
GGTTCGACACGGTGGTGGAGATCGACGCCTCGGCGCTCGAACCCACCGTCACCTTCGGCACCAACCCTGGGATGTCCGCACCGGTGTCGGGACGGGTGCCGGAGCCGGAGCGCGAGCGCGAGCCGTCGGCCCGCCGCGCGCTCGAGGCGGCGCTGAACTACATGGGCCTCCGGCCGGGGCAGCCGATCCAGGGGCACCCGATCGACGTGGTGTTCATCGGCTCGTGCACCAACGGCCGGCTCTCCGACCTGCGCGCCGCCGCATCGGTGCTGCGCGGGCGACGGGTGGCTCCGCGGGTGCGCGCCCTGGTGGTGCCCGGCTCGCGGGAGGTGAAGCGGGCGGCGGAGGCCGAGGGGCTGCACCGGGTCTTCCTCGAGGCCGGAGCAGAGTGGCGGGAGCCGGGCTGCTCGATGTGCATCGCGATGAACGGCGACCAGGTGGGCCCGGGCCAGTCCGCGGTGAGCACCTCCAACCGCAACTTCGAGGGGCGGCAGGGGCCGGGAGCGCGCACCTTCCTCGCCAGCCCGCTCACCGCCGCTGCCGCGGCGATCGCCGGCGCGCTGGCCGATCCGCGGGGCTTCCTCGACGGCCGCGGGGAGGGGAGACGCTGATGCAGCCCTTCCGCACGCTGACCTCACGTGCCGTGGTGCTCCCCCGGCGGGACATCGACACCGACCAGATCATCCCCGCTCGCTTCCTCAAGGGCACCACCCGGGAAGGGCTGGGGCGGTGGCTCTTTGCCGGCTGGCGGTACGACGCCCAGGGCACGCCGGTGGCCGGCTTTCCGCTGAACGACCCCCGGGCAGCCGGGGCGCGGGTGCTGGTCGCCGGAGCCAACTTCGGCTGCGGCTCGTCACGGGAGCACGCCCCCTGGGCGCTGGTGGACCATGGCTTCCGGGCGGTGATCAGCGCCTCGATCGCCGACATCTTCCGGAACAACGCCGTCAAGAACGGGCTGGTCCCGGCGGTGGTGGACGAGGAGGCACACCGGGCGCTGCTCGCCGAACCCTTCGCCGAGGTGACGGTGGACCTCGAGGCGCAGGAGATCACCGCGCCGGGCGTCCGGGCCCGCTTCTCCATCGACCCCTTCGCCCGCCGCTGCTTGCTCGACGGGACGGACGAGCTGGGCTTCCTCCTCGGCCAGGCAGGGGCGATCGCCGCCCATGAGCAGACCCGCCGCCGCGAGGAGGGCCCATGAGCCATCTGGTCGCGGTGCTGGGGGGCGACGGAATTGGCCCGGAGGTGACCGAGCTCGCCGCGCGCGCGCTGGTCGAGGCCGCTGCGCTGCACGGAGAGAAGGTCGAGCTCCGGCAGGCGCTCATCGGCGGGTGCGCGATCGACCAGACCGGCTCACCGCTCCCCGAGGAGACGCTGACCCTGTGCCGCTCGGCGAGCGCCGTCCTCCTCGGCGCGGTGGGCGGACCCCGGTGGCCGCCGGAGGCGCGGGTCCGGCCCGAGCAGGGCCTGCTGGCGCTGCGTCGAGAGCTGGGGCTCTTCGCCAACCTGCGCCCGGTCACCATTCATCCGCAGATCATCCCCAGCTCGCCGCTCCGGCCCGAGCTGCTCCGGGGAGTCGACCTCCTGGTGGTTCGCGAGCTCACCGGCGGTATCTACTTCGGCGCCAAGCGGCGCGAGGGGGACCGGGCCGAGGACGTGTGCTCCTACACCGTCCCGGAGGTCGAGCGGGTGGTGCGCGCCGCGGCCGGGTACGCGCAGGCCCGCCGCCGGAAGCTCACCTCGGTGGACAAGGCCAACGTGCTCGAGACCTCCCGGCTCTGGCGGGAGGTGGCCACCCGGGTGGTGGAGAACGAGTTCCCCGACGTCCAGCTCGAGCACCAGCTGGTCGACTCCTGCGCGATGCAGCTGGTGCGGGCGCCGAAGTCCTTCGACGTGATCGTCACCGAGAACCTGTTCGGCGACGTGCTCACCGACGAGGCCGCGGTCCTCGGAGGCTCGATCGGGATGCTGCCCTCGGCGTCACTGGGGGAGGGGCCGCGCGGGCTCTACGAGCCGATTCACGGCTCGGCGCCGGCGCTCGCCGGCCGGGGGGTGGCCAATCCCTACGGGGCGATCCTCAGCGCGGCGATGCTGCTCCGCCACTCGCTCCGGCTGCCCGGAGCGGCCCGGGCCCTGGAGGCTGCGGTGGATGCTGCGGTCGAGGAGGGCGTGCTGCCCGAGGACGTCACTCCGCCCGGCCGGCACCCCGCCACGACGCACGAGGCGGGCAGCGCGGTGCTCCGCGCGCTCCGCCGCGCCGCGGAGGCGAGGCCCCGGCTGGCGATGCTGCTGGAGGAGCGCTGATGGCCGGGGATCTGCGCCACCGGAGCCGCGCGCTCACCGAGGGTCCAGACCGGGCCCCTGCCCGAGCGATGCTCAAGGCCATCGGCTTCAGCTCGGAGGACCTGGCCAGGCCGCTGATCGGGGTGGCCAGCACCTGGACCGAGACCATGCCCTGCAATTTCCACCTCCGGCGGCTCGCGGAGCAGGTGAAGCAGGGCATCCGCGCCGCGGGCTGTACGCCGATGGAGTTCGACACCATCGCCATCAGCGACGGCGTCACCATGGGCACCGAGGGGATGAAGGCCTCGCTGGTGAGCCGGGAGGTGATTGCCGACTCCATCGAGCTGGTCGGCCGGGGGCACCTGTTCGACGGCATGGTCGCCCTGGTCGGCTGTGACAAGACCCTCCCCGGCGCGGCGATGGCGCTGCTCCGGCTGGACCTGCCCTCGCTGGTGCTCTACGGCGGCTCGATTCGCCCCGGCCGGTTCGAGGGGCGCGACGTCACCATCCAGGACGTCTTCGAGGGCGTGGGGGCGCATGCCGCCGGCCGGATGTCCGCGGCGCAGCTGCGTGAGCTCGAGGACTCGGCCTGCCCCGGCAGCGGTGCCTGCGGCGGTCAGTACACCGCGAACACCATGGCCCTGGCGATCGAGGTGCTGGGACTCTCTCCGGTGGGCTACGCCACCATCCCCGCCGAGGATCCACGCAAGGAGGAGGCGACCCGGGCCGCGGGCGCGCTGGCGGTCCGGCTGCTCCAGGCGGGAATGCGGCCGCGGCAGCACCTGACCCGGGCCTCGTTCGAGAACGCGATCGCCGCGGTCGCCGCGACCGGAGGTTCCACCAACGCGGTGCTGCATCTGCTGGCTCTGGCGCGCGAGGCCGGCATCGCCCTGACCATCGACGACTTCGACCGGGTCAGCCGGCGCACGCCGCTCCTGGCCGACCTCAAGCCCGGCGGACGGTACGTGGCGGTGGACATGGACCGGGCCGGCGGAGTGCCGCTGCTGGTGTCGCGTCTGCTCGAGGCGGGCCGGTTCGACGGCGAGGCGCTGGCCGTCGACGGCAGGCGCTGGTCCGAGCACGCCGCCGCGGCCCGGGAGGCGCCGGGGCAACGAGTCCTGCGGTCGCTGGCCGAGCCGGTGAGCCCGACCGGAGGCCTGGTCATCCTCCGGGGAAACCTCGCCCCCGAGGGCTGCGTGCTGAAGATGTCCGGCCACGAGCGGGCGTACCACCGCGGGCCGGCGCGGGTGTTCGAGCGCGAGGAGGACGCCTTCGCCGCCGTCCGCGCCGGGCAAATCCGCAAGGATGACGTGGTGGTCATCCGCTATGAGGGCCCGCGCGGCGGCCCCGGGATGCGGGAGATGCTCGGAGTCACCGCGGCGCTGGTCGGCCAGGGCCTGGGTGAGCAGGTGGCGCTGATCACCGACGGCCGGTTCAGCGGCGCGACCCGCGGGCTGATGGTGGGCCACGTGGCTCCCGAGGCGGCAGCCGGCGGACCGATCGCCGCGGTGCGCGACGCAGACCTGGTGGTCATCGACGTGAACGCGCGGGCGCTGCGGCTCGAGCTGCCCGCCGAGGAGATCGACGCCCGCCTCCGCGCCTGGAGGCCGCCCGCCCCTCGCTACGCCTCGGGGGTGTTCGCCAAGTACGCAGCACTCGTCACCTCGGCGGCCGAGGGCGCGATCACCCTCCCTCCAACCACCTCGAACGCAAAGGAGCAGTGAAATGGCCACGCTGTATTACGAGAAGGACGCCCCGCTCGAGCCCATCCAGAAGCGCAAGGTCGCGGTGATCGGCTACGGCAGCCAGGGACACGCGCACGCGCTGAACCTCAAGGACTCGGGCGTGGACGTGCGCGTCGGCCTGCACGCCGGGAGCAAGTCGGCCCGGAAGGCGCAGGACGCCGGCCTGCGCGTGCTGAGCGTGGCCGACGCCGCGCGCGAGGCCGACGTGGTGATGATCCTCACCCCGGACGAGAAGCAGCGGAAGATCTACGAGGAGGAGATCGCCCCGGCCCTCTCGCGAGGCAAGGCGCTGTTCTTCGCCCACGGCTTCAACATCCACTACGGGCAGATCCGGCCGCCGCCGGAGGTGGACGTGATCCTCATCGCCCCCAAGGCGCCGGGGCACATGGTGCGCCGGCTGTACCAGCAAGGCCAGGGCACGCCCTCGCTGATCGCCGTGCACCGCGACGCCTCCGGCCAGGCGAAGACCCTGGGCCTCTCCTATGCCCGGGCGCTGGGGAGCGCCCGCTGCGGTGTGCTGGAGACCACCTTCAAGGAGGAGACCGAGACCGACCTCTTCGGGGAGCAGGCGGTCCTCTGCGGAGGGCTGACCGCCCTGGTGCAGGCCGGCTACGACACCCTGGTCCAGGCCGGCTACCAGCCGGAGAGCGCCTACTTCGAGTGCCTCCACGAGCTGAAGCTCATCGTGGACATGATGTACGAGGGCGGCCTCGGCTGGATGCGTCACTCGATCAGCGACACCGCCGAGTACGGCGACTACAGCCGGGGGCCGCGGATCGTCACCGAGCAAACGAGGAGCGAGATGAAGCGCATCCTCCGGGAGATCCAGACCGGCGCCTTCGCCCGGGAGTGGATCCTCGAGAACCAGGCCGGCCGGCCCCACTTCGAGCGGCTGCGCGAGGAGGGGAAGGCCCACCCCATCGAGGACGTGGGCCGGAGGCTCCGCGAGACGATGAGCTGGATTCGCGACGCCCGGAAGGACTCGAGCGAGGCGGGATCACACTGAATCTTCTCCCGGGCCGCGGGGGGGACCCGGGAGAGCCGAACGAGGAGAGCACGTGGAGACGAAGAAGGTGCAGAGGCCGCCGATGTGGCTGAACGGCAAGCTGGTGGCGGCGGCGGACGCCAAGCTGGATTTCCTCACCCCGGCGCTGCACTACGGCGTCGGCGTCTTCGAGGGAATTCGCTGCTACCGCACACCTCGGGGGCCGGCGGTGTTCCGGCTCCGGGAGCACATGGGGCGGCTGCTCACCTCGGCGCGGGTGCTCGGCTGGCGCGAGCTGCCCTACGGAGTCCCGGAGCTGATGGAGGCCTGCCTGGAGACGATCCGCGCCAGCGGGTACGACGAGTGCTACGTGCGTCCGCTGATCTGGCTGGCCGAGGGCGGCTGGAACCTGACCATGGACGCGGGGCGTCCGTACTTCGGGATCGCCGTCTGGGAGTGGAAGGCCTATCTCGGGCCGGAGGCGATCGAGAACGGCGTCCGGGCGAACATCTCCTCGTTCACCCGCCACCACCCGAACGTGATGATGACCAAGGCGAAGATCACCGGGAACTACCCCAACTCGGTGCTGGCCAAGACCGAGTCGCTGCGGCTCGGGTTCGAGGAGGCAATCATGCTCGACGCCCAGGGTCTGGTGGCCGAGTGCACCGGGGAGAACATCTTCCTGGTCAAGGACGGCGTGCTGCTCACTCCGCCCGACGCCGCGGTGCTGGAGGGCCTCACCCGGGATTCGATCATCCAGCTGGGGCGCGAGCTGGGGCACGAGGTGGTGAAGCAGCCCATCTCCCGCGATCAGCTCTACGGGGCCGACGAGGTCTTCGTGTGCGGGACCGCCGCGGAGGTCGTCGCCTTGCGGGAGATCGATTTCCGGACCATCGGAACGGGCCACATGGGGCCGGTGACCCGCGGGCTCCAGACCGCGTACCTCGCCGCGGTCCGGGGGCAGCGACCAGGATTCGAGCACTGGCTCACTCCGGTCGGCGCCGCGGAGGGAGCGAAGGTGGCCGCAGCGGGTTGAGCGCCGGCTGCCAGAGATGCCGGGCCTATCCGTCCGCGGGCGGGCTCGTGCCCACGTCGAGGTGAGGGGCCCGGGCGCCGCGCAGGCGGCAGAGGTGCGAGGCCGCCAGCCGGAGCCCCACCACCAGGGCGAGGAGGAAGGTGTTCCCCGCACCACCCCGGGTCGCGCTGCAGCCGAAGGTGGGGTCCTCGAGCTGCGGCCCGCTCGAGGGTGCCCCGTTGGGGTCCAGGCCCTGCTGGAGCGCCTCGATGTCCGAGATGCCGTCGCCGTCGGTGTCGTGATGCTCGCCCTGGGCCGCGGCGAGCGAGCCGGCGAGGGACGACTCGTCGAAGGGCGCCAGCCCGCGGGAGACGAGGTACTTCCCGAAGGGCTTCACCACCGTGCCGGACCCACCCTCGTTGGTGGCGTGGCAGATGGTGCAGGCCGGCGGAGCCGACAGCTTCAAGTCCCGGGCGATGGCCGCTGGGAAGTTCGGCGTGGCCTGGGCGGCGAGCGGGGCGACGACGGTGACCGCGAGGAGGAGGAGCGGGAGGCGCATCACAGGTATCCGTTCACTTGAACCAGGAAGGTGAGTGTCGAGGGCCCTTCGCTCCAGTGCTGGATCACATCTGCGCGGACGTCGACGTGCGGAAGGACGAACCACCACAGGCCGCCCCAGACTCCCTTCTCCAAGCCTGGGGTGGTCCCGGTCTTCTTCCCCTCGAGCGCACCGACCAGGTGCAGCCCGCGAAGCACCTCCACGTCGGTCTGGAGCCACTCGGCGTGGCCCACCTCCTGTGAACCGCCGCCCAGCTGCTTGTTGAGGAGCAGGTCGGTCTCCACCTGCACCACCAGCGGCCGCCAGGGCGAGAGGCGGGTGAAGCCTCCGTAGGCCTGGCGGAGCGTGGGATGGCGGGTGGCCAGCGAGGCGTCCGACCTCGCCGCCAGCGCGCTGACGCCCAGCGTGGCGGTGGGTGCGAGCGAGAATTCGAGATAGCCGGCGCCGCCACGCTCCCGGTACGCGTCGGGATGAACCGAGAGATTTCCGAGCAAGGCCATCACCTCCGCTCGCCAGGTCGGCTTGGAGATGGCGAAGGCCACTCCGTAGGTCTGGTCGTCGTTGGTGTCGGTCTGGGTCGCGGTCCTCACGTAGGCGGTGTGCTCGGGGTTGCGAAGACCGAAGGGCATGTTGATCCGTCCGGCGCGGAGGAGCCCCTCACCCCCGAAGGTCTCCAGCCCCGCCCAGAGCTCGCCCGATGAGGTTGGGCCCGGTGGTGCTCCGGGTGATCTGGGCCAGCTGGGTGTAGGGCGTGGCGTCGGCGCTGGAGTAACCGAGCTCGGCGGCAGCCCGGAAGGCGCCGATCCGGAGATCGGCCCCCACGTCGGCGCGCATCTGGAGGAGCCTGCGATCGACGATCCGACCGTCGATCGCGTTCCAGATGTACCCCTCTCGCACCCAGCCGCCCAGCCGGAGCCACGAGGGAAGGGCAGCAAATCCGAGGAATCGGCCGGCGGTCGGCTCCGTACCTTCGGAGTCGGAGAGCTCATCTCCGCCTCCGTCGATCGAGCTGAGCAGCAGCTCGCTCTGGGCTCGGCCGTACTCGTTGAGCATCGTCCCGCCCGAGGGGTCGGTGTGGCAGGTCGAGCACTGCGTGTACCCGTGCCGGATCATGAAGGGGTAGGCGTGGGCGGTGCCCGAAGCTCCGCAGACGGCCAGCACCAGCAGCCAGAGCGCGGGCCTCATGGATCACGGAGGGAGAAATCGACCTGGATCGCCACCCCGGGGTCGACGTGCACTCCGAGGTAGGAGGGGACGTCGATCCCGAAGTCGCGCATGTCGATGCGGGTCGTGCCACGGACGCGGAGCTCGCCCGAGCCCGCCTGCTCCACCCGGTAGTGGATGGAGCAGGCCTTGGTGACCCCGTGGATGACGAGTGTTCCCGGCGCATCGGACTCGATGCTCTTTCCCTGGGCCGGGAGGGCCACCGCCTTTCGCGCGACGTGGAGCTCCGCGGCGGGGAAGTGCGCGGTGTCGAGGTATCCGCGCATGTGCCGGTTCCTCAGACCGATGCCGGTGTCCATCCCGGCCAGCGGCACCTGGAACACGAGCTCGCCATCGTGTTCGGAGATCGCGAGCTCGTGGGTGGTGCCCTCGATGTGGAGCCCAGCCGTCCCCTGCAACGAGAAGAGCACTGCCGCTCCGGAGGGACTGGTGAGCGCTGCGTGGATGAGTCCACCAGCGATCAGGACCGCTCGTAGCAGGGTGGGCATGGGAGTTAGAGGGTGCTCGGGTCGAAGTTGTCGAAGGCCGGGTTGACGCCGTGCCCCTTGGTGTCCCCGGGAGCGGTGTCGCCGAGGAAGTAGTAGAGCGGGTGGCCGTCGAGCGCCGACTGCTTCCTCCCGTCGGGACGGGTGAAGGTCGTCAGCTTGGCGGAGTCGACCCCGGTGGGGAGGGTCCCATCGCCGGCGACGAAGACCGGCCAGTTCTGCTTGCAAGCATCGCTGGTGCACGCCGAGACCGGGTCGGTTCCGGACGCGCCCACGGTGTCGTTGGCGAAGACGTACAGCGCCCGACCCGCCGGATCGGCCAGGTACTTCGCCGGCCCGCCGTCCTTGGTCATGACCAGGGCGGAGTAGAACGGCGCCTTGACCACGAACCAGAGGTCGGTGGGACGGGGTTCGCCGACGTTGTCACCGGTGGTGTCGCCAGCCTTCTGATCACCGACGAAGAAGTACAGAGGCCAGCCCTTGTAGGTGGTCTGCTTCGCTCCATCGGGGCGGACCAGCTCCGCGAAGTCGGCCGCGTCCAGGCCCGTGCCCACCACCGGCGCGTCGACGTGGAAGATCGGCCAGAACGCGAGGCAACTTGCGTTGCAGTTGGAGACCGCCGCCTGTCCGGCGCCCGCGGGAACGTCCAGGGCGAAGTAATAGAGGCTCCGACCGTCGGCCGAGGCCAGATAGCTGCCAAGGCTCGCCTTCGACTGGAGCGAGACATTGGTGGTGGTGGGCGGTGGCGGCGGTGGCGGCGGGTTGCCGCCGTTGTCCGTGCCGCCACCGGCCGCGCCTCCGCATCCGACCGCGGCGAGGGCCATCGCCACCGCGAGGGAGACCAGAGTCCGACGTACCTTCACTCCCGCGACTGCTCTGAACATGTGCTGACTGCCTTCACTGTGAACGGCGCTGGATTGCGTCCGTGTCTTCGGGCGGGAGACACGGCGCTCGATCTGCCGTTGCGGGCAGCGCGCATTCGCGGAGGCGGGACACGCGGTGATCTGATCTGCTGTTCGCGTGCGATCATGTGGGTGACCCGGAGCTCCAGCGATGTGCAGGCAATCGGAAGCACCGGAATCGACGAGCGCGGGTTGCGCTGCGCGACCGCGCCGGGCCCGTTCTCTCGCGGCCGCAGCGCACCTGGCTCTGGAGCAGCGCAGCTACTCGCCGGCAGAAATGGCCAGTGATTCATGCACTGCGTTGCATGCTTCGTCGCCGGGCCGAGCGACGTTCCCTCATTCGTCACGCAACGATTCGCCGGAGGTGCGTCCCCCGCTGGCGTGGCGGCGAGGACCTCGATGCCCGGACGAGGCTCACCCGCCCCGGGTCGAAGCCCGGAGCCGCGCGGCGAGGAGCCGGTGGAAGTGGTGAATGGCGATCTCCCGCCGGACGCTGAACCGCCCCGTCGAGTACGAGCGGCTGGCCAGCCCGCGCTGCACGTCCTCGCAGATCCCCACGTCCTCGAGCTGGATCCGGTGCCCCAGCTCCACGCTCTGCTCGGCGAACGCCCGCGCCTCCTCGCCGTCCAGCGCCGCGAAGTAGAAGTCGATGACCACCCGGCATCGGTCCGGACCGAGCGGGAACACCACGTTGGTGTCCATCACCCCGGCGTAACAGTTGACCATCAGGTTGGGGAATGCCCAGCCGTAGCGCGCGACGTCGCCCTTCCGGGTGGCCGAGGCCGACGCGTCGAGCGGGCCCGAGTCCGCGGAACGCAGAGGGCTCGACTGCAGGCTCGCCGTGGCGAAGACCTCCGTCCGGTACTCCGAGTACTGGAGCACGCTCCCCAGCGCCGGGTGCACCGAGTTCACGTGGTAGCCGCCGTCGAGGTAGTTGTCGACGAACACCTTCCAGTTGCAGGCGAGCGTGTACTCCTTCCGCTGGAAGAAGCGGAGCTGGTCGAGCGCACCGACGCGGCCGGGCAGCGGGTCCAGCCAGCCGAGCAGAGGAGGGGGCGTGGCCCCGAGGTGCACGAAGACCAGCGGTCCCCACCGGTCGACCGCCACTGGAACCAGGCCCTGCTCCTCACGGCGAAAGTCCTCCACCCCGTCGAACTCCGGCACACCCTTCAGCTCGCCCTGCAGGTCGTAGGTCCAGCCGTGGTAGCGGCAGCGGAGACGGCGGGCGTGACCCTGCGGCTCGGTCATCACGCACGCCGCCCGGTGCCGGCAGACGTTGAAGAAGGCCCGGAGCTCTCCCGCGTCGTCACGGAGCATCAGCAGTGGCTCGCCCGCGACCTCCGCGGTGACGAAGGCTCCCGGCCCGTCGAGCTGATCGGCCCTGGCCACCAGCTGCCAGGTGTCGCCGAACACGCGCTCCCGCTCCAGCGCTTCGAGGCGAGGGTCCCGGTACCAGGTGGAGGGGATCGAGCTCGCTCGCTCCAGGGGAACGCCGGGCTCGAAGGCGGCGAGGAGCTCCCGCAGGGATGGGTCCACGGTGAAGGCTTAGCCCGGGCGGAGCTCCGCCCTCAACGGCCCGTCGCCGGAGGCATGTGGCAGGATGCGGCGCCGTGACCGCCCCTGGCCGCCCCGCCTTGGACGAGGAGGCCGCCGGACCACAGCCCACGCTGGTTCGCTCGCTGGGCGCGTGGGATGGGGCGCTGATCACCATCGGGGGGACGGTGGGAAGCGGCATCTTCCTCACCACCGGGGACATCGCCCGAGGTCTGCCGCACCCGGCGTTGATCCTGCTGCTCTGGGTGGCGGGTGGGCTCTACGCGATGGCCGGCGCGCTGACCTACTCGGAGCTCGGGGCGATGTTTCCCCGCGCCGGTGGCCAGTATCACTTCCTCAAGGAGGCGTACGGCCGGGTGTGGGGCTTCCTCTTCGGATGGACCTCGTTCCTGGTCATCATGACCGCGGGTATCTCCGCCATCGCCGTCGGCTTCGGCGAGTACCTCGGAGCGTTCGTTCCCGCCTTCTCTTCGGGCTCCGAGCTCCTCTTGCTGAGCCTGGGGAGCCTTCACTGGACGGTGAGGGGGCCACAGCTCGCCGGCGCCCTGGCCATCGTTCTCCTCACTGCGGTGAACTGGCTCGGGGTGCGTGAGGGAGCGCTCGTCCAGAACGCGGCCACCGCGCTCAAGGTCGCGGCCCTGGTCGTCCTGGTGGTGATCGGCCTCGCCGTCCCGCCGACGGCCGCTCCGGCCTGGTCGGCAGCCCTTCCTCGGCAGGGGCTGATCGCCGGGCTGGGGCTGGGGATGGTGGCCGTGCTCTGGACGTACGACGGCTGGTACGTCCTGACCTTCTCCGCGGGGGAGATGCGGCGACCGGAACGAAGCCTCCCCCGGGGGCTGATCGGCGGAGTGGCAGTGGTCGCCGCGCTCTACCTGGCCATCAACTGGGTCTACGTCCGGGCTCTGGGGCCCGCCGAGCTGGGCCGGTCGGAGCGGATCGGCGAGGCCGCGGCCGCCGCGCTCCTGGGTCCCGGCGCGGCCCGCGCCGTGTCGGTGGTGATCCTCCTCTCGATGTTCGGCTGCCTCGCGGCCAACGTGCTCTGCTGCGCGCGGATCTACCTTCCCATGGCGCAGGACGGCGTGTTCTTCCGCTCGCTGGCCCGGGTCGATCCCCGCCATCGCACGCCGTCGGCGAGCCTCCTGGCGCAGGGCGCCTGGGGCGTGGCGCTCGCCCTCTCCGGCACCTACCGCGAGCTCTACACCGCGGTGGTCTTCGCCGGTGCGCTCTTCCACGCTGCCAGCGCCGGGGCGGTCTTCGTGCTCCGGAAGAAGCGGCCCGAGGATCCCCGCCCCTACCGGGCTTGGGGTCATCCCTGGGTGACGGGGGCGTTCATCGGGGTGTGCCTGGGGCTGGTGGCGGTCACCCTGGTCCAGGCGCCGCTCCGGTCGCTGCTCGGGCTGCTGCTGATCGCCAGCGGGTTGCCCGCCTACGCCTGGTGGTCGCGGCGGACGGGCTCCGTCCCGGTCGCTTCCCAGACCTGGCGTTTGAGCGCCAGGAATCCGCTGGAGAAGCGGGTCTCGAAGGAGCGCGGTCGGGGAAGGTCCACCGAGAACTGAGCCTTGATCCGCCCCGGACGCTGCGAGAGGACGACGATCCGGTCGGCCAGGTAGAGAGCTTCCTCCGCGTCGTGGGTCACGAAGAGCACGGTCTTTCGCCGCCGCTCCCACAGCCGGGCCAGCGCGTCCTGCATGTGGGCCCGGGTCTGGGCATCGAGGGCGCCGAATGGCTCGTCGAGCAAGAGGATGGATGGATCCGTGGCCAGCACCCGCGCCACCTCCACCATCTTCGACATGCCCGCGGACAGTTCCCTCGGAAATGCCGCCTCGAAGCTCGAGAGGCCGATCAGCCCGAGCAGCTCGTCGCTCACCGCCCGCCTCGCGGAGGGCTCGACGCCCTTGGCCAGAAGGCCGAACTCGACGTTCTCCCGCACTCTCATCCAGGGAAAGATGGCCTGTTCCTGGAGGACATACCCTCTCTGCCAGCCTGGCCCGGCGATGGTCGCCCCGCCGCAACGGACCGCTCCCTTCGTGGGCCGAAGGAAGCCGGCGAAGATGCGGAGCAGGGTCGTCTTCCCGCATCCCACCGGACCGAGGAGGGCGAGAAACTCGTTGTCCTTCACCTCCAGGCTCAGCTGATCCAGGGCCTGGGTGGGCGTCGGGCCGGGGTAGCTGTAGCTGACCCCGACCGCTTCCAGCACCGGTGCCGGGGCACTGTCCGTCATCCGGCCCGCTCCATCCACCGCGTGCCCCAGGAGTGAAGCAACAGTGCCAGCAGGTCGAAGAGCAGCACCAGCGCGCCGACGGTGGCCAGGGCAAGGAGCATGGTCGGGACCCGCGGGTACGCGCCGGCCAAGGTGAGGAGGTACCCCAGGCTGGGCATCCTCGCGTCGATCAATTCCGCCACCACGATCGTCACCCAGGCCAGGCCGGCGGCGACGCGGATGCTGGCAAAGATCGAGGGAAAGGCCACGGGCAGGACCACCCTCCGGAACCGTAGCCAGGGACCTGCCCCGAGCGAGGCGGCGGCGTCGAGGTACACCCTGGGCACGCCCCGCACTCCCTGGTGCGCTCCGAGGAGGGTGATCACCGCCACGTTGGTCGCGATGAGGAGGACCTTCGAGCTCTCCCCGTAGCCGAACCAGACGACGTAGAGCGGCAGCAGGGCCAGCGCCGGAGTGAAGCGGAAGAATGTCACCCAGGGGTCGGCCAGGGATTCCAGGCGCGTCGCCAGGCCAGTCAGGAGGCCCAGCAGGATTCCGGCGATGGAGCCGAGGATCAGCCCGATGGCGACCCTTCTGGTGCTCACCGCGACGCTGCTCACCAGGATGTCCGACTCCAGGAGGAAGGTTCCCTCCTCGGCCAGCGAACGCCAGGTGGGCAGCAGCTGGACGTTCTCGACGTAGTGGGTCCCCAGCCAGATCCGATCAGGCAGCCGTCCATGGCCGATCTGCGCCGCGAGCCCGTAGAGCCCGGCGACTGCCACGAGGGCGACGACCGCCCGCCTGACTCTGACCCACCTCATCACCGGGCCCAGTGGGTGAGCCGCGAGCCGAGGATCCTCGCCGCCGCGTCCATCGCCCAGCCGGCGACGGCCAGAGCCAGGATCCCCACGATGATCACCGCGGGATCGGACCGCGTCTGGAGCCGGGACGACCACATCCCGCCGCCGATGAGGAGATTGCCCATGCCGTTCTCCGCCATCAGCATCTCCGCCCCCACCGCGGTCATCCAGGCGATGGCCAGCGAGTAGCGGAGCCCGCCGAGGATGGCTGGTCCCGCGGCCGGGAGAATGACCCTGAGCAGCAACAGGCGCCCCTTCGCCCCCAGCGCTCGAGCGGCCACCAGGTACTTGCCGGCCACGTCACGCACGCCATGGTACGTGGGAATCACCATGGTGACGGCGACCGCATAGACGATGGGGATCAGCCGGTGCGCCTCGCTGTGGCCGAGCCAGAGCATGATGTAGGTGATGAGGGCCAGCGGCGGGACCGAGCGCAGCAGGATGTAGATCGGATGCAGGTAGTCGTCCGCCGGTCGGCTCCAGCCCATCAGAAGCCCGAGCAGGATCCCCAGCGGGAGGCCCACCGCCAGGCCGAAGAGGACCCTGCCGGTGGTGACGGCGAGCGCTCCTTGAAGCGTCACTCCTTCCTGAAGCAGCGTCTCCATCTGCGCGCTGGACGGATGGTGATGGTGCTGGTGCTCCCCGCCGGCCGGCATCTGGAGACCGCGCCCCACCAGCGCGCCGAACGCCGCGGCGATCTCCCGCGTGGGCGGAAGGATGTCAGGCCGCGACAGGACGCTCGCCGCCAGGGTGTAGGCCCCGATCAGCGCCGCCAGCGAGGCCAGCCAGAGCAGTGAGCGCCGGGTGATGAGGCACCGCCTATCCGCGGATGGTCTCCATGACTGCCTTGTTCTCGACCACCAGCCGCGGATCTCCATGATAGATGATCTCGCCTCGGTCGATGGCGTAGAGCCGGTCGGCGACCCGCCGGGCATTGGCCAGGTTCGATTCGGCGATGAGGACCGAGATCTTCATCTCCTTGATCCTCCGCACCGCCTCGATCAGCCTGGTGACCACCACCGGGGCCAGGCCCTCGAACGGTTCGTCCAGCAGGAGGATGGCCGGGGCGAGCATCATCGCCCGGGCAATGGTCACCATCTTCTTCTGCCCACCGCTCAGGTGGAGGCCCCGCCGCTGCGACAGCTCGCGCACTTCCGGGAACACGGCGAAGACCCGCTCCTCGCTGTCCACCACCTGTGCCGCGCGCCCCGAGGACTGGGCCAGCCAGCGGCAGATCTCGAAGTTCTCCGCCACCGTCAGGTCGGGGAACACTCCGCTGTCCTCGGGGGCGTAGCCGATGCCGAGCCGCGCTCGCTTGTGGGGGGGCAGCGAGCTGATGTCCCGACCCTGGAAGGTGATCTTTCCGGACCGGAGAGGGAGGAGCCCGATGATGCTGTCGATGGTGGTCGTCTTCCCGGCTCCGTTGCGGCCCACCAGACAGACCGATTCATCTACCCCGACGGAGAGCGACACCTCCCGGAGGACCTGGGCCCGGCCGCGGTAGGTGTTGATCGCCTCGATCTCAAGCATGGCTGGGCCCGAAGACCGCGTCCTTGACCGCCTCGTTCCCGCGGATCTCC
>Ga0335084_10003467_pt1 | contig 15382 bp, 18 predicted proteins | sample Lox_Sample_44_FD_206721 | JGI IMG/M metagenome (GOLD analysis project Ga0335084, IMG submission 206721) | Soil microbial communities from Loxahatchee National Wildlife Refuge, Florida, United States - Lox_Sample_4.4 | ecosystem: Environmental > Terrestrial > Soil > Wetlands | place: USA...
GGTCAGTGGTGGTGATTCGCGACATCACCGAACGCAAGCGGGCGGAGGAGAAGATACGCCAACAGAATAGGATTCTGGAGGCCATCAATCAAATCTTTGAGAAAGCCCTGAGTTGCAATACCCAAGAAGAACTGGGACGCAAGTGTCTAATGGTAGCCGAAGAGCTAACAGGCAGCAAATTCGGATTCATCGGAGAGATCGGGGAAGATGGGTTGCTGCATGACATCGCCATTAGCGACCCTGGCTGGAAACTCTGCACGATGTATGACAAGACCGGGCACCGCAGGCCGGCAGGCGATTTTAAAATTCACGGCCTCTATGGAAGAGTGCTTCAAGATAGCAAAAGCCTGCTCGTCAACCATTCATCGTCGCATCCTGACAGCATTGGCGTGCCAGAGGGTCATCCGGTTCTGGAAAGCTTCCTTGGGGTGCCTCTGCTTCGCGAGAACCGGACAATCGGGATGGTTGCAATGGGTAATCGGGAAGGCGGATATCGCCTGCAGGATATGGAGGCTCTGGAGGCTCTGGCACCCGCCATCGTAGAAACCCTGGCCCGCAAACAGGCCGAGGAAGCATTAAACCAACGAACTTTGGAACTTCAGCGTCTGACCGAGACGCTGGAGCAGGAGGTTCAGACGCGGACAGAGGAGCTGGAGGTAGCCAATAAAGAATTGAAGGTTGAAGTTGATCAGTGTCAAAGGGTTGAGATTGAATTGAAGAAATCAGAAAGTGAGCTTCGGCAACTCTCTCTGGAGCTCCTCAGTGCCCAGGAAAAGGAAAGAAAACTCGTCGCCGGGGAAATCCATGACAGTATTGGATCATCCCTGTCTGCCATCAAATTCAAAGTGGAGACGGCACTCACAGAAGTTGCCGGAAAGAGTCCTGTGACAACCTCTCTGCAGAGCCTTATCCCCATCGTTCAGGGAGCGATTGACGAGGCCCGTAGAATCTAGATGAATTTAAGACCTTCCATCCTGGATGATCTGGGGATTCTGGCAACCATCCAATGGTTTTGCCGTCAATTCGAGTCAACGTATTCAGGCATCCGCATAAGGAAGAATATCCAGATCGAAGAACAGGAAGTGCCCGATTCGTTGAAGACGGTCATCTTCAGGGTTCTGCAGGAAGCGTTAAACAATGTCGCCAAGCACAGCAAGGCCAACGTGGTATTACTTTCTTTGTGGAAAACGGATCTGGCTGTAAAACTGATGATCAGGGATAATGGTGAGGGATTCGATCTTTCGAAGCTGGATTCTCCGGATGCCATCACCGCGGGACTGGGGCTCAAGAATATGAGGGAGCGGGCGGAGCTTTCCGGGGGTTCCCTGCAGATCGAATCCACTGAAGGAAGAGGGACAGCCATCGGGGCGTCATGGCCAATCAAATCGTAGCCAAACTAACGGACCGACAAGAAGCATACGTTCAATCGGAAAACTTTGATCATCCAAACTATATTAGATTGCACCTTGTGAAGTCCGCGGCTGGTATCAGTTGTGAAAGCCGGCCGCAATTTCTTGACGAGCAGATCAGAGAAACGGACTTTGTACCGCCCATTTCAAGCATTTTGAGACTCCTTCCGTCCTCTGGTCCCAAATGATGGCGTTTTCCCCAATTCTACTACGATCCCTGCCCTAGAGTGCTTCCTCTAGTCAACAACCAAACGGTCTAATAGAGTAGGCTTGCTTTGACTCGGTAATCGTCAATGGCTTTTTTCTTGACATTCCACTCCCCTTTTCATAAATTCAACCCATTGTAAAGAGAGTTCTTACATTTCAACCATGAAAGGAGGAGAAAATGGCTGCATTAAACCGACGAGATTTCTTGAAGAAGTCCTTGAAGACCGGGACCACGGTGGTGGGGGCGACCGTCCTCATAGAGGCGGCCTCGAAAGGGTTGAACAGGCGCCAGCCCTTAGCTGAAGCTGCCGGGCCGGAGCCGGAGTACGATATCTACGCCGCGAAGTACGGCGGTCCGGTAATTCGCAAAGTGGCCATCGTCTTGTGGAACGTCGGCTGGGACCAAGATGGCCCGATTAATTACTATGTCTGGGCCGTCAAGGCGAAGAGCGGCGAGATCATCCTGGTGGATACCGGCCCCAGCCCTGCCCAAGGGGCCGCGCGGAAAGTCCCCGGGTTCGTCGATCCGATCGACGTGGTAGCGCGCATCGGAGCCACCGCGGACAGCGTGAGCAAGGTGGTAATCACGCACATGCACTGGGATCACGTGGGCAACATAGAGGGATACCTTCGGGCCTTCCCGAAAGCCAAGTTCTACGTCCAGAAGCGGGAGTTCGACTTCTGCGTGAAGAACCCCGTGGTCCTGCGGAAACCCGTCGTGGGTCTCTTTGACCCGGCAGCGAACAAAATCGTAGGCGATTTGGAGCGATCTGATCGCTTGGTGATCGTGGACGGTGACGTCAACCTGTCGCCCGGAATAGATCTCCTCCTTGCCCCCGGCCACACCCTAGGGCTGCAGGTAGTCCGGGTGAACACCGCCAAGGGGCCGGCGGTCGTGGGTTCGGACTGCGCTCATGTCTTTCGCGGCTATCGGGAAGACAATCCGAGCGTTTTCATCATGGACATGCCCGCTTGGATACAGAGCTTTGATAAGGTGAAATCGAAAGCCGCCATCGATCTGATCTTTCCTGGACACGATGTTCTCATGCACCAGGACTATCCCAAAGTTGCCGAGGACGTCACCCGGCTCGTGTAGAAACGACCTAAACATGCCGCGTCTTCACGTTCATTTCCGAGGGAGTTCGATTTCGTCGGCCTCCCTCGGGATGGCGCTTGCCGTGACAGAGTATAAGAGTTGATCCTACCCAATAACTTTTCCACTTTCTTATCTGAAAATTTGGTTGTTTAAAAAATCAAAATTTGAATCTGGGCCTGAAAAGATCATCGAACCGGAAATTCTTGTCGAAGTGGGTGTCAAACTTGTCGAATCCCATTATTAATCGAAATCTAAGAAGAAAACACTTACCGCTTTAAAAAGATCGACAAATCTTTCCGGTTTAAAACTAAGATTTGAGACTCTATTCTTTACGAGAATCAAATTTGTCAGAATGTCATAAACCTTAATAACTCTTTGAATATCCGGGATAAACCAGGTTGAGGATAGCGCAAAACATCTTTCGGAATCCTTTGAAAATGGCTTGGCATATGAGTTGCTTGCAGATGGTTTATTAAATAATAGAGATAAAAAGAGGTAGGACCGACGAAAAAGGCAATGATTGGTGGCTGTGCCTGACTATTGAAGTGTAACAAGCAAGGATTCTAAGACATGAAAAAAAGATTCAAAAGGATACAATTTATTCTGGTTATAGCAATTTCTCTGTTTATTCTGGCACTTCCCGCTTATCTCCGCTGCACTAACTTGTCAGAAACTAAATTCGCCACTTCCGATCTCGGTTTTGAGAATCCTGGCCAAGAAAATGGGCTGCCTGATAATGAGAACGAATTGAAGGTATTCGGGCCAACTGCCTTCTTCATTATATTCCTTTTGGGCACCAATCCCTTCGAGCAGTATTCCCAATTGTTTTTCCAAGTACTTTCTCTCCGTAAAAAAACCTTCGTTCTTCGTTGTTGAGAAAAAACGGTTACTTCGTTTCTTCATTCCCTTTTATTTCCGCTGCTACACTCTATGGAATCTCTGGGGTTATATGTAATGCCAGAATTGATTTTTATAGAGGAGGCTATTCTTGGCAACAAAACTCCCTGATACTTGGAAACGAAGAGCAAACCGACTCAAAATGGAGGCCTACGCCATCTATCTAGCTTACAAGGATCCCCGAGTTCCCTGGTATGCAAAGATTCTTATTGTTTGCATTATTGGGTATGCCTTTAGTCCCATAGACAAGTTCCTAAATTCCATCCCTATCATAGGGTATCTGGATCACCTTATCTTCGTCCCACTGGGTGTTGTCTTGGCATTTAAAAAGATGATTCCGTCACAGGTTCTCACTGATTGTCGACAAAAGGCTTGTATCGCCATGAATCCAAAAAACTCTACAAACTGGGTTCATGGTTCCATCATTATTCTTATCTGGCTTCTGTTTGTATCGTTGATGATCGTTTGCACAAAATGGGCCATGAAAGATTGGAATCTCGTTCTCGGGCAGTGGTTCAGGTGGTTCGCACGAATGACTTTAATTTCAGAATCAAATGCCCGGTAACCATCAGGTAGTTTGACAGCTTCTGCGAGATTAAACATCGTTCAAAACATATTTTAGGAAAAGGAGGCATACGCTTAAGCTTATAAGAGAAGTTTAGAGGCGACGGGATAAGACCTTAAAGCAGATAAGTAATACAGGGATAAGGAGAAGAGAAATGGAAAAGAAATCATCTGAAAAAATCAAACCTAAGACCAAGAATGGTCGATTTAATTCGAACACTCCTAAAACTGAACGGGCATTTTTGGCGGGAGATTTAAACGGTTGTGTGTTGGTTGTTCCAGAAATCTTCGGGATAAATGAGCGCATCCCTCTTTACCAAGGGAGGCTCCCCGAGTATCACCTTTGAGCCTTGTGCCTGAAAGAAGAAAGGCAGATTCTCTGGATACTAATAAGAATTTAAAATAAGGAGGAAACCATGCTTATCTATGTTTGGAACCTATCCCTTAATGTATCAGAGAATAATTTTCGTGAGACTTTTGAGGCTTTCGGTCAGGTCAGCTTCGCAATAGTCTCATCAACAATCCTTCAGGAGAGAAATAGTGGCCAGTTACGAAGATTTGCACTGGTGGAGATGCCTGACCAGGCTGAGGCGCGAGCGGCAATTAAGAACCTTAACAGGAAGGCCCTCCTTGGCCAGCGGATGATTGTCAATGGATCATCTGAAAATTGATCAGAAAAGTACCTCTTAAACTGGGGCTGAAAGGGAACGAAAGGAGAAACTACGATGAAAGCAAAAGATGGGGATACAGTAAAAAGTTTTTTAAATGGCAATTACTATAAGGTTAAAAGAATTGTGAACAGCATGGTTGTCCTTGAATCTTCTAAAGATGGCCAAAGCCAAATTTTAACAGAGGTTGAGAATTTGAATTTATTTTATAAGAAAAAGGAGAGTATCAAGGTGTGAATCAAGACGTTATGATCCCTTGTTTCGCTTGATATGGAGTATAAATGTCCAAATTTTTAGAGCACAAAGAGGCATGAATAAAAATCTTAAATAATGCGTCAAATAAAGGAAAATAAACAAAAGGAGGTAAGGTTTATGAAAAAGGCAATCATTGCATTAGGGTTGGTAATGGTAATGTTTCTTGGTGTCTCGTATGTCTGTGCACAAGAGCAGGCTGACCCTCCAAGGCATGGTTGGATGCACGGCGAAAAATCCTGGGGCCAAGGAAAGAGGCTCAATCTCACCGCGGAACAGAAGGCGAAGCTTCAGGAACTGCGCCGCAAGTTTATAGGAGAAAACGCCCAACTCATCGGGGATCTTGTGGCCAAAAGACTCGAGCTTCGGTCAATTTGGAGCGATCCGAAAGCCGATTCCAAGACCATTCTGGCTAAGGAAAAGGAATTCAGAGACCTTAAGAACCGGATGAAGGACAAAATGATTCAGTATAAGTTGGAATTTCGCAGTTCCTTGACTCCCGAACAGATTGAGAAGCTTGGAAGGATGCGGAGGAGGGGTTTTGGTCATGGTTTTGAGATGGGCCACAGTCGAGGGATGGGCCGCTACGGAATGTGGCAATAGGAATACACATCCGTTGGAATATAAACAACCCCAAAAAAGGGAACCGAGATAAAAATAATGAGCTGAAAAGGACCTGATTCTAGATGATGGAGTATCGGAAGAAGGTGACACGTTTCCTTTTTCAAGGAAGATCCTTTAGGTTTATCCTTATTACCTTTTTGTATGCTGTTTGTGTTTACCCTCCTTTTGTCTTGATGACTGAGGGCGGAGTTATTACGGAACGAAAGTGGGAATGCGTTTTTACCCTGCTTCCGACTCCATCCCAAGTGCCTGAAATTGATCTGTTCATGTTGTCCGTCGAGGCAATCATCGCTGTTTTATTAGCCCTTTTGATTTCTTTGGCTCTCTTCGGTATCAAGAGGGTTTTAAGGCAAAGAGATCGACCCCGCGAGGCGGGAAATTGAATGAAGAGGGTGTTCCCCCCTTTCAGCAATATGGAAATCGCTGAAATACCGAGACAAGGCATTCATTCACGCAGAGAGGAAAAATAGTGACGTACGGCAAATTCATTGGAATCCTCGTTTTCATGATGACAGGAGGATTATTGACAGGAACAGTTTATCCTGCGGAGATAAAGATTGCATCGGTCGATATGCAGAGGGCAGTGAATGAATGCAACGCTGGGAAAGAAGCCAAGAAGGGACTCACTCAGGAGACGGAAAAATTCCAGCGCCTCATCGCAGAGAAGCAGAAAGAGCTTCGGGATATGGAAGAATCTCTGGCGAAGCAGTCTCTGATGTTGAACCCCGATGCAAGAGCAGCAAGAGAAAAAGAGTTCCAAGCTAAAGTTCGAGATTTCCAGAGATGGGGGGAAGACGTTCAGAATGAGGTCAATCAGAAGCGGATTGAGATAGAGCGGAATATTTCCATCGGCCTCATGAAGGTAGTTCAAGAGATTGGAGCAAATGAGGGATACGCCCTCATCCTGCAGCAGAACGAGAGCATTGTTCTCTTTGCTTCCATGGCTACTGATATTACAGACCAGGTTGTCAAGGCTTTTAATGTCCAGAAGAAATAGAACGACTGAAGCTCATAATGAAAGACGGTTACGGATATTCGGATTAGGAGAATTAAGATTCAGCGTTAGGATTGACAAAGGGAAAGGAGAAGACATGGGAGGCAGGCGGGTCCTCAATTTATTTTTCTTGTTTCTTCTTAGTCTCGTTTTCTCTTCATGCCACCCTCGTCACGTCTCAGATATTAAACCTGACATGACGAAAGGAGATGTGGTCTCCTTGTGGGGGACGACAGATCTTATCACTTTTAAGACTGTTCATGGGACAACTGTCGAAACCTGGGAATACCATTTTTCAAACACCAACTCTCTTTGTTGGGTCACATTTTCTCAAGATCGAGTCGTGGCAACTCAATGTCGTCCCGTTCGAAGTGGATATCGTTACCCGTATTATTACCGATATCCATACCCTTATTAATACCCGTTGGACCAAAGAATGGAGAGCTTAGAGATGAGAAAAATCATATTTTTAGCGATGACATCTTTATTTTTAGGCATTCCTATTTCAGCTCTGGCGGTGCCTCCACCTCCTTTACCGCCAGGCGTCAGAGTGACTGTTCCGCTTCCGCCTCCCATCATATTTCCTGCTCCTCCGGAAGTCGTGATCCTGCCGGAAACAGAAGTTTATGTCGTCCCGAGCGTACGAGAAGAAATCTTTTTCTGTAGTGGTTGGTGGTGGAGACCGTGGAACGGACATTGGTATCGGTCTCTTCATTACGATTCAGGTTGGGGCGTCTATGGAGGAGTTCCATTTTGGTATCGGAGGATACCTCATGATTGGAGGGAGGATTACAGGAACCATCTTTGGGGAGGGCATCCATGGAATTATCATTATATCCCCCATGCCGATCTTCAGAAAAATTGGAGGACCTGGCATCAGACGCACTATTGGGATAAGCCGGAACATCGGGAATTTACACACTATCATGACGGAAGGCCGTACGGTGTTCGTGGGCAGGATAAGGGTAATCGTGAGAAAGGACGTGGCGAGGTGCACGTTGACAAGGGACAGGATCGAAGTCAGCTTAACAAAGGTTCCACACAAGGGAATCTGAACAAAAGTAGCACAGGCGGTGGACAAAAGAACCTCAATAAAACAGCCGCAACGGGGCAAGGGAAGGTTGGACAAGGCGGGCATGTTGCAAATGGTTCGAAAGTCAATAGCCGAGGGCATATCAGTAAAGACCAACATGCCACAGAGACAGAAGAAAAAAGGAAGTGAGGGGAGGGCGCTTATTTGAAAAAGCTGCCAGGCAGGCGAAGATGTTAGCGAGCCAGTTCCGGCGAACCGAATCGTTCGAATCGCGTTAATCTCGTCTGCCAGGCCTTTCTCGTCCCCTCTTTATTTGAGTGCTCCCGCAAGCAGCGATCCAGCCTTCGCCCCGCCCTTGGACTGGACGAATTGCGTCAGGACCGGAACGAACTTCGACACCATATCCGGAGAAAGTCCCAGCTTGTTGAAGGATCCCGCAACCGAAGCGAGACCTCCGGCCCCGCTCGGCAGTGCAGAGCTTATGGACCCCAGTGAGGATCCGGTGGACTCCTTGGGTGCGGCTTTCAGGAACCCGTCCATTCCCGGTACTGCCTTCGACACTTGGCTGAACTCATCTTGTTTCAACCGGCTCTTGGCAAGCCCGAAGAGGGCCCCCGCTCCGCCCGTGGCCTGCTCAGGAGTGACGTTGAGCTCCTTCGTAAGCTTACCCACAAGCTCGGGACTCGGGGATTGTGTCTGCGCTGCGGCGGGAGTCGGTGCCCACGCCTGTTCCATGACGAATCCGAAGATAGCGAAGGTACACATGGCGATACAAAGTGCTCCCATTCCGCTCAAAATTGAGTTCTTCATGGCAGTTCCTCCTTTCAGTAAACTGAAGTCGTCATATACGCTATATTTGTCTCCCCTTCCTGGTTTGGCTGCTAACTGAAACATCAGACTAAGAGCCACATATCCTTGTTTCTTTCAAACTTCTGCCCTTTCTCTAAAAATATTCACTAAGTTTGAAAATCTCAATGGGGTTGGCCCTATATTTTTGTCAGAAAACGACCCTAATTCTCTCTTTACAACATATTTACCATTTCTGACATACCATTTCTGACTAACTTGACAATTTTTCTTGTTTGTGATACCTGGCTCTACTATCAGGTCAGTAAACAAAGGTTGAATAAAGGAATTCATAAATTTAAAATCATCCGAAGGAGGTATTTAGCGATGAAGAAGGTAAATTTAGGGTTGATATGTGGAATGCTATTAATCGCCATAGTGTTGACAGGGTTTGAATCAACTTCTCTGACATCCCTCTCTTCAGCCGTTTCAATGTTTTCCGCTGTACCGGCAGCAGCCCAGACATCGGTTAAACCCGTCAAATTGAAATTTGCGACCCATCTTCCTTCCATCCACCACAATTATAAGAATGTGATTTCGCCTCTTGCAGCGGAAATTACAAAACGCACAGAAGGAAGAGTTCAGGTTGTAACCTATGCAGATGGACAGCTGGGCAAGGCGAGCGAATTGTATGATGCCCTTTTGAACGGGACCGTCGATATCAGTTGGATCATCCCCGGATTTCACACGGGGCGTTTCCCCCTCGAAAGTGTTTTTCACCTTCCCACCCTCGTTCCGGGTGCGGTGGGTGACCCAACGTGCACAGCGATCCGGACCATGGTCTATGAGAAATATCTCATACCCAGATACTTTAAGGATGTAAAAATACTGTACACCGGGCGTTTCGGGCTCGACAATCTTCTCATGGCTGAAAAACCCGTAAGGAAATTGGAAGATATGAAAGGCAAAGTGATGGGGTTTGGCGGAGGAGCGACGCCTCCGCTCATATTTTCAGCGTTGGGAGCTTCTTCGGAGAGCATCCAAACCCACGAAATCTACACTTCCCTTGAGAAGAAGATCGTCGACGGCACGTACTACCCTTTTGATGCCCTGGCAGGGTTAAGACTCTCGGAGGTAGTAAAATACGGAACCCGGGTTGACTTTGGGTCGGCGTCGAACTTTACGGCGATTCGAAAAGGCTCTTGGGACAAGCTTTCCCCCGCAGACCAGAAGATCATTACGGATCTGATTCCGTGGGCATTGGAGAGACAGGCCAATAGTTATAAAGGGAACGTTGAGGTTGGCCTGGAAGCGGGTAAAAAAGCCGGCATGGAATTGATCGAACTTTCACCGGCAGAGCGGCAGAGGTGGGTGGACGCACTCAAACCGATTGAATTGAAATGGATCGCCGAAATGGACGCTGCGGGGCTGCCCGGGTCACAGATATATAATGACATCCTTCAGTTAAAATCTAAGAAATAGAGCCACTTGCCTCCTTTCGAGTGAAAGCCTCTGCTATGCGATGGCGGTCTTTCGCTCTGGGTTGATTTTTAAATCTGCTCCGGTCCATTGGCTCAATGAGAATTCTTGCTGCAGAGAGAAAACCTCGGTCTCTGTCTCTATGACGGGCGACAGGAAGGAGAAAATGGTGCGGTCTGGAGTACTGTGGGTCATCCGAAAGGTGTTACACGCCCTGATTAAAGTTGTTCTCTGGGTTGCAGAGCTTGCTCTTGGCCTGGCGGCATTCGCTGTCATCGTGAATGTCTTTGGACGCTACGTGTTCAAGAGGCCCTTGAATGGCTCGGTGGAGATTGTTCAGCTGTTGCTCGTCGTTATCGTATATTTTTCGCTCGCCTATACAGAGGTGAGGCAAGGGCATGTCACCATGGAGGAGGTGGTTGATCGTTTTCCGCGGAGGATGAAGAGGGTCCTGATGAGCATCATGTATTTCGCCGCCGCCGTGTTCATCCTTATTCTTGGATGGCGGTCCTGGATATTGGCGGTGCAATATACGAAGCCAGTATTCAGGGTGACGGATGTTCTTCACCTCCCGATTGCGCCCGTTGTTTTCGTCATGGCCATCGGGATGGTCCTGTTTGGACTGGAGCTTTTGCTGAATGGTTTTTCACCCCTGCCCCCTGAAGGCGGCAATAAAAAGGAGCTGGAGTAAATAGATGGAAGAATGGCAAATCGGATTGATCTGTGTCGTTGCCATGTTCGTCCTTATGGTTTTGCGCATGCACATCGGCATCACGATGGGCCTGACGGCATTTATCGGCGTTGCTATTTTGAACGGTATCGATTCAGCGTTCAGTATCTTGGCCCAAACGGCATTAACCCAAGGGTCGAATTACATGATGTCTGTTATTCCGCTTTACATGCTCATGGGTGAGTTTGCTTTTCTTTCAGAGTTGAGCTTGGATGCTTATAAGACGGTTAATAAGTGGCTGGGCCATCTTCCCGGAGGCCTGGCGATGGCAACCATAGGGGCCTGTGCTGCCTTTGCCGCGGTTCAGGGTTCGAGTATTGCTGGCGCTGTGATCATGGTCGCGATCGCTTATCCGGAGATGAAAGCGCGCGGTTATGCGAACAGCATGTCTTTAGGATGCATTGCGGCCGGTGGAACGATGGGTATTCTGATTCCACCCAGTAATGCTTTTGTGGTTTACGGGATCATGACGGAGCAGTCCATCGGCAAGCTTTTTACGGCGGGGATTATTCCCGGGCTTCTGCTGACCGTCTTCTTCTGGTCTCTGACTTATATCTGGTGCAGACGCAACCCCAGACTGGGCCCGCCTGGTCGCGCCGTCGGCTGGCGCGAACGCATTATTTCACTCAAAGATTTATGGTCGGTGGCGGTCTTATTCGGATTGGTGATGGGCGGGATATACTCTGGAATATTCAATGCGACCGAGGCGGCCGGCGTAGGCGTTCTCGCAGCATTCCTTATCGCGTTAATCAGAGGACGGCTGACGAGACAGGGGATCAAGCGCTGCGTACAAAATACGCTCCGGACCACCGGCATGATTTTTATGATGGTCGTCGGGGCCATGCTTTTTAATTACCTGCTGACATTGAGCGGTCTCACCACCGCGCTGGCAGACTTCTGCATGAAGCTCCCTATCCCTCCGGTCGGCATTATCGTTGCGATCTGTATCCTCTTCGGCATCTTGGGTTGTCTTATGGACGCCTGGGCGATGATGCTGATCGTCGTGCCTGCTGTTTACCCGACGGTACTGGCCTTGGGGTTTCACCCGCTCTGGTTTGGAGTGATCGTTGTGATCATGATGGAGATGGGAATGATCACTCCGCCGGTCGGCATGAATGTGTTCGTCATGGCCGGGATGGTCAAAGAGGTTCCCATGTCCGAGATATTTTCAGGGATGTGGCCCTTTGTGCTCGGCATGGCGCTGCTGGTCGGTCTGATTATTGCTTTTCCGGAAATCGCATTGTTCTTGCCCCGTGTCATGGGATAGAGACCCGAGCTTCACCAGGGGCAAGGCCGGAAGACACTTTACAAAATTCACAACACGCGGATGGCCTTCAACCCTTTAATTTAACGGCAAGGTTGGAATGAAATTCGAAAGGACGCAAAATTTTTGGGCTTTTGCCTTGAAAGAGATCGCTACGAAGGAGGACAAGGATGCCTGACGAAGCAGAAGTGAGGATCATCAAAAGAATTTCGACGAATGAGCTTGAACGAAGATGGAAGGCCGTACGCATCGCGATGGCCGAGAGGAAGCTCGACTTCCTGCTGATGCAGAACAGCACGGATTATTTCGGGGGGTATGTGAAGTGGTTCACCGACATGCCCGCAGTGCACCAGTACCCGGTGACCGTCCTCTTCCCCAAGAGCGAAGGAATGACTACCATCTGGCACGGGACCCAGGCCCCGGCCGAGCCTACGCCGCCCGCGTGGCTTCTACGCGGAGTCAAAAAAAGGATCAGCATGCCCTTCCTGCCCCCGCTGGAGTACACCTCCCACTACGAGGCCGAGAAGATCGTGGAGGAGCTCCGGCCTTTTGGGAAATGCCAGATCGGATTCCTGAACATGGGCTCCATGTCCGCCGCCTTCTACAAGTATGTCACCGAGCACCTCACCGCCGCGCACTTCGAGAATGCGACGGATGTTGTGGACGAGATCAAAGCCATCAAGAGTCCGGAAGAGATCGAGCTGATCCGGGAGGTCTGTCGGATTCAGGATGCCGCTTTCGAATACATCCTGCCGAAGATACAGCCGGGTCGGCGGGACTACGAGATCTATGCAGAGGTGAAGGCCAAGTGCGCGGAGATGGGAAGTACCCAACAGCTGGTGATCGGGGGTTCCTTTCCCTATGGAACGAGGGGTCGGCTCCTCGACAGCTTCGTTGGCAACCGCGTGCTCGAGGAAGGGGATCAATTCAACCTCCTTATCGAAAACAACGGCCCGAGCGGCATGTACGCCCACCTCTTCTGCATCGTCTGCCTCGGGAAAGCACCACAGACGCTTCTGGAGCAGTTTGAAATCGCCAAGGAGGCGCAGAAGCATATCCTCAATCTCCTCAAACCGGGCGCTGATTCAGTCGAGCTCTGGGACGCAAACAACGAATTCCTGACCAGCCGGGGATTCGAAAAGGAAGGCCGGATTTTCGCTCACGGCCAGGGATATGATCTCGTGGAGCGGCCCTCCTTCAACCCGGGGGAGACCATGAAGGTAGAAGCCAACATGAATATCGCGGTTCACCCCTGTGTGATATCGAAAAACACCTATGCCGAGGTCTGCCAGAATTTTCTGGTGCCTGAGAGCGGCCCTCCCGAGTGCCTGCACAAGACACCTCAGAGGATTTTTGTAAATTGAGAGCCTGCGCGGCCGCAGGATTCCTTCCGGCGACGGAGTTGTGCTGAAAGGGATAGACGCAACATGGCCTGAATGGTTTTTTGGGGGGGCCAAAAGGACGTTGGCCCCTTATCGCGGATGTTCGGCAATTTGAAAAAAATTCTTGGAAGGAAAGGTTATGAAGATCGCTATCATGGGGACCGGGGGAGTCGGAGGTTATTACGGGGGCCTGCTGGCTCACTCCGGGGAAGACGTTACGTTCATTGCACGCGGTCCGCATTTGAGGGCTATCCGGGAAAAAGGGCTGCAGGTTAAGAGCGTCCATGGTGACTTTCTTGTTTCAGTTGCCCGAGCAACGGACGATCCGAGAGAAGTCGGCCCAGTTGAATTCGTTCTTTTCACGACGAAGACTTATCAAACAGACGACGCGGCGCAGGCGATTAAGCCGTTGATTGGCTCGAAAACGGTCATTCTTCCTCTTCAAAACGGCGTGGACGCTGCTGATCGTATCGGAACGGTGGCGGGCAAAGAACACCTGTTGGGCGGTATCACGTGGCTTTCCGCAGCGATTGAAGCGCCGGGTATTATCGGCCAGTACAGCCCTTTCCGCCGGATCATTCTGGGTGAATTTGATGGAAACACCACGCCGCGCCTTCAGGAGATTCTACGAGTACTTAAGCGTACCGGTGCGACGGTGGAGGTTGCTGACAATATTTCTGAAATCCTCTGGACAAAGTTTATCTTTATCTCATCCATCAGTGCGATGGGTGCGTTGACGAGAGTCATGATCGGGGAGTACAGATCTGTACAAGAAACACATGCGATGCTTGCAGATGCGGTCGGAGAAGTGGTTGCGGTGGCACGAGCCAAGGGCGTGACACTACCCTCTGATATTGTTACAAGGACCTTATCCTCCATTGACGGGAGCCCGCCGAACCTCAAGCCGTCGCTGCAACGTGACGTTGAAGCCGAGCGAATATGCGAACTCGAATCGATGGTCGGCATCATCGTCCAATTAGGAGTGGAGCTGGGCGTATCCACTCCCGTGATGAAGGTCGCTTACGCGATCCTAAAGCCGGGTCAATTGAAGGCGCGGGGGATAAACATTGGTTAGTTTAAGGGGATTGGCCTAACCCTTTCAGTTCCTCCGACCTGGGGACGCTCTGCTCATCCCCTGCTAACGCCGATCTCCCAGGTGATCTTGGGGAGTGAGCTTCCCTATGCGAAAGTGTTGAGAGTCCGTTTGGCTTTTTCCTTGACAAGAAATTTCATTTTTCATAGAGTGTGAAACGACTCTTCTTGGCACGGCAGGCAGGGCCGAATGCCTGACTCTTACAGAATTTTTCCATCAACAGACTTGAATAACCATGACGGATGCTGTGAGTGTTGATCATGCTGGAACTAAAAAAGTCGTCCTCCTCGTTACCACGATAGCTTCCTTCCTCTCGCCCTTTGGAATGTCTTCCGTCAACATTGCCCTTCCCTCGATCGAGAGAGAATTTCAAATGAATGCCATTTTACTCAGCTGGGTGATGACCGCTTATCTTTTGACCTCCGCCATGTTCCTTGTTCCCTTCGGAAAGATAGCGGATATCTATGGAAGAAAAAGAATCTTCACTTATGGCATTTTGATATTTACGCTTGCCTCCCTGGGTTCCGCCGTTTCAAACTCTCCCACGATGCTGATCTGCTCTCGGATCCTGCAGGGAGTCGGGGCAGCGGAGATTTATTGCGTTGGAACCGCTATTCTCACCTCCGTGTTTCCTTCGAGGGAACTGGGGAAGGTTTTGGGAATAAATTTGGCGGCCGTCTATATAGGGAACTCTGCCGGGCCATTCTTAGGCGGATTTCTAACGCATCACTTTGGCTGGAGGAGTATTTTTCTTGTCAATGTGTTTCTTGGACTGATCGTCATCTTTCTCACTTTCCTGAAACTAAAAGGGGAATGGCGCACGGCAGAAAAGGAAAAATTTGATCTTACAGGTTCGGTCATTTTCAGCATGACCCTTTTCCTTATCATGTATGGTTTTTCTCAA
>Ga0335084_10003468_pt1 | contig 15381 bp, 10 predicted proteins | sample Lox_Sample_44_FD_206721 | JGI IMG/M metagenome (GOLD analysis project Ga0335084, IMG submission 206721) | Soil microbial communities from Loxahatchee National Wildlife Refuge, Florida, United States - Lox_Sample_4.4 | ecosystem: Environmental > Terrestrial > Soil > Wetlands | place: USA...
GTCAAAGGAGGCGACTACCTGGGAGATCAGGATGCCGTCGAGATTCTGGTCAAGGATTCGCCGCGGGCCATCTATGAGTTGGAGCATATGGGAGTTCCTTTCAGTCGGACGGCCGAGGGAAAGATCGCCCAAAGAAACTTCGGCGGCCATACCCGGGACTACGGAAAGAAGCCTGTGAAGAGGGCTTGTTATGCGGCCGACCACACCGGAAGAGTTGTCCTCGATACCCTCTTCGACCAATGCCTTCGGCACCGGGCAAAGTTTTATTCTGAACACTATCTCCTCTCGCTCGTGATGGATCGAAGAAGATGTGTCGGCGTGGTGATTTATGATCTTGCCACAGGGGAACGCCATCTCCTCCAGGCCAAAGCCGTTCTTTTGGCCACCGGAGGTTGCGGAAGAATCTACCAGACCACTTCCAACGGCAATGCAACGACCGGAGAAACCTTCGCGTTAGTCTACAACCTCGGGATTCCTCTGGAGGATATGGAATTCATCCAGTTTCATCCCACAGGGCTTTACCCCTTAGGGATCTTGGTGAGCGAAGCCGCCAGGGGCGAGGGCGGGCTTTTGCGAAACCGATTGGGTGAACGTTTTATGGAGCGATATGCTCCGACCGTCAAGGACCTGGCGGCGAGAGATGTCGTCTCCAGAGCCATTCTCACGGAAATTCGAGAAGGGAGGGGGATCGGGGGAAAAGATTACGTCCACCTCGACCTCACCCATCTTGGAGAGGAGAAGATCCAGGAGAAACTCTGGGAGATCGCCTCGTTTGTCAGAATCTACGCAGGAATTGATCCCGTCTACGATCCTGTTCCAGTGGTGCCCACCTGCCATTATCTGATGGGGGGCATTCCTACGGACATCGACGGGAGAGTGTTGGCGAATGAGACGGGATCGGTTGTCCCCGGACTCTATGCGGCAGGAGAATGTGCCTGTGTCTCGGTCCACGGCGCGACCCGCCTCGGCTGCAATTCGCTCCTGGACCTCCTCGTCTTCGGCCGGAGGAGCGGATTGATCATGAAGGAGAAGGTGAAAGGAATCGAACATCCATCCGTCTCGGCGGAGTCTTTAAAATCATCAGAAGAAAAGATCGCTCGATTATTGAACCACCCGGCTCGAGAGAACATCGACCCTCTCAGGAGGAAGATGCAGTCGGTGATGATGGAATATGGCTCGGTCTATCGGAATGAGGAGGGTTTGAAAAAAGGGATTGAAGAAATTCAGAGCTTGAGGGAACGTTTCGGAGAGATCGGGGTTGGGAACAAGGGAAAGGTTTTCAATTATGAATTGATGGAAGCCATCGAACTGGGCCATCAGCTTCAACTGGCGGAGGTGATTCTTTTTAGCGCCCTCCATCGGAGGGAAAGCCGGGGGGCCCACTACCGGGAGGATTTTCCGTCGCGAGCGGATCGATACTTCTTAAAGCATACCCTGGCTTTCCAAGCTCCGAAAGAGCCGGAGGTCAGGTATAAATCGGTGAAGATTACCCGATTTCAACCCGAAGCGAGGGTCTACTAATAGAATTTCATATTTGAGATTTCAGATTGAAGGATAGCGAAACCTGAAGCTGTCTCCTCCCCTCTCCCCTGGTGGGAGAGGGACAGGGTGAGGCGGAAGAAGGAGATATATGTTCATCAAGCTGAAAATATTTCGTTTTGATCCGAACAAGGATGAGAAGCCTTACTACCAAACCTACGAGGTCGAGGCCGATCCCATGGATCGACTTCTGGATTGCCTCAACCGGATCCGATGGGAGCAGGACTCAACCCTCTCCTACCGATGGTCCTGCGGTCACGGCATCTGCGGATCAGACGGGATGCGGATCAATGGCATCTGCTCCTTGCCCTGCCAGAAGTTAGCCAAGGACTTCAAGGAGGAGGTTCTGATCGAGCCTTTGCCTGTGTTTAAGGTGATCAAAGATCTGATCGTGGACCTCGATCCCTTTTTTGAAAAGTATAATTCAATCAAACCTTACCTGATCGTAAAGACGCCTCCGCCCGATCAGGAAAAAAGACAGTCGCCGGAACAACAGCAGCTTCTTGAAAAAGCCATCCGTTGCATCCTCTGCGCCTGCTGTACGGCAGCCTGTCCGGTCAATCAAAATCCCGAGACAGCAAGCTATGTGGGCCCTGCCGCTCTTGTCCGTTCCTTTCGGTACTTCTTCGACTCAAGGGATGAAGGCGCGGAGGAAAGGATTGTCTTTTTGGATCACAAGGACGGGGCATGGGGTTGTCAGACCCTGTGGAAATGCACAGAGGTTTGTCCAAAAGAAATTCCCGTAACGAAAGAGATCGGCCAGATCAAACGGCGCCTCTACGAAGCCAAGCATCCTAAAGAATAGAGGATCTCCTCCTTTCCCCTGAAGGTGTGAAATATTGACTAAAAAAAGCCCTCACCTCTTGCGAGGTGAGGGCTTTCGGTTTCAGTGTCCGTCAACGACTACTTGTGTTGATGAGCAACTTTTGTCTCCATCGTTGGCAGTTTCTGAGCGGCTTCCTCCAAGGGTATTCTCATCTTGTAGAACGAACGCCATACGAAGATGACCCCGACAATGAAAATTGGGATCGCAATATAGGGAGCGTAGTTTGTGGAGCCGGCTTCCTTCGCGCGTACAGTCATCTCGATCGCGATTTCGGTCGCGAGCAGGCCGAAGAGCGTCGAGAACTTGATGATGGGGTTCATGGATACGGATGAGGTATCCTTGAAGGGGTCGCCTACCGTGTCGCCGATGACCGTCGCCGCGTGAAGCGCCGAGCCCTTTTCCTTCAGGTCGACTTCGACGATCTTCTTCGCGTTGTCCCAGGCCCCACCGGCGTTTGCCATATAGATGGCTTCGAAGAGCCCGAAGCAGGCGATGGAAATCAAATACGCGACAAAGAAGTTTGGGTTCAGCAAAGCGAAGGCGAGCGTCATGAGCAGGATCGCGATAAAGATGTTCCACATCCCCTTCTGCGCATACTGGGTGCAGATCTTTACAACCGTCTTGGAATCCTCGATATCGGCTTCCGTCTTGTCCAGGTTCATGTTCTTTTTAATAAACTCGACCGCCCGGTACGCGCCGGTGGTCACCGCCTGCATGGAGGCCCCGGCAAACCAGAAGATCACCGCGCCGCCGCAGATCAGGCCGAGGATGATCGGCGCGTCGGTCAGCTGCACATGCAACATGTTCTTGCTCTGGAGCAGCAGGATGATCGAGAAGATCATCGTCGTAGCACCGCATACGGCGGTGCCGATGAGCACGGGTTTCGCGGTCGCCTTGAAGGTGTTTCCGGCCCCGTCGTTGGACTCGAGGTAGAATTTACCCATTTCGAAATCGGGATCAAATCCAAAGTCCTTCTTGATCTCTTGCTTGATACCGGGGATGTTTTCGGTCTGCGCAAGCTCGAAGATGGACTGGGCATTGTCCGTTACAGGACCGTAGCTGTCAACAGCGATGTTGACCGGGCCCATGCAGAGGAATCCATAGGCCACCAAACCGAAGGCGAAAATCGACGGATAGTTGATGACTTCAGCCGGTATGAAAAGGCTGACGAAGTACGCGACGCCCAGGAGGAAAGCAATCAGTAAGCCCATGTAGTAGGCGCTGTAATTACCGGAAACGATACCGGACAAGATAGTAAGGGATGCACCGCCCTCGCGTGACGCAGTCACAATCTCTTGCACGTGCTTCGATTTGGAGCTGGTAAATATCTTCGTGAACTCGGGGATGAGCACTGCTGCCAATGTACCGCAACCGATGATCATGGCCAGTTGCCACCAGACGTGGGGCATCGGGGTAAGGACGCCGTCTTTTAGAACCTGAAGGTCGCTGATCAGCAGGTAACTCATCACAAATGAGGTGCTGATGCACAGGATGGCGGCGATCCAGATGAGCCGCATCAGAGGTTCTTCGAAATCAAACTCTTTCTTCCCTTTATACTTGGCGGAGGAGATGGCCTGATTGACAAAATAAGAAAGCCCGGAGCAGAAGTCCATGAGGAAGCGCATCGTAAAAATCCAGACGATGAGTTTACCCTGGATGGCTTCTTTGATTGAGCTGTCGGGACTCACGACGGCCAGCGTGATAAAGGAGATCAGGGCGACGCCGGTGACGCCGTACGTTTCGAAACCGTCCGCCGTGGGACCAACGCTGTCCCCCGCATTGTCACCGGTACAGTCAGCAATCACACCTGGGTTACGGGGATCGTCTTCCTTCACCTTGAAAACAATCTTCATCAGGTCGGAGCCGATATCGGCGATCTTCGTGAAGATACCGCCGGCGATCCGGAGTGCCGATGCGCCCAGGGACTCACCGATGGCGAATCCCAGAAAGCAATACCCGACGATGTTGCGGGGGACGAAAAGAAGAATGATGACCATCATGACCAGTTCAAGGGAAATGAGGAAGAGGCCCACGCTCATACCGGAGCGAAGGGGAATGTTCACCACGTCCCAGGGTTTCCCCGCGAGCGAGGCAAAAGCAGTGCGGGCGTTGGCATAGGTGTTGATCCGGATGCCGTACCAGGCCACTGCGTAAGAACCGCCCATCCCCACGACCGAGAAGAGCAGGACCAGGAGCAGAGTAGAGACCCCTTCACCCTTCAAGGCGAGGAAGTAGAAGGCCATACAAACAGCGATGAAAATGAACAGCATCGCAAGAAATTTGCCCTGCTGAATCAGATACGTGCGGCAGGTCTGAAAGATAGTTTCAGCCACTTTGAGCATCGACTCGTGGGCTCTCAATTTCTTGACCTGGTGACGCAGAAACAAACTAATGCCCAACGTGCCGGCGATAATGCACGCGCCATAAAACAGCAGATTCCACGGTTTTATCCCACCCAACAGGGTATAGGGAGCACCCTTATGCAAATCGGGGATCGCAAGATCCGCCTCGCTGGCGAGTGCTACCAGCGGGATGAGCAGGTATGCAACCACCAGCAACAACATTAACTTCGACCCTACATTCTTAAGTCTCATAGTGCCCTCTCCTATAAAGTTTGTATTTGGTTAAGCCGCGTCCTGTAATCGAATAATCAAACTTTCCGTCAACAAAGTCCCCATTTCTTTGGGGGTCGGGAAAATTACCGTAAAACATAAAGCAAACATCTAAAGAAGTCAAGGATTTCATGCAATTTTTCACAAACTGAAGAGCGACCGAGTGCAGTTTAGATAATTACCTGGAATCATTGAAATAGCTATGGAGAATATGGACCGCGCTACCGGGTTTTCCGATACGTTTTGGAATCGACGTCTGATTATGGATCGTCTTTCTCAGCATACGGTGGGCGTACAGTCCGAAACTACGATTCACGGCGGTAGGAACTTTCAAAAAGCCAATCTTTCTAAATCTTTCTAAATCTTTCTAATTGACATACCCCCATATTGTCGAGTAAAATGAATCTAAAATATAGCTAGGGGAGCTCATTGGGCTGAGAGTCCTTGTCCCGACTTAGCGGGACAGGGAGACCCTCCGAACCTGTCAGGGTAATTCCAGCGAAGGGAAGCGGAAAACGGAAATTAAGCCGTAATACCTCCATTGGGATTACGGCTTTTTTATTTTGGTTTTGCATTGGGAGGAGAGAAAGATGAAGCGAGTATTGACGATCGCTGGATCGGATTCGGGCGGGGGCGCAGGAATTCAAGCAGACCTAAAAGTAATCACCTTGCTGGGGGGTTTTGGAATGAGCGTCATTACGGCCCTAACCGCCCAAAACACGGTAGGGGTTCAAGGTGTTCATGAAATTCCTGCGCGGTTTGTTGAAGAGCAGATCGACGCTGTCCTCTCGGACATTGGTGCCGATGCCGTCAAGACAGGAATGCTGGCGAACCGAGAGATCGTTGAGGTTGTATCCCGAAAGATTAAGCAGTATAACGTCAAGAAGGTGGTTGTAGACCCGGTGATGATCTCAAAGAGCGGGGCTTCCCTTCTTCGCAGGGACGCCCAAGAGACGCTCATCAAAAAATTAATCCCCATGGCATGGGTGGTGACGCCGAATCTTATGGAAGCCTCAGCCCTAGCCGGGTGCAGGGTAAGCTCTCTGGGGGGGATGAAAAAAGCCGCTCGTCAAATCTACAGGATGGGAACGAAATACGTTGTTGTCAAAGGAGGCCACCTGAAGGGGGTAGCAGTTGACGTCCTTTACGACGGGGAGCGGTTCAGCGAGATAGAGGGGCCAAGGATAGAATCAAAGAATACCCACGGCACAGGGTGCACCTTTGCCTCTGCCATCGCCACTTTCTTGGCCAGGGGAGATACTGTTTATGAAGCCGTACAAAAGGCAAAAACCTTTATCACCATGGCCATCCAATCCGGTTTCCGTGTCGGAAAAGGGACAAGCCCTACCAACCCTTCTGCTTATGTCCTCAGGGAGATGGAACGATACCGTGTGATCCAGGAATTAAAGAAGGCAGTGGAAGTATTGAAAAGGGAAGAGATCGGATATCTCATTCCTGAAGTTTCTTCAAACTTAGGGTATGCGCTTCCGTTTGCAGAAGGCGTTGAAGACGTGGCGGCTTTCCCCGGAAGAATTGTCCGATTCAAAGACTCGGTGACCACTTATGGCGACCCTGAATTTGGCGCCTCCCAACACGTGGCCAATATCATCCTGACGGTCATGAAGTCTGATCCCGAATATTGTTCGGCCATGAATATACGATATTCAAGAGAAACGGTTGCGCAGTTAAGGAGAAAGGGCTTTCTTGTCGGCCAGTTTAATCGAAGGCTCGAGCCGAAGAGGGTGAAAGCAGCGGAAGGCTCTTCTTTAGAGTGGGGCGTGGAAAAGGTCTTGAGAAAGATGAAGCGAGTTCCTGATTTTATCTTCGATGAAGGGGATGTGGGGAAAGAACCGATGGTCCGGGTGTTGGGGAGAAATCCGATGGAAGTCGTCCAAAAGATATTGAAAGTGTCAAGTCCACATTCTACTCTCCACTCTCGAAGGGGGTAAAAATGGGCATTGAACCGACTCCAAAAGAGGAGAGGAATTTAGGCGGTTGGGATTTCTTTCTACTGTGGACAGGAGCAGCGATCTCTTTGGCAGAGATTTGGGCCGGGAGTTTAGTGGTCCCTCTGGGGTTAGGGTTAGGACTTTGCGCTATTCTTCTCGGTCACCTGATTGGGAACACCCCCTTTGCGTTGGGCGGCTTGATTGGGAGCCGATGGGGCATCCCAACGATGGTAAGCGTTCGGCCTTCCTTCGGAATCAGGGGGTCTTACTTTGCTGCTGTCCTCAATGTGATCCAGCTCATCGGCTGGACAGCCGTGATGCTGATCGTTTGCGGCCAGGCAGCAGATGCCATCTCCAAGTTCTACGGATTTTCCAACCTCAACCTTTGGATCATCCTTTCAGGAGTGATCACCACCCTGTGGGCTGCAGTCGGTCACCGATTCTGGAAGTGGATCGAGCGAATCTCTGTTTTCGCTCTATTGATCCTATGTATCATCATGACCTATATCGTCTTTCAAGAATATGGCTGGGGCACGCTCTCTCAAATTCCGAGAAAGGAAGACCTTCCCTTCATGGTAGGAATGGATCTTGTGATCGCCATGCCCATCTCTTGGCTTCCTTTGGTCTCGGACTATTCGCGCTTTGCCACGGATTCGAAAAGAAGTTTCTGGGGGACTTGGATCGGCTATTTTATCGTCTCTTCTTGGATGTATTTCGTCGGTCTGGTGGCCACTCTTGCCACCCAGTCCCCTGACCCTTCGGGTGTGGTGATGAATCTCATGTTGAAATTTGGATGGGCCATCCCTGCGCTGATCATCGTCCTCTTCTCTACGTTCACCACCACTTTCTTAGATATCTATTCTACTGCCATCTCAGGCCTGAATATTTTTCCTAAATTAGGAGAAAGAACAGGGATATGGATCGGCGGAATCCTGGGCATCATTGTTGCAGTCCTTTTTCCTGCCATTCTCGACTATGAGCATTTTCTTCTCTTTATCGGGGCCATGTTCTGCCCTCTCTTTGGGGTTGTTCTTGTGGATTACTTCGTTTTAAGAAGGGGAGCGATCGATTTGGAAGATCTTTATAAGCGGAAGGGGAAATACTGGTTCTCGAGAGGGGTGAATCCTATGGCTCTTATTGCGTGGGCTATTGGGTTTGCCATTTATTTGGGCTTTTCGCCGATGTTGATGGAGAAGGTGCTGCAAGTCAAAGCAGCCTTTCCATGGCCACTGGGTTCCTCCTTGCCGAGCATGATCTTAGCAGGTTTGATCTACTGGCTTCTGAGGAAGTAAATTGTGGGCAACAGGTTGTCACCCGACGAAGTCCATGGTAAAAAAAAGGAGAACAAGACCTCGATTGAAACCTGGATCACACGATGAAAGGGGGGCGTGATGAAAAAAGTCACAAGAAAGGTAAAGAGAGCTCAACCTAAGGCGAAAAGAGTGGCAAAACCGAAGGTCGTGAGAAAACCAAAGAAGAATGAGGCGGCTTTGCTCAAGCAGCAGATCGCGAGGGTGAAAAAGGAGTTGAATGCGAAGGAAATGGAATTGAATCGGTTGAGGGAGGAAGTTGAATATAAAAACAGACAACTAGCGTCTAAAGACATCGATGCGGAGAGCTATAAGAGAATCACCGAAGATAAGATTTTTCGGCTTGAAGCAAAGGTCAAGGAGTTGGAAGCGAAAGCCGGGGGAACTTCTTTCACTCCGTAAGTAGATGATCGGTCATTCCCCACCCCCTACATCCAAAGGAAAAGGAAAGGGTGGGGAATCTTCAGCCCAACGATACCCCAGCCTTGCAGGGGAACCGGTCATCCCTCTTCATGCCTCTTTCTTCCTCTTCTAAGGAAGTTGTTTTACCATTCTTATTCCAGCATACAATGCTTCGATTTTGATCGAGGCAGGCAGTATGCAAGCTATGCCTATCATCCCGAAGCAAGTGTTTGTCAATCTTTATTACTTCATACTGATATCGAGATCAATCTTTTCCGTCAGTTCATCTTCCGTGAGTTCGGGGTTCGGCATTGATTCAACAATATTTTCTATGATATTAAATGCGGGCGCGGCATAGACCTCCGCTTGGTTCCCGTGTTCTTTGACATAGTTCTGGACGAGGTTTCTCAGAGAACGGTTTCGAGATTTTCCGGAGGCGCGGGCCGTAGCGCTCCAGACAACGGCTTTGTCGGAACACCTGCGGAGTTCACCGGTTATTTCAAGATCAATGTGTTCACCCGCGGCATCGGCCCTGCCCACCGACATCTTCAACACACCCTCGCGGGTTTCGCATGCCTCGGCCACTTCACGTTCTGTCGAGACAGTCCCGTAAACGAGGTAATTCCTGTTCGTCCTGATCAGGTCACGGGTCATGGCGCTGACCAGCCCGGCCAGATCCCTGTTCTGAGGGGGGGGCATTGAAATAATCACGATTCGTTTGATCATCTGTCTTGGATTCTCTTTATAGCCCTCGACAATAAACCGGTGGCGTACAGAAGAACAGGCGAAGAACACCAGTATTATAGAGATGACGGCACAGGCGATCAATGCTTTTTTCATACCTTGCTTTTCGGTATTAATATTTTGTTATCTTGTGCATACTGCATCAGCGACGGCATGACCGTCAGGGCGACAAGGAGTGCGGCGGAAATACCAAAGACCGCGAGTGAGCCCATCGACGTCAAACCCTTATGCCTCGAGAAGAACAGGGATGCCCAGCCAATCAGTGTGGTAATGCATGAACCGGCAACTGCCGCCCCGGTGTGACGCAGGGCAAACATGACCGAGCGGTTCTCCAGATACCGGTTAAATATAAATATCCCGCTTGAAATTCCATACCCGAGTACAACCGGAAATACAACAATGTTCACGTAGTTGATCTTCCAGTTGAAAAGATACATCAGGCCAAGCATCCATACCATTCCGCCGAGGAGCGGGGCCATCGCAAAAACCAATGCACGGGGATCGCGGTAACTGATAAGCAGGATAATGAGGATCAGCACGCCGGCAAGGGCAGGAAAAATCTTACCGTCACGGATGACGATCATGGCAAGGTTCGCCATCAGGATCATGTGCCCGGTCGCGTAATAGTTCTTACCACCCATCGTAATGGTGCCAACTTGTTTGGCGAATTCAACCGTCAGCTTGCTGTCGGTTACCGAACCCTTGGGTACGATCAGGGTAAAATAACCCTTTTCTCCCGACTCGGGAACAGGACGAAACAGCTTCAGGAGATCCTCCGGAACGTCCTTCAACGTAAACGGCTGTGTCGCCAGCGACTTCTTTACAACATCAAATATTTCCCTGTTCTCGCCGGTCATCAGTTCGGTCGGGATCTCGACCAGCCGTTCCTGAATCCGGTCGAGGATCTCCCGTGTTTTCAACTGCTGTTCCATGGGGGGTGCGAGGCTGAAGATCGATACCACCTGCTGTACGTACGAGTATTTATCTTTGTTGGAAAGTTCATTGTAAAGCTTTTTCGTCTCTTCCAGGGTATCGGTATAGACGACAGAGGGGAGGCCCTTCCGTCCGAACCGTTTCTCGATTTCATCCTGTAGCAGCAGGGCCTGCGTGTCGCCGGTGACCGAGGTCCGGCTATCGTAATCGAATTCGATCCGGGTCGCGAAATAGGCCAGGCCGATCGTTAGGATGAGCGATGCAGCAAGAATCCCGGATGCGAATGGATACGGCTTGTTCAGATGATCGGCATCATCGATTTCCTTGTAATCCACCACCAGGCTTTTCATGAAATTAGGCCAGTACCTGTTGAGCAGCAGTATCGCGACCGGCAGAAAGGAATACATCATGATCGCGATAATCAGCATTCCCGCTCCGGCGATGAGACCGAAATGGGAAAACCCCTTGAAGGCGGCCAGAACGAGTACAAAGAGAGACGCAGATGAAGTTGCGGCGCTGATGAGAGACGACAGTCCGGTATGAAGAATCGTCTGGCGGAGGCTTTCATAAATATCGCCCCGGTGTGAATACTCGTCCCTGAAGCGGTACATGAAATGGATGCCGAAGTCGATGCCGAAACCCATGAGGATGCCGCCGAGAATGGCGGTGATGGTATTCAGCTCCCCCAGGGTTATGCGGGTAAAACCGAATGTAATGACGATACTCATGACAAGGGTGGTCATGAGCAGGATGATCTGCATCGGACGCCGGAAAAGAATGATCAGGTAAATGAGAATACCGATAAACGCGACGATGGATGTTGGCTTAAGCGCGCTTTTTATGTGGGTCGAATCATCGTAGGTTATCTTGTACTCGCCCGTCATCCCGTAGGCGATCGTCGCCTCACGCGCAAGACCGTCCCCATCTTTCTCCTTCAGTTTCGCCCCTCGGGGATTTCCCTTATTATATTGCTCGATAACCGATGACACATCGGAAAGAAGTTTCTTGCTGAAATCAAGATCGTTGGGGATGCCGTTAGCCTGGATGATGATGAGAATCATTTCACGGGCGGGATCAATATTGTACTCATCGTCCACGAACTTCGAATTGACATTCCGGTACTTCTCAACGAGTTTTTTCAGTTCCTCGTCGGTTTCGGTATCGCTGCTTTTCATGCCGAGTTTTTCACGGGTCATGCTGCGAATTTTCTTGCGCATCAGCCTGAATGCGTCGTTTAGATCGTCGATATCGATGTAATAGGCAAGATGATCACGAAGGAAGCTGACATCCTGTCGACAGGTCGCGGATCGGACCTCGGGAATCTTTTTTATCTCGGCAGTCAGGTCATCGGCGACCTGTTTCATCTGGGGGACGTCTTTGCCCCTGAGGGCGATGAAGAGGTTCCCGTAGCCCCCGGCGAGCTTGAACATCCGCTTGGTTGCGAGCACGCTCGGAAGGCCCTGCGGAATCAGTTCAAGCTGGTTGTAGTTGATCGTCAGCTTCGACATCTGCCAACCCGAAAGGCCGACAATGATCACGATGACCAGGGCGATGAGCCCCGGTTTCTTATACAGACTATCGGTTATGACGCTGGCTATTCGCTCCCTCATCTGATCAAACCGTCACTGTTCCCGGAAAACCAGTCTGACCGCGTCAAGCGCTTCCTGGATGGTCCCACCCCGCTTGAGTATCGGCCTGACCTTGTCCTCGTTAAGACCGGCAAGAAAACCCTCCCTGAGGATATAGACCTCGACGCCCTTCCACTCGTTACCCCGCTTGACCAGCCCGATTTGGATTTTCTGGTCCTTGTTCTCGGTCGTATGGTCAAACACCGCGAGCGTCTCGCACATAGCCTGGTTTCCATTTTCGGTGATGGCCCCGAACTGGAGCCACTTCAGCCGCTGTGTGATGATGGGAAATTTTTCCTTGATAAGGTTTTTCATAAATGTAGTGATCTCGTTTTTCTCCTTTTGCGACATTCTATCCCAGTAGCCTGCCATGACGATCTCTCCCATACCCTCGAAATCAAGGTACGTGATGGCACGGTTGTAATCGCCCTTCTTGATCCAGTACTGTGCCAGCGTCAGGGTGCGGAGTATCTCCTTCTGATCGGCCGGCGAAAGCGGGGCCGCCATAATCCCGGTCCCCTGCCACAACATGACCGATAATAATATGATTAACCATACCCATCGTTTCACCGTTACCATACCCCCTTCATGCAATTTATCGGATGACTTTATTATTTCGTCAGAATGACCTGGTATACATTTGTATATAATAGCTGCACAATAGCAAACAATCAATTGTATATAAGGGTGTCAAAATGGCAAGTAGAAAAAATTACCGTGAATTAGCCAATGGAGTTCCCAGTAGATCCCGGTGCACACAGTCGGCGAGTTCCTTTCGGCTCGATACCGAAGCGGGAAGTGTCTCCGGTCTGCCCACCAGAAGAGCTGCCATGACCTTCATGGCACGCTACAGCCGCAGATTCGGTCAATGGCGTCGTGGCTACTTTGTTCTAGGTTTCACCGAGGTAGGCTTCACGCACCAGTTCGTTCTGACGCAAGTTTTCCGCTGTATCGTCCAGCAGCACTGTTCCCGATTGAAGCACGTAGCCTCGGCCGGCAGCCTGGAGGGCCATGCGGGCGTTCTGTTCGACCAGAAGGATCGTGGTGCCTTCGGCGTGGAGATGCCGAATGGTTTCAAAAATGGTGTCCACCAGCACCGGTGCCAAACCCATGGAGGGTTCATCCATCAGGAGAACGCGTGGGTTGGCCATCAGAGCCCGACCCGTCGCAAGCATCTGTTGTTCTCCACCGCTGAGCGTCCCCGCCACTTGGTTGTACCGTTCCTTCAATCTGGGGAAGAGGTTAAAAACTCTCTCCAGATTTTTCTTGATAAGTTTTTGGTCAGAAACAGCAAAGGCGCCCATCTCCAGGTTCTCTGTGACAGTGAGCCGGCCAAAGACGCGGCGCCCCTCCGGTACCTGCACGACCCCTTTCATCACAATCTCGTGGGGAGGATACGGGGTGAGTTCCTCCCCGTCGAGACGGATAAACCCCTGGGCCGGCCGCAACAGGCCGCTCGTGGTCTTGAGCAAGGTGCTCTTCCCTGCCCCATTGGCTCCGATCAGAGTAACAATCTCTCCTCGATCCACCGTGAGAGAAACCCCTTTGAGAGCATGGATGTGCCCGTAATAGGTATGCACATTTTCGATTTCGAGAAGAGACATAAGAAATGGTCTTGTAGTCCTGTAGTCACATAGTCAAAGTGACTAAAGTGAGCTAAAGTTACAAGTGACTTAAAGTTGAAAGTCGAACAAATTGTGAACGTAATTCTTAATTGTTGACTGCTCACTCTTCCATTTTGGATCGGTGATTTTAATCACTTTAGACACTCTCAACTTTAGTTCACTATGAAACCCCATGCAATTGGGCAGCACTTCCTCGGCCGAGGTAGGCCTCGATGACCTTTGGATTCTTCTGGATTTCGGCAGGAGGACCCTCGGCGATCTTTTCCCCATAATCCAGTACGGTGACGGTTTCAGAGATACCCATCACGACCTTCATCTGATGTTCGATGAGAAGGATGGTAACGCCCATCTCATCACGGAGATGCCGGATAAAACCCATCATGTCCTGCGTCTCTCGTGGATTCATCCCAGCTGTGGGTTCGTCGAGAAGCAGGAGTTTGGGACGAGCAGCCAACGCTCGTGCAATTTCAAGCCGCCGTTGGTCGCCATAGGGAAGATTCTTTGCCAAGAAGTCACCCTTCCCAGAGAGGTTGACAAACTTGAGGAGACGCCGTGCTTCGGCGGCCGCTTCTCTTTCTTCTTGTTGAATCGCCGGTAACCCGACCAAAATGCCCCACAGCCCTGCTTTTAAATGACCATGAAGGCCCACGAGGATATTCTCCATGGTCGTGAGGTTAGGGAACAGGCGAATGTTTTGATAGGTACGAGAAATTCCGAGACGAACGATTCGGTCGGGCAATAGGCCGACGAGGGAGTGGTGGTTCAACAGAATCTCTCCGGCTTCAGGCCGGTAAAAGCCGGTAATGCAATTGAAAAAGGTCGTCTTGCCAGCCCCATTGGGTCCGATAATACTGTGAATGCTCTGCCCTTTAATCTCTATGTCCAAATCACTAACGGCAACCAACCCGCCGAAGCGTTTGGTGACTTTCTTTGCGAAAAGAATGGCCATAAAATTTTCTATTGACTGAGTTCAGGGGTCGACCGTCATTCTGTTTCGGCCGATTCCACTCCGTGCAATTCGCGACGGTGCGAAGCCTCCGGCCAAAGACCCTCCGGCCGAAGGAGCATCATGGCCACGAGAGCAGCACCATAAACCAGGAGGCGGTACTCGGCAAACTCCCTCAACAGCTCGGGCAAGCCCACCAGGGCGATCGCTCCCACAAGCACGCCTGGGATACTTCCCATCCCTCCTACGATGATCAAACAGAGGATGTTGATAGAAATCATCACGTTGAAACTGTGGGGATAGACCGAGCCCAGCTTGCTGGCAAAGATGGCCCCGCTCAACGCGGAGAAAGCGGCTCCTGTGGCGAAGGCGAGTAACTTCGTGGAGCTCAGATTGATTCCCATCGCCTGGGCGACGTCTTCATCCTCGCGCACCGCCATCCAGGCGCGTCCCAGCCGAGAATCTCTCAGCCGCCAGGAGACAAAGCCAACGAGCAGACAGCCCGCCAGAATGAGATAGTAGATCTGTTGAGGCGTCGCGATTTCGAAGCTGCCGATGTGGGCTTTTGGAATTTTTCCGATACCTTGTGCCCCGCCCAGCCACGGCCGTAAGAAATCGGACAGGACGAGAATTCGGATGATCTCACCGAAGCCGAGGGTTGCAATCGCAAGATAATCCCCCCGCATCTTGAGAACAGGAGTGCCCAGAAGGATACCTGATAGAGCTCCCATGAAGACGACAAAAGGCAGCGCCCCCCAAAAGGATAGATTGAAGAAACCCAATTCGGGGGAGGTTAACACACCCGTGGTATACGCACCGATGGCGAAGAAGGCGACATAACCAAGATCCAGGAGCCCCGCAAATCCA
>Ga0335084_10003469_pt1 | contig 15377 bp, 15 predicted proteins | sample Lox_Sample_44_FD_206721 | JGI IMG/M metagenome (GOLD analysis project Ga0335084, IMG submission 206721) | Soil microbial communities from Loxahatchee National Wildlife Refuge, Florida, United States - Lox_Sample_4.4 | ecosystem: Environmental > Terrestrial > Soil > Wetlands | place: USA...
CGGGGTGTCGCGGAGAATCTCCAGGGTGGCCGGGACGGGCACCGGGAAGCGCCCGTGCCTCGTGTCCACCATCCCACTGCCGAGGGGCGGCGGCGCCGAGATCACCTCCGGCTGTCCGAGCAGCTCGAGCGCCAGGGCCGCCCCGCAGACGTCGACGATGCTGTCCACCGCGCCCACCTCGTGGAAGTGGACCGACTCCAGTGGCAGGTCGTGGATCTTCGCCTCGGCGCGGCCGATGACCTCGAACACCGAGCGGGCCTGCGCCTTCGCCCGGGGCGGGAGCGTGCTCCGCTCGATGCGCCCGAGGATCTCGCTCAGCGCGCGGTGCACGTGCGGCACCTCGGATGAGACGGCGACGTTGAGGTGCACGCCGGAGATGGCCTGCCTGAGGGCACGGGTCACCTCGAATCCCCACCCGTCCAGGCCGAGCGAGCGCAGCCCCGCCTCGAGCGCTCCGGCGTCCACCCCGAGGTCGAGCAGCGCGGCGAGGAACATGTCCCCGGCGATGCCGCCCACCGGCTCGAGGTAGAGCACCCTCGACGCGCTCATCGTCCCCTGCCGCCCCTGGTGACGCTGCGCGAGACCAGCGCCGCGTAGAAGCCTGCGCCGAAGCCGTTGTCGATGTTCACCACCGCGACGTTGGAGGCACAGGAGTTGAGCATGGTGAGGAGCGCCGAGAGGCCCTTGAAGTTCGCTCCGTAGCCGACGCTGGTCGGAACCGCCACCACCGGGATTCCCACCAGCCCGCCGATCACCGAGGCCAGGGCGCCCTCCATCCCGGCAACGGCCACCGCCACGTGCGCCTCCTGGATCTCGCTCCGGCGCCGGAGGAGCCGGTGCAGCCCGGCCACGCCCACGTCGTAGATGCGGGCCACGGTGGCCCCCATCGCCTCGGCGGTGAGCGCCGCCTCCTCGGCCACCGGGACGTCGCTGGTCCCGGCGCAGGCCACCGCCACGCGGCCGGCCCGGGGACGTCCCTGCGGCAGGTGGAAGATGTGCGCCTCCGGGTGCCACCGGGCCTTCGGCCAGCGGGCGAGGAGCGGGGCTGCCTTCTCCTCGGTGAGCCGGGTCACCAGCACCGGCTGCTTCCGCAGCACCAGCACCTCCACGATGCCCAGGAGCTGCTCGGGGCTCTTCCCCTCCCCGTATACCACCTCGGGAAAGCCGAAGCGCACGCTGCGGTGCGTGTCCACGGTGGCGTAGCCCAGCTCGGCGAAGGGCAGATCGGCCAGCGCGCGGGTGGCCTCGTCCACGGTGGCGCGGCCGCGCTTGACGTCCTCGAGGAGCTTCCTCAGCCGGGTGGGATCCACGTCCTGCCGGGGCTTACGCCATCTTCAGGCTGCGGAGGAACGTCGACAGCCCCTTGTCGTCGGGGAGCAGCAGGAAGCGGCCCGAGAGGGGGGAGGCGTAGATCTCGGCCTCCAGCACCCAGCCGCGCGGGTCGGAGACGCAGATCCGGGAAATCATCTCCGCCGGGCCCTCGCCCACCACCGGGACCGAGTGCAGCGCGCGGACCCCGCACAGCCGGGTCACCGCGTCGAGCGCGGCGGCGAAGACGAGGTTGGCCGCGTCCCGGAGCGCCACCTCAGGCGTCTGGAAGCGCTGCCCCGCGGCCACCAGCAGCCGGGAGGTGAGCGTCTGCACGTGCGGCTCGGTGAAGACCAGCGCCAGCGCGCCCCCCACGTCCCCGCGCAGCTCGGCGCTGACCGAGGTGAGCTTCGCGCCTCGCCCGCCCAGCAGGGCGGTCAGCTGGGCGTGGTCCAGCAACCGCACCAGTGGCGGCCAGAGCCCGAACTTCTCGCCCCCCAGCAGGGTGGAGAGCGCACGCGCGGCATGTCCGGCGGCGACGTTGGTCAGCTCTCGGAGCGCGTCGGCCTGGGCCTCGGTGAGCTCGGCGGGCACGGGTCTCACCCTACGGTGCAAACGGGCCGGCTGGAATGCTGGCGCTGGGGGAGCGGCCGCCCGTCCCGACCCCGGACCAGAAGCGGAGGTCGCTCCCATCAAAGAAGACGTGCACCGCCGGACAGCGGGCGGCCTGGGCTTGCTCGCCCGGCACGCCGCCGCCCCGCGAGCGGCCCCCGGAGCCGGGGCACTCGACGCGCAGGGCCCGCCCCTGCGGGGTGGGACAGGCCCCGGTCCGCTCCTTGTCGCACTCCAGCGCGTGGGAGACGACGCCGTGGTCCTCGACGTGGACGCGGACCGCGCTGGCCGGGACGCACAGCTCGCCGGCCTCCGTTCCCCGGTGCAGGTCCACCCGCCACCACCGGCCGACGGGCGAGACCGGGCCCTCGGCGACGAAGAGGACCAGGCGATCCGCGGTCCGGGTGAGCAGCACCACGTCCGGGACGCCGTCGCCGGTGACGTCGGTGGAGAGCGACTCGACCGCGCCCTTCGGGACCCCCGCCCGCCAGGCCAGCCGCTCGGCGACCCTGAGGTCCGCCTCGGAGAGCACCGGGGTGGCGAGGAGGAGGGTGACCATCGCGAGGGCGAGCATCCCCGGGACTTCCCCTCAGGCCAGGAGCCGCGGAATGTCGAGGATGAACACCGGACGGCCGTTGCCGAGGATGGTGACGCCCGCCAGGCCCGCCACGCGGTCCAGCGGCCGCGAGAGCGCCTTGAGCACCGCCTCCTCCTGCCCGAGCAGCGCCTCCACCCCGAGGGCGACGGTGCCCTCCTCGGACTCCATCACCACCCATGGGCGAATACCGCCGGGCCTCGTCGACGGGAGCTCCAGGAGCCGCGCCAGGTCGTGCGCCGGCACCAGCTGCTGCCCGTAAGAGAGGAGGTCGGCGGACGGCGAGCGGTGCAGCGCCGAGTCGGAGGTCTCCACCGCCCCGAGGACCTTGGTGATCGGCAGGCCGAGCACCTCGCCGCCGGCGCGGACGAGGAGCAGCTGCACCACCGCCACCGTGAGCGGGAGCCGGAGGGTGACGCGGGTCCCGCGCCCGGGCTGGGAGTCGAGCTCCAGCGCGCCGCCCAGCGACTCCACCGAGCGCTTCACCGCGTCCATGCCCACGCCCCGACCGCTGACGTCGTCGACGTCGGTCACGGTGGAGACGCCGGGGAGGCAGGCGAGGAGCAGCAGGTCGCGGGGAGAGAGCCGGGATGCGGCCTCGGGGCTCAGCTTGCCCCGCGCCACCGCCGCCGCCCGGAGCCTCTCCGGGTCCATGCCCCGGCCGTCGTCCTCGAGCTCGAGCACCACCCGCTCCCGGGTGCGGCGAACCGAGATGCGCAGCCGACCCCGGGGAGGCTTGCCCGCCGTCACCCGGGCCTCCGGGGACTCGATGCCATGGTCCACCGCGTTACGCAGCAGGTGCAGGAGTGGTTCGGCGATGGCGTCGAGGATGGCGCGGTCGATCTCGATCTCCGCCCCGGTGACCGTGACCTCCACGTCCTTGCCCCGCTTCCGGGCGAGGTCGCGGGCGGCGCGGGGCAGCTGGTCGGTCACCACCGCCACCGGCGTCATCCGCGCGCTCATCACCTTGCCGTGCAGGTCCTTCACCAGCGCGTGGAGCCGGTCCACCCCCTCCTCCAGCGCGGGCCGCTCGTGCTCGGGGAAGCGGCGGCCGATGTCGCGCAGGCGCGCGGTGGCCAGGAGCAGCTCCCCGGCCATCTCCAGGAAGTCGTCGAGGAGCTCGGTGCGGACACGCACCGTGCGCGCCGGCTCGGCGGCGGGGGCGGCCGGGGGCGGCTCCGGGGGCGGGGCCTCGGCGACCGGCTCGGCGGAGACCAGCTCCACCTCGGGGACCAGCGCCAGCGCCGTGCGCACCGGCTCCAGGCCCCCTTGGGTCTCCAGCACCAGCGCCACCCTCCCGTCGGGGATGGCTCCGGCGCGCAGGTCCTCGAGGGGGGGACGGAGCTGGGTCACCGCGCCCAGGCCGGTGAGCTTCTTGTAGACCAGGAAGGCCCGGGGGCCCGGGCTCTGCGCGGCAGGGAGGATCCGGAAGCGGATCTCGAACCTTCCGCTGCCGAGCACCTCGGGCGTCCTCGCCAGCGGGTCCACCCGCGCCACCTTGGTGGGCCGGGGCGCCTCGCCGGTGAGCACGGTCACCGCCTCCCCGAGCCGGCCGAGCAGCTCGGGCTGGGGCGCGGGCGCGTTCCCCTCGCCGGTGCCGCGGACCAGGGCCAGCATCGCGTCGGTGGCGGTGAGGAGCAGATCGACGCGGTCTCGGCCCAGCGCCCCAGGCACCCGGCGGGCCACGTCCACCAGGTCCTCCACCCGGTGCGCGAGCTGGGCGATTGCCTCCAGCCCCATCGAGGCGGCCATCCCCTTCACCGAGTGCGCGTGACGAAACAGCGAGTCCACCGTCTCGCTGGCCGGCGTCCCCTCCAGCGCGACCAGGTCCCGGCCCAGCGCCTCGAGGTGCTCGGAGGCCTCGGCCACGAAGAGCCCGAGGTAACGCGACATGTCGAGCGTGGCGGCCAGGGCTACACCTTGGGCGTCTCGCCCAGGACCTTCTTCACCACCGAGAGAACGTCCTCGGCACGGAAGGGCTTGACGATGAAATCCGCGGCGCCGGCCTCGATGGCCTCCATCACCAGTGACTCCTGGCCGAGGGCGGAGCAGATCACCACCAACGCCTTGGGGTCGCCCTTGACGATCTCCCGGGTGGCCTCGATGCCGCTCTTGTACGGCATCACGATGTCCATCGTGGTGAGGTCGGGCCTCAGGGCACGGTACTTCTCGATGGCCTCGATGCCGTGCGCGGCCTCGCCCACCACCTCGTACCCGCCGGAGCTGAAGATGTCGCGGATCATGTTCCGCATGAACACCGCGTCGTCGACGATCAGCACTCGCTTCGGCATGGTCCGGGGGACTGCGGTCTGACGGATGTTAGCCGCGGTCGAAGAGGTGTGTCACCGCGAGGTCGAGCGCATCCGCGTCCAGCACCGTCACTGCCACACCCTTGACCCGGGTCACCCCGCGCACCGGGGCACGTGACTCGCGTGGCTGGGTCGACACCTTGTCCACGGTCTCGAAGCCCTCGACGTCGGTGACGCTCAGCGCCAGGTCGCGGCGGCCGCGCTCGAGGAGGATCAGCTTGCGCTGCGGCTGGACCGGCCGGGGCAGGTCGAGCAGCAGCGGGAAGTCGACCACCGTGACCACCCGTCCGCGGAGGTTCACCACCCCCAGCACCGGGGCGGGAGCCCGGGGGACCCGCACCAGGCCCTCGGGCTGGACCACCACCTGGCTCACCGCGCTCAGCGGCAGGGCGTAGCGCGTGCTGTCCACCAGGAAGACGACGTGCTGGACGGGTCCGCGGTCGGATGCCATCCCACCCCTGGCGGCGGAGCTGCCGGGACCGGTCACGACCCGAGCCGGAACCGGCGGACCACGCTCTGCAGCTCGAGGCTGAGGTTGTTCAGCTCCTGCGCCGCGGAGGTCATCCGGGCCACGGCGGCCGTCTGGTCCTCGATGATGCCGCCGGCAGCCTCGGTGGAGGTGGTGTTGGCCTCCGCCACCTCGGAGATCTCCCCCACCGCCTTGACCATCTCCTCGCTGCCCGCCAGCTGCTCGCGCGCACTCTGGCTGATGAGGTGCACTTTCTCCGCACCTTTGCGGGCGGTGTCGGTGATGCTCCCCATCGAGCGGACGATGGTCCCCAGGTCCTCGCGCCCCTCGCTGAGCTCCTCGATGCCCTGCTTCATCGCCGAGACCACGGCGGTGGACTGGCCGGAGATGTCGCGGGCGAGCTTGCTGATCTGCTCGGCGCTCTTTCCCGCGGACTCGGCCAGCTTGCGCACCTCGTCGGCCACCACCGCGAAGCCCCGACCATATTCCCCGGCCCGCGCCGCCTCGATGGTGGCGTTGAGGGCCAGGAGGTTCGTCTGCTGGGCAACCTGGGTGATGACGTCGACGATCTTGGAGATCTCCTGGGTCTTCTCGCCGAAGGCGAAGACTTCGTGGCTGGCGCTCTCCACCCGGCTGAAGACCTTGTTCACCTTCTCGCCGGCGAGCCGCGCGGCCTTGCTGCCCTGCTCGGCGGCCACCGAGGTCTCGCCGGCGGCGAGCGCGGCGTCCTCCGCGGAGAGCGCGGTGCGCTGGATGCTCCCCGCCATCTCCCCGATCACCTTCTGGGCGTGGGAGACCAAGTCCGACTGGGTACCGGCGCCGAGGGCGATCTTCCGGATGGAGGTGCCGACCTCGGTGGTGGCGGCGTTGACGTTCTCCGCCGACCGCTGCAGCTCGGTGGCCGAGTCGGCCACGCTGGCCGCGGTGTGCTGGATGTGGCCCACCAGCTCGCGCAGGTTCTCCTGCATGTTACCGATGGCCGTGGTGAGCTCGTCGATCTCGTCGCGCCCCAGGCTCGGCTCGGTCGATACCGGCGACACCAGATCCCCGCGCGAGATGTCGAGCGCGCTCCGGCTCAGCGAGCGCAGCCGCGAGACGCGGGCGAGCACCGCCGGGAGCAGCAGCGCCAGCAGCAGGGTGAGCCCGGCGGCGACCAGCGCCTGGAGCGCCCAGCTGGCATTGCGGACCAGATGGAGCGCCCCCACCAGCACCATCGCCAGGAGGAAGTGCGAGACCAGGATCTTGCTCTGCAGCGACAGGGACACCGGCTGGCTCCGCTCCTCGAGTGCCGCCGCCAGTCTGCGCACCGGGGCGGGGCGCCGGGTCGTCCGGGCGGCGGGAAACTCGTCCAGCACCGAGCGGCGGACCGCTCCGTTGCGAGTCGGCGGGGGCACCAGGGCCATTCGGCGGGCGATTCTGGCGTAGGACGGACCGGATTTCACATTCCGGACCCCCGACGTACGCCGAGAACACCCCTCCCCACACGCCGGGGAGAGTCCTCACTCGAAGAGGGCTCGGTTTTCCTGGACCCAGCCGGCGAGCCTCGCCACGCCCTCGGACACGCCGGTCCGTGGACGCCATCCGAGGGCCTCTGCAGCGCGCGAGACGTCGGCGACGAAGACCGGCTGGTCTCCCGGGCGCCAGTCGGCGAACGCCGGGCGGAGCGGGCGGCCGGTCAGCCGGTCCAGCTGCTCCACCAGCTCGAGGAGTGACACCGTATTCTCCGGGCCGCCCCCCAGGTTGAAGACCTGTCCGCTGGCCCGGTCGATGCGCTCCACCGCCGCGTCGTAGGCCTCGCAGAGGTCGTCGACGAACAGGAGGTCTCGCACCTGCCGTCCGTCGCCGTAGATGGTGACCGGCTTCCCGGTGACTGCGGCGATGGTGAACCATGCCACCCAGCCCTGGTCCTCCACGCCGAACTGGCGCCAGCCGTAGATGCAGGACTGCCGGAAGACCACGCTGCGCACGCCGTAGATGCGGGCGTAGTCACGGACATACTGGTCGGCGGCGCCCTTGCTGCAGCCGTAGGGCGAGTGGAAGTCGAGCGGCTCGGTCTCGGAGATGCCGCGAGGGCGGTCGCGGAAGGCGTACCGGCCGTGTCGCTGCTCGACCCCCACGTGCTCCAGCCCCCCGTAGACCTTGTTGGTCGACGCGTAGAGGAACGCCGCGGACGGGGTGTGCCGGCGTGCCGACTCCAGCAGGTTGAAGGTTCCGAGCGCGTTGACCTCGAAGTCGTGGCGGGGCTCGGCCACCGACGTGGTGACCGCCACCTGCGCGGCGAGGTGGAGGATGACCTGAGTGTCGCGGTGCCGGGCGAGGGCGCCGTCGAGCGCCGCGGCGTCGCGGATGTCGACGCGCTCGAAGGTGAGGCGCCCTTGCGCCTTCAGCCAGGCGAGGTTGCTGTCGGCGCCGCGCCGCGAGAGGTCGTCGAGGAGCACCACCTCGTGTCCGCGCTCCATCCACCGTCGTGCTGCGTTGCAGCCGATGAACCCCGCCCCGCCGGTCACCAGGTATTTCACGTGTGCTGTCGTCCTCCGGTCTGGCCGGGGGAAGCTTAGTCGCCGGGTTCCTTCGTGCGAGGGGAGGCGGCGAGCCCCGGTGACGGGGGCAAGACGCCCCCGTCGCGAGGCGTCACGAGGTGTCCGTCACAAGGCCCGTAACGAGGTGTCTGGCACCTCATAAGTCCAGTATTTTCTTGGACTTGTGGGCACATGCGTGCCGCCATTCCGGTGCAGGAACGAGGTGTCTGGCACCTCGCCAGGGCGCACCTCGCCAGGGGACATCTCGTCAGGCGAGGTGGTCGAAGCCGCCGACCCCGCCGGGGCCGGCGCCCCGCGTGTGGACGCCGCGGCCGCGGCGGACCTCGCCGATGGGCGTCAGGGGCAGGCGGAGCCGGCGGGCGAGCCGGAGCACCGCGGCGCTCCGGCCCGGCCGGGCAGTGAAGAGCAGCTCGTAGTCTTCGCCACCGGCCGCGGCCTGCCGGACACGCTCTCTCGCATCCGGAACGGCGACCTCGAGCGCGTCAGAGCACGGGACCGCATCCAGAGCGAGGTGCACCGCGACCCGGCTCGCCCTGGCGACGTGCCCGGCGTCCTGCACCAGCCCATCGCTCAGGTCGATGCACGAGGAGGCGAGGCCGACCAGTGCCGCGCCGAGCTCGAGCCGGGCCGAGGGCCGCCGCTGTCGGTCGACTGCTGTGCGGGCGAGCCTGGGCGCTTGCCGAAGCCGCCGCGCCTCGGGCCCGGCGGGGCGCTGCAACAGCGCGAGGCCGAGCCTCGCATCCCCGAGCGTACCGGACACCCAGACGACATCGCCCGGACGGGCCCCCGAGCGCAGCAAGGCCCGTCCAGCCGTCACCTCCCCGCCCACGGTGACGGTCAGCGACAGCCCCGGCGCGCGGGTCACGTTGCCCCCCACCAGCGCCGTCCCGGTCTTCCGGGCGAGCGCGCCGAACCCCGCCCCGAGCGCCCGCGCCTCCCGGAGCGAGAACCCTCGCCGCACCCCGAGCGCCACCAGCGCCCAGCGCGGGCTCGCCCCCATCGCTGCGAGGTCGGAGAGGTTCACCGCCAGGGCCTTGTGCCCGATGTCCTCGAGCCGGCTGCTCGGGCGGCGGAAGTGCACGTCCTCGACCACCGCATCCACCGTCACGGCTGTCTCGCCGCGTGGGCGCGCCAGCAGCGCGGCATCGTCCCCGGGCCCGGCCGGTGCACGGGGCGAGGCCCGGGCCGCAGCGACGAACGCCTCGATGAGCTGGAACTCCGGGCCCATCGTCGGTGGCCTCTCGTCAGAACCGATCGGGTGGCGGGGGAGGCGGCTCGGACAGCGGCGGAGCGATGACCGCACGCGGGGGCGGAGGACTGACCGGGAGGACCACCTCGAAGCGGGAGCCCTGCCCCACCTCGCTCTGCACCCGCACCACCCCGCCGTGGCCCTCGACGTAGCTCTTGACGATCGCCAGGCCGAGGCCCGCGCCGCCGAACTCGCGGGTGCTCGAGTTGTCCACCTGGTAGAAGCTCTGGAAGATCTTGTCCAGCTGGTCGGCGGGGATGCCCACGCCCGAATCCTGGACGACGAAGCGCCAGCCCTCGGTGTCCAGCTCGGGCTGGAACCTCACCTCGGTGACCAGCACCTGCACCCATCCGCCCTTGGGGGTGAACTTCACCGCGTTGGAGAGGAGATTCACCATCACCTGGCGGAGCTTCTCGCGATCGGCCCGGACCTCCACCGCGCGCGCCGGAAGCTTGAGGTCCACCGTGAGGCCCTTCTTCTGGGCCTGGGGCTTGATGCTGCTGAGCGCCGAGGAGACCAGATCTCCCACGCTGACCGGCTCGAAGGTGAGGCGCACCTTGCCGGCCTCGATCTGCGTCACGTCGAGGATGGACGAGATGAGCTTCAGGAGGGTGTCCCCCTTGTCCATGATCGTCCGGACGTACTCGGTCTGCTCCTGGTTCAGGGTGCCCACCAGCCCCTCGGAGAGCATCTCCGAGTAGCCGATGATCGAGGTGAGCGGCGTCCGCAGCTCGTGGCTCACCGTCGCCAGGAAGCTCGACTTCAGCCGGTCCATGTCCTTGAGCTGGACGTTCATCTGCTCCAGCCGCCGGTTCTGGGCCTCGAGATCGCGATTGCTCTCCAGCGTGGCCTCGATGTGCACCTGGCTGGTGAGGAACGTCTTCTGTCCGGCGGCCACCAGCGTCTCCAGCAGCTGGGCGAAGTGGAGCAGGACCTTGACGATGGTCGACTCGGGCGCGCGGCGGATCTTCGCCAGGTAGCTGTGCGCCTGCGCCAGGTCGATCCCCGGAGTCAGGTCGGTGAGCGACGGCGGCAGCTCACCCAGCTCCTCGGGCACGAACGGTCCGAACACCACCCGGCCGAGCACGTCGCCCTCCCAGAGGATGGGCAGGACCAGATAGCGGAGACCGGTGAAGCAGGGCACGGCGATCATCCCGTGCAGCTTGGTGCCCCCCGCCGACTGCGGGGCGCGCGCGTTCTGTGTCGTGGCCAGAGGCCCGTCCTTCACCCGGGCCACGGTCTGGGTGCAGCACCGCTTCCCGTCGGGGAAGGAGAAGACGTAGCCGCAGAAGTCGCCGTTGCCGCTCTTGATGTCGGCGAGCCGGTTGCCCCTCTCGTCGAAGACCTTGACCCCCAGCTTGTAGAGCTCGGCGAAGCTCTTCACCAGCTCGGCGAAGGTGCTGGTGTCGAGCATGTCGGCCAGCGTGAGCCGGCGCTCGAGTACCGAGAGCGGACGCTGCTCCAGCCGGGGGGTGTGATCGCCCGGCGGCCCGGGACGGCCGCTGTCGCCGCCGTCGCTCACCGCGGTCCTTCCCCGTTGGCCAGCCACTCGCCGATCGGCGTCCCGGTGGTGTCCATGCGGGCGAAGATGAGCTTGAGGAACTCGGCCTCGCCGAGCCCGATGTTCCGGCTCAGCCCGGCCTGCTCGTCCATCTTCCGGTAGGCGAGCTTGAGCACCGCGTAGAGCGTCTCCAGCACGCCCTCGCCGCGGATCGCCACCGCGCCGATCACCGGCTCCTTGCCGCGGGCGCGCGTCTCCTCGAGCTCGGCCTCGCTCTTGGTGTCCGGCAGGTCCCGCTTGTTGAACTGGATCACGATCGGGACCTGGGCCGCGTTGAGCCCGTTCTCCCGCATGTTGTCCTGGAGGTTGGCCCAGTACTGATTGTTCTCCTGACCGGCGCTCCGCCGGCTGTCGGCGATGAAGGCCACCGCGTCGGCGTTCTGCAGCACGACGCGGCGGGTGGCGTTGTGGATGACCTGGCCGGGAACCGTGAACAGCTTCACCTTCACGGTGTAGCCGCCCTTGGTATGGAAGAAGACCGGGAGCAGATCGAAGAACAGCGTGCGGTCGTCATGCGTCTCGACCGTCAACAGCTTTCCCCGCCCCTCGCTCGCGGTGCGAGCGTGGATCATCTGCAGGTTGGTCGTCTTCCCGGACAGACCGGGCCCGTAGTAGACGACCTTGACCGTCAGTTCTCGCTGGGCGTGGTTGAGTTGCACGAGGGCCGGACGCCCTGGCCGTGCGTCGGGGCGCGACGGCGGGAGTCAGCCCCGGAGAATACAGGAGGCCGCCGCACGTCGAGAACGGAGCCCCCGTACGACCAAAGCCCACAGAAGGGCCCGCCGTTTCGGAACGTGCACGGATGCGAACCCTGGGGTTAGGATCCACCGGTGGTACGAGGGGGTGGCGGAGATGACGATGAAGCGGGTGGAGACAGTTCCTGAGCAGATGAGCTTGCCGCCGCTCGATGTCGCCAGCCTCCCGGCCGACCTTCCGGCCGCCCTGAAGTTCGGTCCCCTGGGCGACTCGGAGCTCCAGCCGGTGGCGGCCCTCCGCGGCACCTCGGAGCCCTGGGCCAAGCGGGGCGAGACCCCCGAGGAATCGCTCCAGGCCCTCACCCAGCTGCGCCCCTTCGTCCATGTGGCGCGGCTGCAGGGGCAGATCGTGGGCTACGTCACGGTGGAGCGGGACGGACCCGTCGCCGGGGCCGCCTACATGCGGAACATCGTGGTCAAGCCCGAGCTCCGGCACCGGGGGGTGGGGATGGCGCTCCTCGACCACGCCCTGGGCATCGCGCGGGACATGTACCGAAAAACCTTGGCACTCCGGGTAGATCCAGCGAATGCCCCGGCGGTCGGGTTCTACCGGAAGGCGGGGTTCACCACCGTTGCAACCGTGGTGAGCAAGAAATCCGGTAAACTCCGACTTCTCATGTCTCGGGAGCTCTGACCCACCGGGGGCTTCCCGGACGACGTTGCTCCGCCGTCCGCTGCCAGTCCGGTGGTCTTGGCTGCAGCTTCAGGGGTGCCGACGGAATCGTCCGTACAACCGCTCGTTCCTCCTGGCGGTCCGCCCATGCTCGCTTCCCTGCGCCGGTTCGCCGGCCTCGTCCTCCTCTGGTCCATTCCCGGCGTGGCCGTGGGCCTCCAGTCCAAGGCCTGGGAGCAGGAGGTGCCCTCCTGGGGGACCCACCGCTTCCTGTTCTTCTACGCGGGCTGGGTCATCTGGGCGTTCCTGACCCCCGTGCTGGCGTGGCTCGTGCGCCGGGTCACCGTGGAGCGCTACGGGCCGTGGCGGGTGGGGGCGGTGCACGTCGTCACCTGCGCTCTCCTCGTCGTCTTCCAGGAGGGGTGTCTGGCGTTGCTGTCGCGGGTGGCTGGACCGTTCAGCATGCAGCGCCTCCCGCTGGGGGCTGCGTGGCTGGACTCGGTCCGGGGCAGCGCGTTCCTCGACACGCTGGTCTACGTCATGACCTTGGGGGTGCTCCTGGCCATCGACCTGCGGCGAAAGCTACGGGCGCAGGAGCTGGCCGGGGCCCGTCTTCACGCCGAGCTCGCCAAGGCCGAGCTCGATGCGCTCCGGGTCCAGCTCCATCCCCACTTCCTCTTCAACACCCTGAATGCCATCTCCATGCTCGTCCGGAAGGGCGAGGGCGACACCGCGGTGAGGATGATCGCCGGGCTGAGCGAGCTGCTCCGGCTGGCGCTCGCCACCGTGGGCCAGCAAGAGGTCCCGCTGCGGCAGGAGCTGGACTTCCTCGAGCGTTACCTGAGCCTGCAGCAGATCCGCTTCCCCGACCGGCTGCGGATCGAGATGCGCATCGCCCCCGAGACGCTCGAGGCGCGGGTGCCCAGCCTGGTCCTGCAGCCCCTGGCGGAGAACGCCGTGCGCCACGGCATCGCGCCCTCCATCGCCGGCGGCTCGGTGGAGGTCGCCGCGGTCCGTGAGGGCGAGCAGCTGGTGCTCCGGGTCCGGGACACCGGGGTGGGCCTCGCGGCTGGCGCCGAGTCGCCCGGCGGGGTGGGCCTGCGGAACGTGCGCGCCCGGCTGCAGCACCTCTACCCGGGTCGGCACCGCTTCCGCGTCGCCAACCGGGTGGAGGGCGGCGTCGAGTCGCTGCTGGAGATTCCTTTCCGTGGTCCGGAGGTGGTGCGTGCCTGAGCCAGTGACGGTGGCGGTGGTGGACGACGAGCCGCTGGCCCGAGAGGGTCTGCGGATGCTCCTGGCGGAGGACCCAGGAGTGAAGGTCGTCGGCGAGGCGGGGAGCGGGGACGAGGCCGTGGCGCTGCTGGCACGGACCCATCCGCAGCTCTGCTTCCTCGACGTGCAGATGCCCGGGGGGAGCGGCTTCGAGGTGCTGGCCCGGGCCGAGGCCCCCCTGCCGATGGTGGTCTTCGTGACCGCGTACGACCAGTACGCCCTGGAGGCCTTCCGGGTGCACGCCTTCGACTACCTGCTCAAGCCCTACGAGGACTCCCGGTTCCGCGAGACGCTCGGCCGGGCCAAGGAGCAGCTGTCGCGCGAGGAGGCGGCCCGGATCGGCGAGCAGCTCCGGGCAAAGGCGGTGGAGGCGGGCCTGGTTCCGGCCGCATCCTCGCGCATCGTGGTGCGCGACCGCGGGCGCATCATCTTCCTCGAGGCCGAGGAGATCGACTGGATCGAGTCGGCCGACTACTACGTCGAGCTGCACGTGGGGGCGCGGACCTACCTGCACCGCGAGTCGATGGCGGCGCTCGAGGCACGCCTGGACTCGATGCGCTTCGTCCGCATCCACCGGACGGCGATCGTGAACCGCCGGGTGCTGCGCGAGCTGCGGCGCACCGGAAGCGGCGGTCTGGTCGCCGTCCTGGCGACGGGGGCAGAGCTGCCGGTGGCGCGGAGCCAGCAGGCCCGGATCCGCCATCTGCGGTAGGAAGGACCGGTGAGTTCCGCCGACCCCAGCGCCCTGGCAGCAGCCCGCCCCGTGTGGTCGCGCCCGCTGTGGTGGGGCCTCGCCCTGGCCGGAGCGGCGGTCCTGGCGTTGCTCGAGTCGCTGCAGATGAAGCTGGTGATGGGACCGGAGGCCCGGGCGGACTACCGGCTCTTCGGTCTGCTGTCGTGGCTGCTCTGGGTCCCGGTGGTGGCGATGGTGTCGGGGCCGGTCCGGCGGCTGATCTCCACCCGGGCGCGCCCGGGGGTGCTGCTCGCCGCGCTGGCCGCCGGATTCGTCGGGACGATGGTCTATTGCGGCGCCGGCCGGGCCGTCCTCACCCGCTTCACCGGCCCCCAGTCCTTGCGAAAGATGCCCATGGGCCGAGTGTTCCTCCTGAGCTTCCGGGGGTTCGTCGGGCCGGGCATCAACTATCTGGCCATCGTCGGCATCCTGGGCACCATCGAGCTCCGGCGACGGCTCCGGCTCGAAGCGCTCGGGGCGGCACGACTCGAGGCGGAGCTCGCCCGGGCCGAGCTCGACGCGGTGCGCGTCCAGCTCCATCCGCAGCTGATCGAGGACACGCTCCGGAGCACCGCGGAGTTCGTCCGCTCCGGCGCCTCGACCCAGGCGGTGCAGCTGCTCGCCCGGCTGAGTGACGTGCTCCGGCTCACGTTGGCCACCCTCGGGCAGGAGCGGGTGGCGCTGAAGCAGGAGCTCGAGTTCCTCCAGGCGTACCTGGCCCTGCAGCAGATCCGCGCCCCCGGACGGCTGCGGACCCGGATCGACGTTCCGGCCGAGGCACTCACCGCGGAGGTCCCGTCCCTGGCGCTCTTCCAGCTGGCAGAGCTCCCGGCCTCACCCTGGGAGGGCGCGCTCGAGCTGTGGGCGGCGCTCGCGGGCGGCAGGCTGCGCATCCGGCTGCGCCAGCTGGCCACCGCCCAGCCCGGAGCGGAGGTCACCGAGGCGGAGGACCGGCTGGCCCATCTCCGCCAGCGGCTGGAGCACCTCTACCCCAGGGACCACACGCTCGGGGTGGAGCGCGAGAACGCGGGCCTGCTCTGCACCCTGGACATCCCGGTGGTGCACCTCGAGTCGCCGGAGCTGTTCCCGGCCGGCGGGCTGCGGGCCGCGGCACACTGACGCCGCCTGGACCTCGGGCGCCCTCTACCGGGACGCGTTGCTGCTCGCCGCCGCGCTGTCCGGGTCACCGGCGCCCTGACGGAACCACTCGGCCAGCGGGCCGATCTCCTTGAAACGCCGCGCCGGTGGCAGGCCGGCGAGCAGCTGCCGCCCGTACGCCTTGCGCCCCACCCGCACGTCGAGGAGCGCCACGATGCCGCGGTCGGCCCGCGTCCGGATGAGCCGCCCGAACCCCTGCCGCA
>Ga0335084_10003472_pt1 | contig 15372 bp, 15 predicted proteins | sample Lox_Sample_44_FD_206721 | JGI IMG/M metagenome (GOLD analysis project Ga0335084, IMG submission 206721) | Soil microbial communities from Loxahatchee National Wildlife Refuge, Florida, United States - Lox_Sample_4.4 | ecosystem: Environmental > Terrestrial > Soil > Wetlands | place: USA...
TGGGTCGAGGTCAAGACGGCCGCAATTTACGGGATCTGCATTATGATTTCGACTCTTCTCAATGTTCAGCGGATGCGACGTCTGGGCGCCGTCTTGACCTCGACGCGCACGTGGGGATTTTGAGATAGGTTCCAGGGTGCGGGTGGCGCTCGCGCTCGATTAAGATGGCGTCGTATGACAATTCACGATCGCACCCAATTCACCGTCGCACTATGGATCCCGCACGAGCTGCGCTGAAATCCGCTCAACGCCGAGCGGCCGACGTCGCCATGCTGCCATCGCGGCTGGCACTGTTGAGCGCCTTGCTGATGCTGTGCCTGGTCGGTGTAAGCGCATATCTGCGCTTGTCCGCCGCCCAGCTCGGCTGCCAGCCGTGGCCCGACTGCTATGCGCAAGGTTTCCGCCAGACGTCGCCCGCGGACACGCAACAGCATCCGGTGGCGCGTTTGACCCACCGTGTGCTCGCCAGCGCCATCGGCGTGGCGGTGCTGCTTTTGGTTTTCGCGAGCTTCGTGCCCCGCTCGCAGCGTCCGAGACAGTTCTGGATCGCACTCTCCGCGTTGGTGCTCACCGCATCCCTCGCCGCGCTCGGACGCACAACGCCGGGGACGTACCATCCAGGGGTCGCGTCAGGCAATCTATTGGGCGGACTTTCGCTGCTGGCATTGTTCACGTGGCTTGCCATCGACGCGGTGGTTGCAGCGGGCCACGAAAGGAAGGCCCGCTTGCACGTGCAACTGCTTGCGGGCACGACACTGGCGTTGCTCGCGGTTCAGGTTGTCGTCGGCGCGATGCTCAGTACGTCGGGCGCGGCGGCGGCCTGTCCCGACCTGGCCGGGTGTGGCGCGGGGTCGCCCGCCGCAGCGTTGCATCTGATGCATCGACCCCTTGCGCTCACGCTGCTGGCGGTCGGCGGCGCGCTTTCCCTGGCGTTGTGGCGAGCGGGCGGCTTCGGGCGGGGCCTGGCTAGCGCGCTCGTCGTTTGCATAGCTCTGCAGATTGGAATTGGCGCCGCAATGGTGTCCTCGCAGTTTCCGTTGTGGCTGGGCCTGCTGCACAACTTCGGCGCGGCGCTGCTGACGATGACTGCGGTCGGGAGCGCGCGCTGGGCGTCCCGGTCGTAGCCTGCGCACTGTGGCAGAATACGTTGGTGCGATCGAGGCGGCTGTCCAGCCAGCTTCACGACCGGGACATGAAAAGCGACATCAAAGTCAGCGCCTTCTTGAGCAATCTTGCGCTCTTCAAGCAGATCGCGCCGGAGGAAGTCGAGCGCATCGCCGCGGGTGCGCGCGTGCAGCATGCCGCCCGCGGCGAGACGCTGTTCCAGCGCGGGGACGCGTGTGAAGGCTTTCATCTGGTCGTGTACGGACAGGTAAAGCTTGCGTTCTCCTCCCCGCACGGCGCCGACAAGGTGGTCGAGATCATCGGCCCCGGCATGAGCTTCGGCGAAGCGGTGATGTTCCTGGATCGGTCTTACCCGGTTTATGCACAGGCCCTGGTTGACAGCATGCTGGTGTACGTGCGCAAGTCCACCGTGTTCGAAGAGATCGATCGCAATCCCCAGTTCGCGCGTCACATGCTGGGCGGGTTGAGCAGCCGCCTGCACGGCCTGGTGAGCGATGTCGAAGCGTACACGCTGCGCTCAGGCGCTCAGCGCGTGATCGGGTATTTGCTCCGCGACATTCAACTGAAGCAGCCGGGCGCGAACGAAGGCGAGGTCACGCTGCCGATCGGCAAGGGCGTCATCGCTTCGCGGCTGAATCTGACGCCGCAGCACTTCTCGCGCATCCTGCACGAGCTGACGGCGCGCGGCCTGATCAAAGTCGAAGGCCGCACGGTCCAGGTGGTCGACCTCGAGCAATTGAAGGCATACGACTGAGCGACTGCTCGGTCGAGACGCTCATTTGCAGCTTCCTATCCCGGCTCCGCTCCCGCCTAGCTGCACCACCTTGATCTAGGCGCTGTTCACACTAACGAAGCCCGTCGATAACCGGATGGTCGGGGGGCCTCACGCGGGTGGCGTATCCCGCTTCACACGTTACACTTCGTGCGTGAATCGTCACTTGCCTTCGTCGTTTTCCTGCTGGCTGGCTGCAGCAGCCGTCAGCAACTCATCGTTATTGAATACCTGAAGGCCGAGAACCGCATGTTGCGCGAGCGCCTCCCCGCATCGACGAGGGATTCCCTTGCGACCGGATGATCACGTCCAGTCGGACCCTATCACGCGCGGAGAGATGCCGGCTACCGGGCTGGAGCCGCCGCCCCATTCTGCGCACTCCGATTCGCGTCCCGTGTGGGCAGGCTCCTCGCCCGCTAGCGGACGCAGGATCGGGCTCTTCGCCGCGATCGCTGCCATCGTGCTGGCCACCGGCTTCCCGATCGTCCACTTTTTCAAGGCGTCGCAACAGAAGGAGCTCGCGAGCACATCGAAAGCAGCGGCGTCGAGCAAGTCGCAGGTCAACGTGGTCATCGTGCGTTCTGCCGAGAGGACGCGCCCGCTCACCCTTCCAGGCGAGACAGCAGCATGGTTCGAGAGCACGATCTACGTTCGGGTCAACGGCTACGTTGCCAAGTGGAATGTCGACATCGGCGATCATGTGCGCCAAGGCCAGATTCTGGCGATCATCGACACGCCGGAGCTCGATGCTGATCTCAACGCCGCCCGCGCCGCGCTGACAGCGGCGAGAGCTCAGGTGAAGGTGAGAGAGGCAGAGGCCGAGTTCGCCAGGGGCGCCAATGAGCGCTGGCGAGACTCGCCCAAGGGCGTCGTCGCTGAGCAGGACCGTGAATCTAAGCGCGCGGACTACGACGCTGCGGTCGCCAACTTAAACGCTGCGGTCGCGCAGGTCGCCCTGGAGCAGGCGAAGGTGGACCGCCTTGTCGCAGTGACCCGATTCAAGCGGGTTGTCGCCCCGTACGATGGGACGATCACGGAGCGCCGCGTCGATATCGGCAACCTGGTCACCGCTGGCAGCGTTGCCGGAAACACGCCTCTGTATCGCATGAGCCAGGACAACCCGATGCGCGTGTACGTCGATGTGCCGCAGAGCGCAGCGGGCGACCTGATGAAGCCTGGCGTTTCGGCGCAGGTGAGGATGAGCAACCGTCCAGACTGGACTTTCAACGCCAAGATCGCGCGTACGGCCAAGGCCATCAATCCACAGGCTCGCACCTTGCGGGTCGAAGTGGACATTCCGAACCCCGACCAAGGGCTGGTCCCGGGGATGTATGTGAATGTGAGCTTCGATCTTCAGAGCCACAACTTGATGCAGGTGCCTGCGGCCGCCCTGGTGTTTCGCTCGAGCGGACCGGAGGTTGTCGTGGTCGATGGCACTGGGCGAGTTCACTTCCGTAAGGTGGCGATCGCTCGAGACGAGGGAACTTTGGTCGAGTTGGCATCGGGGGTTGCTCCCGGCGACAAGGTCGCGCTGAATATCAGCAGCCTGATCAATGACGGAGACATAGTAGTGGTGAACGAGCCTGCGGCTGCACCCGCTACCGCTGATCCCAAGACGACTGAAGAGCGAGCGAATTGAATGCTGGCGTTGAAGGCCCAGAATTCATGCTCGCAGTCCGAGTTCTTGGACACTACGTGACTGGCTTGCATAGCTCCGGCGGCTCTGGGCGAGGATTGATCCATCTGAATGACGCGGGCTGTTGCGCTGTTGATCGCGATAGGGACTGGAGATTTGGCAGACTAGAAGCGCTGATCGAACTCCCAGAATACCGAACAGCCGAGCTTTCCCAAAATCAACCACAACCAGATAAGCGGACACTGCCAAGATCAGCCCGGCAACCGTCCACGGGCGCACGGCGGCCATCAAGATACATATGCAGGGGTGCGGCTCTGCAGCATTTCAGTGCCGTACCCTTCCTGTCCCCGAGCCCCGCAAATTCCGCCGTCAGCAATCGGATCGCGTTGTGCGTGCTAGTTGACGTGCGTCAAGTCCGGAGCCATGGGGCAGGTTATCGTGACTACAGCGCGCGAGCGCTGTGAATGAGGTGCCGGTGACTTAAGTCACAGACGCACTTTTCGCGTCGGAGTATCTGTTGCGTTCAAACACGGAGAAGGGGCTATGAAGCTCAATGTTGGCGTCGTTGACAAGGTCGGTCGCATCATCGTGGGTGTTGGGTTGCTCAGTCTGCTGTTCTTCTGATGGGAGTTCGAAGCCGGCGGTCGGCTCGAGGCTTGTCGGCGCGATAGATTAGAGTGAGCGGGAGTGCTCTTCTTCAATCACACATGGGCCTCATGACCAACGGCGCTCGGACTATCGGGTCCTCGATCGAAGAGATCAAGACCACAACCTGCTACATGTGCGCGTGCCGCTGCGGTATCCGCGTGCACCTGCGCGATGGGGAGATCCGCTACATCGATGGCAATCCCGACCATCCGCTGAACCAAGGTGTGATTTGCGCCAAGGGCGCGTCGGGTGTCATGAAGCAGTACTCGCCCGCCAGGCTCACGAAGCCGCTCATGCGCAAGCCCGGCTCGGCGCGCGGCGACAACGAGTTCGTCGAGATCTCCTGGGACGAGGCATTTCGGATCCTGGAGGAACGCCTCGCTCGCATCCGCTCCACCGACCCGAAGCAATTTGCGTTGTTCACCGGGCGCGACCAGATGCAGGCACTCACCGGGCTGTTCGCGCGCCAGTTCGGCACGCCGAACTATGCCGCGCACGGCGGTTTTTGCTCGGTGAACATGGCAGCGGGAATGATCTACACGATCGGTGGCTCGTTCTGGGAGTTCGGCGGCCCCGACCTCGAGCGTGCGAAGCTGTTCGTGATGATCGGCACCGCCGAGGACCACCACTCGAACCCGCTCAAGATCGCGATCTCGAAGTTCAAGCGCGAAGGCGGGCGCTTCGTCTCGATCAATCCGGTGCGCACCGGCTATTCCGCGATCGCTGACGAGTGGGTACCCATTCGCCCCGGCACCGACGGGGCGCTGCTGCTCGCCATCGTCCATGAGCTCCTCGAGCTCGGGCTCTACGACCGCGACTTTCTCGTCCGTTATACCAACGCCGGTCAGCTGGTGAAGCTCGACGAGAAGAGCGACCAATACGGCCTGCTCGCCCGCGACCCGGATGCCGACGAGGTGAATCCGCAGTATCCGCAGAACCAGATGTGGTGGGATCGGCACACGAACCGCCCGGTCGCGACACACACCGAAGGCGCCGACCCTTATCTCTTCGGCAGCTTTACCTTGCCGGACGGTACGCCGGTCAAGCCTTCGCTCCAACTGCTCGAAGAGAGGGTGAAGCGCTACACGCCTGAGTGGGCGGAGCGCCTCACGGGTGTGCCGGCGGCGACGATCCGGCGGCTGGCTCACGAGATGGGCGTCACCGCGCGCGATCAGCAGGTGGAGCTGCCGATTCCGTGGACCGATTCGTGGGGGAAAGAGCACGAGTCGGTCACCGGCAACCCGGTGGCGTTTCACGCAATGCGCGGCCTCGCAGCCCACTCGAACGGCTTCCACACGATCCGCGCCCTGTCGATCCTGATGACGTTACTCGGCACGATCGACCGGCCGGGCGGCTTCCGCCACCGGGCGCCGTTCCCGCGCGCGATCCCACCCTCGGCGAAGCCGCCGAGCGGTCCGCATGCGGTCAGGCCGAACACTCCGCTGGGCAGCCTGGCGCTCGGTTGGCCGGCCTCGCCCGACGATCTGTTCGTCGACGAAAGCGGCGGCCCGGTGCGCATCGACAAGGGCTTCTCGTGGGAATACCCGCTGTCGGTGCACGGGCTCATGCACAACGTCATCACCAACGCCTGGCGCGGGGACCCGTATCGCCTAGACACGTTGATGATCTTCATGGCGAACATGGCGTGGAACTCGACCATGCACACCATGGAAGTACGCCGCATGCTGAACGATCGCGACGAGAGCGGCGAGTACAAGATCCCGTTCCTGGTCGTATGCGATGCGTTCCAGTCGGAGATGACGGCGTTCGCCGACCTGCTCCTGCCCGACACCACTTATCTCGAGCGGCACGACGTGATGTCGCTGCTCGACCGGCCGGTTTCGGAGTTCGACGGCCCGACCGACGCGGTGCGCACTCCCGTGATGCCGCCGAAGGGCGAGTGCAAGCCGTTCCAAGAGGTGTTGGTCGAGCTCGCCTCGCGCTTGAAGCTGCCGGCCTTCGTGCGGCCCGACGGCTCGCGCAAGTTCCGCGATTACCCGGACTTCATCGTGAACTACGAGACGGAACCCGGATCGGGCATCGGTTTCCTGGCCGGGTGGCGCGGCAAAGGCGGAGAGAAGTTTATGCTGGGCGAACCGAACCCGCGGCAGTGGGAGATGTACGCGAAGAACAACTGCGTGTTCCATCACCAGCTGCCGCCGTCGTACCAGTACATGCGCAACTGGAATAGGGGCTACATGGAGTGGGCGCAGCGCACGCGCATCCGCCGCTTCAGCGAGCCCGTCCTGATCCAGATCTATTCCGAAGTACTGCAGAGATTCCGGCTGGCGGCGCAGGGAAAATGGGGCACGCGCCGGCCGCCCGAGCGCCTTCGTGCTCGCGTCGCGACGCACTTCGACCCGCTGCCGTTTTACCAGGAGCCGCTCGAGGCGCAGCTCACTGACACAGCCAAATATCCGCTCAACGCCATCACCCAGCGGCCAATGGCGATGTACCACTCGTGGGACTCGCAGAACGCGTGGCTGCGCCAGATCCATGCGCACAACTATCTCTTCGTAAACTCGCGCACCGCAAAGGCGGCCGGTGTCGGCGACGGCGACTGGATCTGGGTCGAGTCGCAGTGGGGCAAAGTGCGCTGCATGGCGCGCTTCAGCGAAGCGGTCGAGCCGGGGACGGTGTGGACGTGGAATGCAATCGGCAAGGCGCCGGGCGCCTGGAACCTCGCGCCGGATGCGAATGAGTCGCAGCGCGGATTTCTGCTGAACCATCTCATCACCGAGGAGCTGCCCGGGCCGGAGGCGAGCGTATCGAACTCCGATCCGATCACCGGCCAAGCCGGGTGGTATGACGTGCGGGTCCGGATCTACAAGGCGGCCGCCGATGAGCCGCAGGAGACATGGCCTCGCGTGCCGACGGTAGGGCCGATCCCGGGCGTCGAGCAGGTGCGCCGGGCGTGGCAGGCTTTCATCGCGGGAAGGAGAATCGGCGCATGACGCAGCTCGCTCTGGTAATCGACCTCAACGTGTGCGTGGGCTGCCATGCCTGCGTCACGAGCTGCAAGGAGTGGAACACGTCGGGTGCCGCCGGCTTCCTCTCCGACGATAACCCTTACGGGAAGGATCCGACCGGGACCTTCTTCAACCGAGTGCAGACCTTCGAGGTCGGCGAGTACCCGAACACGCAGACGGTGCACTTTCCGAAGTCGTGCCTGCATTGCGAGGACCCGCCATGCGTGCCGGTGTGCCCGACCGGCGCGAGCTACAAGCGCGAAGAGGACGGCATCGTCCTCATCGATTACGACAAATGCATCGGCTGCAAGTACTGCGCATGGGCGTGCCCCTACGGTGTGCGCGAGATCGACGAGCACCGGCACGTGATGACCAAGTGCACCTTGTGTGTCGACCGCATCTACGATGGATCGCTGCCTGAGGCGGAGCGCAAGCCGGCGTGCGTGATGGCGTGCCCAACGAACGCACGATTGTTCGGCGATATCCACGACCCCGAATCCGTCGCCTCCAAGGCGATCCAGGAGAACGGCGGCTATCAGCTCATGCCGGAATGGGGCACCTCTCCGGCGAACCACTACCTGCCGCGGCACAAGCAGGAGATCAAGGTGCGCGAGGAGGACCTCGAGCGCGTGGACAACCCGCTCAAGGTCGACGGGCGCTTGCCCAAGCCCGCGCTCAAGTCCCCGTCGCTGGACGATGTGACGAGCTGGTAATGCGCCCCGCGCTCTCGGTGATCCTGCTGACGACGCTGATCGGCGTGGGGCAAGGGCTGTTCGCGGGACTGTACACGGTGCAGGTGTTCGATCGCATCGGGCTGATCCGCGGCCCGACGAGCCCGATGTTCTATCCGTTGGGCTGCGCGTTCGCGCTCGCGTTTCTCGCCGTCGGGCTCGGTGCGTCCTTCTTCCATCTCGGCCGGCCACAGCGCGCCTGGCGCGCTGTGGCCATGTGGCGAACGTCGTGGCTTTCGCGCGAGGTGATTGTGCTGCCGGCGTTCATGGCCTGCTTGTTCCTCTACGGGCTGGGCCACTACCTGGGTTGGGCCCGGCATCCGATCGTCGCCAGCGTGGACGCCACCCTCATCATCGGTGCGCTCGGCATCGTGCTGTGCGCGCTCTTGTTCTTGTGCACCGGCATGATCTACGCGTGCCTCAAGTTCCTGCAGGAATGGCACACGCCGCTCACCGTCATCAACTATTTGCTGTTTGGGAGCGCGTCGGGGCTCATGCTCGCTACGGCTTACGCGGCCATCGTCGAGCCCGGTCTGGTGCGCTTTTTCGCGGTCTGGGCTGCGGGCTTCACGCTCGCCGCCCTGCTCGGTCGCAGCGTGAGCCTGATCCGCAACGCACGCCTGAAGCCGCGCTCCAGCCTGCAGACTGCGATCGGCGTGAAGCATCCGCAGATCGTTCAGAGCTCGCAGGGCTTCATGGGCGGCTCGTTCAACACGCGCGAGTTCTTCCACGGGATGTCGAGTGCGTGGATGCGCTCGGTCAAGTGGATGTTCTTGCTCGCAGTGTTCCCCATCCCGCTCGCATTGCTGGCCGCAGGCCTGCTCGGCGGCGTTTTTCCCGCGCTGCTGGCGGCGGCTTTTCTGGTCCAGTACGCGGGGCTGCTCGCCGAGCGCTGGTTCTTCTTTGCTCAGGCGAACCATCCGCAGAACCTGTACTACCAGCGCATCTCGTGAAGGCGGCTGCCATCAAGCGGGAATGCGACCCGGCACCGTCGATTGCGGGTGTCGATTGCGGGTTTGCGCAGGGGTTTGCTTCTGGTATATTAGAACTCACTAATACACATATAGGGCTGGGCTGTGTAGACCCGGCATTTGCACCGGGCGATCGAGGCCGCGTTAACCGTGCCTCCTCGAGGATCCGGGATATGGAGGAGAGACGCTCATGAACTTCGACAAGGACCTCGACGCCCGGGGCCTGAACTGCCCTTTGCCGATCCTGCGTGCCAAGAAGGCGCTCAACGAGCTGACGAGCGGCCAGGTGCTGCGCATCATCGCGACCGACCCTGGGGCGGTACAGGACTTCCAGGCATTCTCGAAGCAGACCGGCAACGAGCTGCTCTCGCATTCCGTAGCGGACAAGGAGTTCACGTTCTTCATGAAGAAGAAGTGAAACTATCCCACTCTTGATCCAGCGCAATCGCGCCTGCCCCCGGTGGGGTGAAAATCCAGTTTCCAATTCGGAGACCGTCATGGCATCGGTGAAGAACTGCAACCTTCCCGACGATCTGTTCTACAACGTCGAGAATAACGTGTGGGCACGACGGGAGGTCGATGGAACGGTGACGATCGGTATCACCGCGTACGCCTGCGCTTTGGCGGGCGAGGTCGTCGCCTATACGCCAAAGAAAGTCGGCCGCGCCATCGAGCTCAATAAGTCGCTCGTGACCATCGAATCCGGCAAGTGGGTCGGGCCGGTGAAGGCGCCGGTGAGCGGGGAGGTGGTGGCGATCAACGGTGCACTCGTCTCTACCCCGAAGGGCATCAACGCCGATCCCTACGGTGGTGGGTGGCTGGTGAAGCTCAAGCCCGCCAACTGGGACGCCGAGTCGGGAAGCCTGGTGACTGGGGCCGCGGTCGCACCGGCTTTTCAGGCGAAGATGGACGCCGACGGTTTTGCCGGCTGTCCGTGACCGCCGGTCCGACGGCGAGGAGGAAATGTCAATGTCGAATAAGATCAGCATCGTCGTGGTTTCGGGCGCGCGCGAGCGCCTGCAGATGGCCGGCATGATCGCGTCGGTCGGAGCAGTGAGCGGCGACGAGGTCACCGTGTTTCTGTCGATGAACGCGCTGCACTACTTCCGCAAGGGTGCGGCCGAGCCGGCGCCGCCCGAGGGCGCGTTCGGCAAGCTGCTCGAGGAGAAGAAGGCGCCGGCGTTCAAACAGCTGTTTCAGAGCGCGGCCGAGCTCGGCGAGGCCAAGATTCGCCCATGCTCGATGGCCGTCGATGTGCTTGGCGTCGGAGCGCAGGACTTGGAGCCTTGGATTGGCGAGCCCATAGGTCTCACCAAGTTCCTGTCCGAAGCGCACGGCGGACAAGTCTGGTCCTTTTGATCGGGCGGCGGCATGGCAGAGAAGATAGTGGTCGACGCCCGCGGCAGCTTCTGCCCGGGCCCGTTGATGGAACTGATTGCGCGGCTCAAGTTCGCGCAGGTGGGTGACGAGCTCGAAGTGCTCTCCACCGACAAGGGCTCGGCGGCCGAAATCCCGGAATGGCTGAACAAGGTTGGCCATCAGCTTCTGGGGGTGCGAGAGGAAGTCGGCGTGTTTCACATCGCGCTGAAGAAGATCAAGTAACCTGGACCGCCCAGGAAGAAAGAACTAATTATAGGGAGGGGAGCTATGAAGATTCTGATCGTCGGCGGTGGCATGGGAGGGACGATTCTCGGCAACAACCTGGCGCGGCGGCTCGCGCCCGAGCTGCGCTCGGGCAAGGTGCAACTCACCATGCTGTCGGCTTCCGACAAGCACATGTACCAGCCGGGGTTGCTCTACCTTTGCCTGGGCCGGATGACGACGGATGAGCTCTACCGCGACCAGGCGAGCCTGCTCGAGCCCGGGATCGACTTCCAGGTCGACCCGGTCGAGACCTTCGAGCTCGACAGCAATCGGGTGAAGACCAAGAGCGGCAAGACCATTGGCTACGATGTCCTGGTGATCGCAACCGGCTCGCGCGCGATGCCGGAGATGATCCCCGGGCTCGCCGAGAACGCCGAGACTTTCTATACCGAGCAGAGCGCGCTGAAGATGTTCAAGCGCCTGCAAGCGTTTCAGGGCGGAAGAGTGGTGATTGCGGTGGGCGTGCCGCACAAGTGCCCGATGGCGCCGCTCGAGATCACATTCATGCTGCATGACTACTTCAAGGATCGCGGCATCCGCGACAAAGTGCAGCTGCACTACACCTACCCCATCGGCCGCGTGCATAGCCTGGAGAACGTCGCGAAGTGGGCCGCGCCCGAGTTCGAGCGCCTGGGCGTCACCTACGAGACCCTGTTCAACATGAAGGAGGTCGACGGCAAGAACCAGGTGCTAAAGAGCGAGGAGGGCACCGAGACCAAGTACGACCTGCTGATCACGATCCCGGCCCACAGGGGCATGGAGGTCATCGAGAAGAACGGGCTCGGCGCGGGCGGCTTCATTCCTACCGACAAGAACAAGCTCACCATGGAGAAGCGGGCGAACGTCTATGTGATAGGCGACACGACTAATATCCCGATCAGCAAGGCCGGCTCCACGGTGCACTACCAGGCCGAGACGCTCGGCGAAAATATCGCGGCGATCGTCAAGCTCGGGGCTCCGGTGCGCGAACACGACGGGAAAGTGTTCTGCTTTATCGAGTGCGGCAAGGACCGCGCGACCTACGCCATGTTCAATTACACCACGCCGCCCGATCCCAAGCCGCCGACGCGCGCAGTGCATTGGTTCAAGGTGGCCTACAACAAGCTGTACTGGGCCTCGGCCCGCGGTCTGCTGTAGGAGGTTGCCATGGACGCGAACGACACATTGGAGCTGGAGCGCGTTACGGCGGCGGCTCGCGACGCGTTGACCGATGAGATGGTGAGCCGTTTGTCGGCCACCGCGGCCGAGGGTATCGACCTGCTCGATCAGATCAATCGATCTGGAGTCGGAAAGGCGCTGCCGGCGCTGGCGCAGCTGGTCGCGAACGGCGACCTCGAGCGGCTGGTCGCACTCGCACGCACCTACGGGGCAGCGCAGGACGCCATGACTGACGAAATGGTGTCCCGCATGGCGGACACGATGGGTGCCTCGCTCTCGCTAATGGACCGCCTTAACCGCGCTGGCGTCGACCGTCTGGTCGGCATGCTGGAGCGGCTGGCTTCGAGCGGCGCGCTGGAGCGACTCGATGCTCTCGCCGATCGCCTTGGGGCGGGGCTCAGCCTGCTCGAGCGGCTGGTGGGCGCGATCGACGCGGCGACCAGCGAGATGTCCACGCGACCCACTGCGGCCGGAGGGCTGGGCGGCATGTGGCAACTGCTGCGAGAGCGCGAGAATCAGGAGACGCTGCGGTTCTTGTTCGCGCTGGGTCGCAGCTTGCGTGTCCAGAGCGCTAGTCGTTGAAGCGCGCAGACCAAATTTTTCTGAACATCTCGATACGGCCGATGGACCAAGGAGAAAGCGATGGGCGCAACACCTGATATGAACCTGATCGACGAGTTGGTGAAGCAGCGCGTCGATGAGATCCTCGACCGCAAGCTCGAGGAGAAGCTCGCTGCGTTGAAGGCAGCGAAAACGCCCTCGATGACGATCATCGCCACCAAGGGTACGCTCGACTGGGCCTACCCTCCGTTCATCCTGGCCTCTACCGCCGCGGCGCTGGGCTGGGACGTCTCCGTATTTTTCACCTTTTACGGCCTCGAGCTCTTGAAGAAAGATTTGTCGGCGCTGCAGGTCAGCCCGCTCGGCAACCCGGCGATGCCGATGAAGATGCCCTTCGGGCCTGCTTGGTTCAAATCAATCCGATGGACCATCCCGAACGCGGTCCAGTCCGTGATTCCCGGTTTCGAAGGTTTCGCGACGGCGATGATGCGCAAGACGATCAAGAACAAAGGTGTGGCGGACATCGGCGAGCTGCGCAGTCTGTCCATCGAGGCGGGCGTGAACCTGATTGGTTGCCAGATGACGGTCGATCTCTTCGGTTATGGACGTGATGAGTTCATACCGGAGGTGAAGGACTACGTGGGCGCAGCCACATTCCTGCCGATGGCGAAGGATGCGGACGTAAGCCTGTTCATTTGAGATTGACGCAGACGGGTAAGAGACTATGGCTCACAAACTTGTAATCGTGATGGCCAACACCGACCCCCGCAACGGGGAGGAGCTCGGCGCGCCAATCTTCCAGGCGACAGTGGCCGCGGCGATGGAGTACGAGGTCGAGGTGGTTTGCACCGCGACCGCCGGTCGGCTGATGATGAAGGGCGTCGCCGAAAAGCTTTTCGTCAAGGAAGGCTCGCCTAAATCGGTGTACAACTTCATCCAGGATGCGCACGAGGCCGGCGTCAAGTTCTACTGCTGCTCCCCGAACCTCGATCTGTTCAACATGAAAGAAGGCGATCTCATTCCTGAGTGTTCCGGCGTCATCGGCGGCGCCCGTCTGATCGAAGAAGTGATGGAAGAGGACTGCAAGGTCCTGACCTATTGACCGCGCGAGGTGCTGCGATGACTCATGCAACGGCGACCCGCTTCGAGACGCACATTGGTGACCCGGTGTCCGATGCGCCGCCGGTGCCGCGCAGCGAGCTGGAAGAGATCTTCAAGGACATCCAGTCCGACCTGCGCTACGACCATGAGCTGAACGGCTGCTTGAACTGCGGCATCTGCACCGCGACCTGCCCGGCCGCACATTACTACGACTTCAGCCCGCGCGAGATCGTGCAGCTGCTGTGGACCGAAAATCTCGAGGGGATCTACGATGCCATGCAGGAGAAGATCTGGGCCTGCGCCCAGTGCTACACCTGCGCGGCGCGCTGCCCGTTCGGCAACTCCCCCGGCGGCCTGGTGATGCTGATGCGCGAGACGGCGATCAAGCACGGGATGGAATCGGCGAAGAGCGTGCTGCGTCCGTTCAGCCGCGTGATGTTGAAGCTGATCTCGACCGGCAATCAGCTCGCGCCGGACATGATCACCCGCGATCACTTTCCCGATTGGGGCCCGAACATCTCCAAGGTCGACGCCCCGTTGAAGCTCCTGCGCCAGGCGATTCCGATGCCCACGCTCAATACCACGGTCACCGCGTGGGAAGTCAACCTCAAGACTTCGATCGAGCTGTACACGATCTGGGAAGAGACCGGCGTGCTGAAGCAGCTCGAGACGATCGATGAGAACCTGTTCGACGTGATCGTGGACTTCATGGACGAGAAGCGCGAGGACTGGAAGGACTGGCTCGCGGACCAGGACGACGAAGACGAGGGTTGAGGCAGCCTGCGGCGCGCTCGCACTGCGCCGTCTCGATCCGGTCGAAACGAGGAGAAAGCAATGTCTACACGCAACGATCAGCAGCAGAGTGAGCGCCTCACGGGCCACGGCAGCGAGTGGCGCGATGCAAACTTGAGCGCCGAGCAGGCGCAGCTCGCGACCGCGTGGGTCGAGCAGAAGATCGACCGGCGCTCCATGCTCACCAACAAGGATCGTGTCGAGGACGTCCGCGATGCCATGTGGCAGCTGGAGAAAGACGGCGAGATCGTCGTTCACCGCGTCGAAGAGGGCCACCAGCCGGCGATGGTGAAGACGCTCTACGGCTGGGACAAAAAGATCCCGACGCAGCGCCTCTGGCACCACAAGTCCTGCGGCCAATGCGGCAACATCCCAGGCTACCCGGTTTCGCTCCTGTGGCTGATGAACCAGCTGGAGGTCGAATACCTGGACGAGACGGATCAGACCTCGTGCACGGCCTGGAACTACCACGGCTCGGGGATCGGCAACCTGGAAAGCCTGGCGGCGGTGTTTCTGCGCAATTTCCACCAGGCGTACGTCGCTGGCCGTGCTCAAGGCTTGCCGAACGGTCACTACTATCCGCTCGTGCATTGCGGCACCTCGTTCGGAAACTACAAGGAGGTGCGCCAGTACTTGTTGCATTCGGGCAAGCTGCGCGAGCGGGTCAAGCAGATCCTCGGTAAGCTCGGCCGCCTGGTGGACGGCAAGCTGCTGATCCCCGAAGAGATCGTCCACTATTCGGAGTGGGTGCACGTGATGCGTGATCGCATCGCCGCTCGGCAGGAGGTCGACTGCAGCGGCATCCGCGCCACCATCCACCCCGCGTGCCACGTGTACAAGATGGTGCCGGAGGACGCGATCTACGACGACGAGATCCTCGGCGGCAACCGGCTCGCCGTATCCACCGGCATCATGCAGGCGCTCGGCGCCCAGGTGATCGACTACTCGACCTGGTACGACTGCTGCGGTTTCGGGTTCCGCCACATCATCTCGGAGCGCGAGTTCACCCGCTCCTTCGCGATCGACCGCAAGATCCGCGTGGCCGTCGAAGAAGCCCGCGCCGATGTGATGATCGGCCACGACACCGGCTGTATCACCACGCTGGACAAGAACCAGTGGATCAGCAAGGCGGGCGGCAAGTTCGTCGAGCTGCCGGTCATGGCGGACTGCCAGTTCGCCGCTCTGGCGTGCGGCGCGCATCCGTTCAAGATCGTGCAGCTGCACTGGCACGCTTCGGCCACGGAGGGTTTGATGGACAAGCTGC
>Ga0335084_10003474_pt1 | contig 15367 bp, 14 predicted proteins | sample Lox_Sample_44_FD_206721 | JGI IMG/M metagenome (GOLD analysis project Ga0335084, IMG submission 206721) | Soil microbial communities from Loxahatchee National Wildlife Refuge, Florida, United States - Lox_Sample_4.4 | ecosystem: Environmental > Terrestrial > Soil > Wetlands | place: USA...
TTTCGCCGCCCCCAACGTGCTCTCGCCCGAACTGGCGGAGAAGATCGTCGCTCAGGGCTCAACCCCGCTGGAAAACCCAACGGGCCAATTCTCCCATTATGGCTACAACAACAACAGCAACACCGCTGCCGGCACTCCGATGTTGCCGGCCCTGGGCAGCAACGTTGAATCGAGCAAGACCGAGCCGGACAAGAACACTTATCTTGTGTTCCATAGCCTGAGCGGCCCCGATCATGCGTACGACTATGGTCACCGGTTTCTCTTTCAAGGTCACGAGAACAGCACGGGCGGAAACAGCTACATCACGCGTATCAACATCGACGCCGATGCCGCGCATCGCGTGACCCTGCTGGCTACCACGGACACGGACAACAATGCGCTGCCCGCGTTCGACGGCTCCACCTGGTATCCGTGGTCCGGGCGCCTGCTGTTCAGCGCTGAAGGCGCGAAGGGCGGCGGCGTATGGCAGGCGACGCCGGGGTATCCTTCAGTGGTCGACAGCCTCGTCGGCATCATGGGCCAGGGCGGGTACGAGGGGATGCAGGCCGACCCGCACGGCAATATCTGGATCGTCGAAGACACGGGCGGCGCAGCCGGGTCCGCATTTCCTCACGCCAGACGACCCAACAGCTTCATCTATCGCTTCGTACCGAAGGATCCGCGTGACCTGAAACTGGGAGGCAAGCTGCAGGCTCTCCAAGTTATGTCCAAGGCGCATGCCGGACCGATCATCTTCACCCCTGGCACGACCGCCGCCATCATAGACGGCGACATCGGGTCGCAGGACCAGAAGGACTTGCATACCTACGGCAACTCCTTCCAGACCAAGTGGATCACGATCCACGACACTGCAGTCGACGGCTTCGCGGCGTTCAACGCCAATACCCTGGCCAAGAATGCCCAGGCCACGCCGTTCAAGCGACCGGAGAACGGTCAATTCCGGCCAGGCACCGGCTTCCGAGAGTTCTTTTTCGACACCACCGGTGATACCAATGCGCTCACCGAAGCGGGGAGCTTTGGCGGATTCGGCGCGGTGTTCAAGCTCACGCAGTTCAGCCCGGCGGCGAACCAAGGAACGCTCACGCTGTTCTACAGGAGCGACGTCACGCACTCGGGCTTCGACAACGTCGTGTTCTGGTCTGCAAACGAGATCGTGTTCGTGCAAGACATGGGGGACACGATGCACACGCAGATCAACGCCTTCGATTCGGCATTTCTGTTCGACGTTCGCAAAGACTACAGCAACCCAGCCAACCAGCCGGTGCGCATCCTGGCACTGGGGCGCGATCCGTCAGCGACGATAGACTCTGCACTGCTCGGCAGCGCCGGCTTTCAGAACGACGGGGACAATGAGATCACCGGCATCCATGTGTCGGATGGTGATCCAACGGTTGGCGGGCTGCTCGGCGCCAAGCTGCCCTGGCCGTTCCATTTCGGCTGGCGCGTGTTCTACACGCAGCAGCACGGAGACAACCAAACTTTTGAGATCATCCCGGAGAGCGATAACGACGCACAGTAGCCCGCGCTTCCGTCAGCTAGTGTGGTGCCAAGGCCCGGGCTATCCCCGGGTCTTTTTTCGTCAGCTCAGGTCGATCCGGCGCCATGCGCCCGAGCGCCAGCGCAAGAACATGGCGGTGGCGAGCGCGAAGGTGTAGAGGAGCAGCGCGCTCCATCCTCCGGCTACGCCGAAGCCGAACTGAGGGAGGAATCGGACCCATCCCTCGCCGGCTGTGAAACTCAGCATGTGCGCCAGGGGAACGAAGCAAAACCAGGACAGCACCACCACGATGAGCGCGGGCACGCGCACGTCGCCCGCGCCGCGCAGGCAGAAACCGGCGCCCAGGTTGAAACCGTCGAAGATCTGATATGCGGCCCCGATCCACAACAGAGTGTATCCCAGAGCCAGTACCTGCACGGAATGGGGATCGCTCTTCGACACGAACAACGGCAGCAGCCAGGGGCCGGCCAGCGCGAGCGCGATGCTGACGAGGCCCATGTAGGCGACGGTCAGGATGATGGCTGCATTGCCCACGCGCAGCGCCCAACTCCGGTCTCCGGCGCCGATCGATTGACCCACCAGCGTAGTGCCGGCGCTGGCGATGCCGATCGCGGGCATGTAAGCGATGGAGGTCGTCATCATGACGATCTGGGTCGCGGCGCCGGCGGCGACACCCAGGCTCGCCTGCATCGCCTGAAACAGCGCCAATCCGATCAGATCCACGGCCGGCAGCAGCCCCATCGGCAAGCCCAGCGCGCCTGCTCTGCGGATTTCCTTGCCGTCTGGTCGCCAGCAGCGGTGCGAGGAGAACTCGCGACACATGCCGTGGCTCAGAAACATGCTCATCCCGACACCGAAGCCTGCCAATTGCGCGGCGCCCGTGGCCCAAGCCGAGCCTGCCACGCCCATGCCGAGGTCGAAAATGAATACTTGATTGAGCACGGCGTTGACCGCTGCCACGCACACCATCATGACCAGTGTCACTTGAGTGCGGCCGATGCCGTTGAAGAAACTGGAGACGGTCCATAGCGCGACACCCCCGACCGCTCCCAGCAGGCGTGGGAACCAGAACTGCAGCGACAGCGCCTCGATGTCGGGTGCGAGCTTGAACGGCGCGATCAGCGGCCGGCCAGCCAGCGCCACGCCTAGGAAAAGCGGGCTCACGAGGACAACCGCCCATAGCCCGGCCCAGGTCACGCGTGCGGCGCGCATGCGCTCGCCCGCACCGTACGCCTGTGCCACCAGCGTCTGAACCGCCATCGCTACGCCGCCGAACAGCAGCACGAATACGATGACGAACCAGTACACCGCGCCCACCGCTGCCGTGGCGTTGGTCGATATGCGCCCGAGGAACCAGGTGTCGGTGAGATTCAGCACCGCCTGGATGCTGCTGTTCAGAAACAGCGGCGCGGCCAGAGCGAGCACCGCGCGGTGGTCGACGCGGGGTCTACCGGCTGCGTCGCGCTTCAGCGCCGGGAGCGGGTGTGCGAGTGCCTTGACGGACTGAGGTGCCGGATCCACGTTATTCGATCGCGCAGCCAAGTGCAGGGAAAAGCGGCGAACTATAGCAGAAGGCGGCAGCCGCGGCGGCCATTTCACCAACTCAAGGTTGGCCCGGTCATACCGATATTCCTACCGGCTGCACATGCGAAGCACACGCTGCAGCCGTGGAGCGATTCCTGGTTCGCAGCATGGATCGCCGAAGGAGATGAACGCCATGGTTCCCACACAGGCAAGAAGGGCGAGCTACTTGGCGGCCCTGGTGGCCACCCTGCTCGCTTCCGCGCCGGCGTTCGCCGGCTCGATCACCGGTGGCCTGGCTTTCCCTGGAGATTCAATTCCGGCGCTGACCGTCGTCGCAGTCGACTTGGACACCGGCAGGCAGTACAGCGTCGAGACGCGCGCGGGACAGCGCAGCTATCGGCTCGATGTTGCCGCCGGGCGCTACATCGTGTTTGCCGTCCCGCACGGTCCGGGGGTCGAGGACGAGCCCGGCGAGCAACCGTTGCGCGGGGCCTATAGCGCCTTCAGCGTCTGCGTGCTGAGCACGCCCGATAAGGCCGAGGCGGGACAGTGCCAGGACCATCAACTGCTCACCGTGGAAGTCGGTGACAGAGACATCCGCAGGCGTGTCGATCTATACGACTGGTACCTTCCAGAAGAAGAAAAGGCCAAGGTGCTGGCGGTCAAGCCGGTGGGCCGCTGAGGCGTCACAGCGCAAAGTCAGCCGGCCTGCCTTCAGAGCCAGTGCGCCATGAGAGTCATTCTGATTCTTCTGCTGTGGCTGGCATGCGGCTGCGCTGGCGCCGCGAACAGCGGTCCCTGCCTGCTCAAGCCTACCGATCTCGCACCCGTGCTCGGGCACACGCCGCTGGACGGGCATGCCGAGCACGACCCGTTCGGCGTGCCCATGTGCGTGTACGAAATGAAGGGCGAGAGCGGGCGCCGTTTCCTGGTGCTGGTTCACCTTCAGGCGTGGGACCGCAAACGCTTTGAGCAACGGGTGACCCTGGCCGAGGGCAGCGGCATGCGCAAAGTATATTCAGTTCCAGGGGTCGGCGACGCGGCGTTCTATGTCGAAGGCGTGGCCGGGACCCTGGCTGGCCAGCGCTATGTCGAGCTGAACGGGCTCAAGACCGCAGCGCTGCGCCCGGTGCAGCCCGACGAAGTGGCTGCGCTCCTCAAGCTCGCCCTCGAGCGGCTTCCCAAGGGCTAGCAGGTAGCCGCGCCTGCCGCGCCAGCGGCATCGGCTAGGGTCCAGTGCGTGCAGCGGGCCTGTGCGAAGATAACGATCTTCGCTACAGCCGCAACGCCCTCATGCCCAAGACCGTCGACTATTACTTCACTCCCGCGTCGCCGTGGACCTACCTGGGCCACTCGCGTTTCGCCCAGATGATCGCGCGCTCCAGCGCCCTGGTGAACGTGAAGCCGGTGGATTACGGCCGGATCTTCCCCGTCTCCGGCGGGTTGCCGCTCAAGCAGCGCGCGCCGCAGCGCCAGGCCTATCGCCTGATAGAGCTGCGGCGTTGGCGCGAGCACCTCGGCCTGCCGCTGAACCTGGAGCCGAAACATTTTCCTTATGCCACCGAGCTGGCTTCGTCCATGATCATCGCGGCCGATCGCCTGCACGGTGCGCCGCGTGCCATGCAGCTGGCCTACGACATCATGCAGGCGTGCTGGGTGCGCGAGCGCAACTGCGCCGAGCCCGAGACGCTGGACCAGATCGCCGCTGCCGCTGGCATGGACGGGCCGTCGCTGCGCGCACGGGAAGACGAGGCCAAGGCAGCGTACGCAGCCTACACGCAGGAAGCGATCGAGCGTCAGGTGTTTGGTGCGCCGAGCTACGTGCTGAACGGCGAAATCTTTTGGGGTCAGGATCGCCTCGATTTCGTGGAGCGCGCGCTGACGCGATAGCTTCGCTAGGGAGGTCAAAGATGCCTGCAGGTCTACTGAGCGGCAAGGTGGCGATCGTCACCGGCGCGGCGGGCGGGTTCGGGCGCGTGCTGGTGCCGGCCCTGCTTGCCGAAGGAGCCAAGGTCGCCGCGCTGGACGTAGACGAGACTGGGTTGGCCGCACTCAGAAACGCGGATCGAGGCCAACGCGGCTTGGCGGTCAAGGTCACGGACATCTCGGACTACGCCGCCTGCGAGCGCGCCGTCAACGAGACGATCGGCGAGTTGGGCGGATTGCACATTCTCATCAACAACGGTGCCTTGGGCATGGGCGCGATCCGCGCCGATTGCATGGCGAACTTGGTCGGCATTCGCGAGATCACGCCGCAGATGTGGCAGCGCTTCGTGTCTGCGAACTTCACAGGAGCTTGGCATATGACTCGTGCTGCCATCGGACATCTGCTCGACCAGCGCTGGGGCAGGATCATCAACGTCACCACCAGCTTTTTCACCATGCTGCGCGGAGGATTTCACCCCTACGGTCCATCCAAAGCCGGCCTCGAAGCGATGACGTCGGGACATGCCAAAGAGTTCGCGGGCTCCGGCGTGACGGTCAACGTCGTGGTTCCCGGAGGACCGGCCGACACGCCCATGGTGCCCGCCGCTTCGGGCTTTGCACGCAAGGATCTGATCCCGCCCGCAGTCATGGCTCCGCCCATCGTCTGGCTGTGCTCGGACGCGGCGGACGGCATCACCGGAAACCGCTACGTGGCAGCGCAGTGGGACGCGACCCAGCCACCGGAGCAGCAGGAGCGGAAGTGCCGGGCACCCGTCGCGTGGCCGGATCTGGCGCAGAGCCCGGTTTGGCCGGGCGGCAAGCCGGCTGTGTAGTCGCAGTCCGGAAACGCCGCGCGCGCCAAAATGGCCAGGCGTTACGCGCGGCGGGCAGGGTTTCGATCGAGTTCGATGCGCCGTCGCGAAACTGGTCGCTGCGCGCGGCCGGGAGGACAGCCATGAGATTGGAAGACGAAAGGCGTAGCGAGAACGTCGAGGACATGCGGGGAGCGTCGTTCGGCGGCGGTATGAAATTGGCCGGCGGGGGCATCGGCCTGGTGATCGTTGTGGTGATCGCTCTGCTGATGGGTGTCGATCCGAGCCAGCTGTTGCAACAGATGCCATCCAGCAGCACGGTTGCACCCTCCTCGGGTCCGGTCCAGAGCTCGCCCGAGGAGGACCGGTTGAAGGATTTCGTCTCCGCCGTACTTGCCTCCACGGAGGACACCTGGGGCGACTTGTTCCGGGCGAGCGGGCGTAGCTACGTCGACCCCAAGTTGGTACTGTTCTCCGGCGCGGTACAGTCGGCCTGCGGCTTTGCGCAGGCCGCCGTCGGCCCGTTCTACTGTGCGGCTGACCAGAAGGTGTACATCGACCTCAGCTTCTATCGCGATTTGCGAGAGCGCTTTCGAGCGCCCGGAGACTTCGCCGAAGCCTACGTGATTGCGCACGAGGTCGGCCATCATGTACAGAACCTGCTCGGCATCTCCGACAAGGTGCACGCCGCGCAGCAGCGCACCTCTGAGTCCCAGGCCAATGCGCTTTCGGTGCGCGTAGAGCTTCAGGCGGACTGCCTCGCCGGGGTGTGGGCCAATCGCGCGGACCACGCGCGCCGCATCCTTGATCCGGGTGACGTGGAGCAAGGTCTCAACGCGGCCGCCCAGATCGGCGACGATCGCATGCAGATGCGCGCGCGCGGCTACGTCTCGCCCGAGTCCTTCACGCACGGCAGCTCCGAGCAGCGCGTGCGCTGGTTCAAGCGCGGCCTTGAATCCGGCAGCACGAAGTCCTGCGACACCTTTGCTGTAGCGCAGCTGTAGCTCTCTAGGCGGCGCGATCACCCGATGCCGGGGTTGCCCTCGACTCCGATCAGGCGCGGGAGATTCGGGCGGCGCGGCACGACAGTCCTGTTGTGCTTGAGCCACGCCTCGACTACTTCCCACACCGGCGTGCCGCCCGCGCCATCCGCAACCGGCGCCCAGCCGGCAACCTTGTATCTCGTCGTCGCTGCGAGCGGCTTGCCATCCAGGTGCAGATCGCTGATCCGTCTTCCCATGCTCGCATTCGGGGCACAAGCGTAGGTGAGGCCACCAACGCGCACCATGTCGCCGCCCAGCTGGTAGTAGGGATCTGGGTTGAACAGGTTGTCGCATACGTCTTCGAGCAGCGCCTTGATCGCCTCGCCGGTCATCTCGACCAGAGTGACGTAAGGGTACGTGATCGCGGTCTGCTCCAAGACGTGCTCGCGTGTAATGGTTTCTCCGGGAAGCAGCGTCGGACCCCAGCGGAACCCGGGCGAGAAGGCGATCTGCGCGTCCTGCACCTCGATGAGCGCGTCGAGGAGGAGCTGATCGAAACTGCCATTGAAGTTTCCGCGCCGGTAGAGCAGCCCCTGAGTTACCGCGAGCGGCTCGGTCAGCCTGGAGTCGAAGGGCGCGCGCAGCTTTCCGATCAGCACGCTCATCTGCGGATCGGCGGGCAGCAGGTTTGCAAATACCGGCAACAGCTTGTACCGGTATCCGGTGACTCGGCTGCCCTTCACTTCGAGATCGAGGAGTCCGAGAAACTTGCCGTGCGAGCCGGCGTTGGTCACCAGCGTTTTGCCGCCGGCATTGGATACTTCAATAGCCACAGGCACTGCGTCGTGAGTATGGCCGCCGAGGATCGCATCCAATCCGCTGACGCGGCTGGCCAGCTTCAAGTCTACATCCATGCCGTTGTGCGACAGCAGCACCACCACCCGCGCCCCGTCGCGGCGCGCCGTATCGATGGACCTCTGCAGGTTCTCCTCTTTTATACCGAAGGTCCACTCCGGCACAAACTGGCGCGGGTGTGCAATCGGCGTGTAGGGATAGGCCTGTCCTATGATGGCCACCGGCACACCGTTGACCTCACGCATCACGTAAGCGCGGAACACCGGATCGCCGAAATCGATGGTATGCACATTTTGTGCGACGAAGTCGATGCGGCCCTTAAGATTCCCATCGACGACTTCGGTCACGCGCGCAGCGCCGTACGTGAACTCCCAATGTGCCGTCATGACATCGACGCCAAGCTGGAGGCTGGCATCCACCATGTCCTGACCGCGAGTCCATAGCGCGGTGGCCGAGCCCTGCCAGCTATCTCCGCCATCCAGCAGCAGCGCGCCCGGCCGCTCGGCGCGCAGGCGCTTGACCAGCGTCGCGAGATGCGCGAATCCGCCCACCTTGCCGTACATCCTGGCGGCCGGTTCGAAGTCGAGGGATGTGAACGCATGAGCCTCGGAGCTCCCACTCGTCATGCCAAAGCGCCGCAGCAGCGCTTGGCCGACCAGATGCGGCGGCTGGCCTGACGCCGAGCCCACGCCCAGATTGAGGCTCGGCTCGCGGAAGTACAGCGGCTGCAGCTGGGCGTGGCAGTCAGTCAGGTGCAGCAGACCGACGTTGCCGAAGCGAGGTACGTCGTAGAGCGACGGGGACAGGTTACCGGCGAGAACCCGTCGCTTGTCGAGCTGCACGCCCGCAACGGCCGCCGCGGCCAGCAGTTGCAGGAATTCACGACGGGACATTTAGGCGTAAGTCGTGACTCGTTGAGAACCATTCGAGGCGACCCAGCGAACGCTGACGCAGCCGTGCCATTCAATCACGGCCTCGTTGGTCCTGGCGTCCCGCTCGTTTCGGCCGCGCGGGAGCGCGCTTTCCATGGCACGAGGCCATGTTAGCCGTCGCCGCAACATGGGCGAGTCGGAGGTGTTCCTGTGAGCGTAACGTTGTTTGCACTTACTCGATCGTCGCTTCGTCCGTTCTACTGTCGCCCATGTTGTCAACCCAGGTGATGGTGAGCTTTTCGCCCCTGGCTGCACCGCGGATCTTGAACGACAGGTAGGGGTTGCGCGACACAGCTGGACCCCATTGTGCGGAGAGCACTGTGCGGTCCTGATAGGTGAAACTGACCAGCTCGATGAAATGAGCTGGCACCGGCTGGCCTGCGGCATCCTTGCGCAACCCCGTCTCCATCGGATGGCTCATCAGGACTCGCACTTGCACAACGTCACCCTCGAGCTTGGTTCGAATCCTCATTGGACTGCCCATGTGCCGCCTCGCTTTCTCCTCTACTCGTCGAACGATCGCTGTTGTGCCGCCTGAGACCCCAACCCTACCCGCCGCATCCGCCGATGGTGACCTTGACCTCTTTGGTGATGTAGTAGAACTGGCCTGAGGCGTTGACCAGCACGTGGACGTTGCAGGTCTCTGCCATCTTCACGCGCGTCTGCAGCCAGGGAAGCGTGCCATTCGGAATGGTGAAACTGGCGGCCAGGACGTTGGGGTTCTTCTCGATCAGGATGGCGATGGATCGTGTGTCGGGCAGCTTGCTCTCGATCTCGATCGGCACCAGCGCGCCGTTCTCCGCGATCTCCGGTGCCATGAGCACGACCTCGGCGCTGAGCTTCGGCGTCCCAGCGCCGAGGGTCCTCAGAAGCTCGTCTATGTTCTTGGCCGCAAATGCCGCGTTGTTCCAGTCTTCAGCCCGGGCCAAGCCGGCCGGTAGCAGTCCAGATGCCGCCATCAGGGATAGTAGCGCGAGAAAGTCGCGGCGCTGCTGTTGCATGACTTCTCCGGAAGGCGAGGCCTTGCTGACTGCCATTGGACAGATTCCTTGGGTTCGATTCCGGCGCGTAGGTTCCCCTGACATGTGTGCTGCTACAGGAGCCCGAGTCGCTCCAAGTCGGCCCGCAGCTTCCGCGGGTGCTTGAAGTGGAGTGCATGCAGACCGAGCTCGCGGGCGACTTCGACGTTGCGCTGCACGTCGTCGACGTAGAGTGTGGATGCGGGAGCCAGGCCGCAGCGTCGGATGGCGAGCTGAAAGATACGCGGATCGGGCTTGGCCAGCTTCACCTCCCCGGATACCACGATGTCTTCGAACCAACTTAGGAAAGCAAAGCGTGCCCGCGCCACCGGGAAGGTCTCGGCCGACCAGTTCGTCAGCGCATAGAGGCGGTGTCCGCGCCCGCGCAACGCGTCGACGAGTTCCACTGCCTCGTGGATTGGCTCGCGCAGCATCTGCCCCCAGCCCGTTTTCCACAGTTCGATCAGCGGCGCGTGCTCAGGGAACAGGCGCTGGCGCTCGGAGATCGCCTCGTCGAAAGATTTGCCGGCGTCCATCTGACGATTCCACTCCGGCGGGCAGATCTCGGTCAGGAAATGCTCCAGGGCCGCTTCATCGCCACGGAACAGAGGCCGATAGAGATGGCGGGGATCCCAATCGACCAGGACCCCTCCCAAGTCGAACAAAACGGCGCCGATAGTTGTTTCGATGGACATGTTCAGACGCTCACCGGCTACAGCCGGGGACACCTCGCATTCTGCCAGCCCTTGGGGATGATGCGGTGCTAGGGAGCGTGTGGGGTGCAAGCGACATTGCGATAGCCAATCAGGGGCGACGGCGTGTCGCTTCGGCTGGGGTCGCGGCACAGCGACCATCATCAAGCTATCATTGCGCATCGCAGACGGGCTTACACATGCAGTACGCGACGCCAAACCGCAGGGGAGCAGCTCCGTTCTGGGCGATTGTCGCTGTTGCGGCACTTGTACCTTGTGCTGCGTCGACTGCCTTCGGGGCACAGGAACCGCCCAAGCCAACTCCTGCTACGCCCAGAAACAATCCGAGCCCAGCGGGAAAGACATCGACTGCGGCCGCGGTCACCCCATCGACGCAGAAGGCAGCTCTCCCGTTCGACGAGGAGATCCCGCCCGGTGGGGTCGACAATCTGATGTTTTCCGATGCCGCGATCAGGTATTGCCTGGCTCAGATTATCCGGATCGATGCGGTCAGGCCTCTAGTGGACAGATACGAGCGTGGCCAGGTCGATTACTTCAACGGGCTGGTCGCCGACTACAATAATCGCTGCGGACACTATCGCTACGTGGAAGGCGCCCGGGAAAGTGCGCAGGCACAAGTCGAACCGAGCCGCCAAAAGATCGAGAGCGATGCGCGCGAAGCGTACCGGAAGCGCTTCGCCGCCGCCGACAAGGATGCATCGGCGAAGAGCAGGGCTGCGCCCACGGCAACGCCGCCAGCGAAAGCCACGCAACCAGCCCGGTCGCCAGCCACGGTAGCGGCTCCGACGCCTCCCCAGGCCGCCCGCGCGGCGACAACGGCTCGGCCGGAGTTGAAGCAGCAGTCCCCGTTGGGGGCCACGCCACTGCCGTCTACGCCTCTGCCGCAAGCTGCCCGCCCGGCGACGACACCGGAACCAGAGGCCAAGCTGCAGGGCGCGTCCGCAACCGCCCCTTTACCTCAGCCGCTTCCTGCCCAGACAGAGGGCGCTGCGGCGACGACAGGCGAGCCGGCGGCGAAGCAGCAACCTCAATCGCCGAAGGCCCCGACGCCGGCGATGGCTGCTGCCGCTCAAGCTGACCGCCCCGAGGTTGGAGCAGCGCAGCCGGATCTCAAGCAGCAGCCCCAACCGGCGAGTGTGCCCGCGGCACCGGCCACTCAACCCGAGCGTTCCGCGGTTGCGATAGCGCAGCCGGGAGCCAAATCTCAACCGGCGGCGCCGGCACCTGTGACGCTTCCTCCTCAAGGCGAGCGCCCTGCAGCGACCGCTACGCAGCCTGAAGCCAAGCAACAATCCCAGGCTGCGAGTGTGCCCGCGGCACCGGTCACTCAACCCGAGCGTTCCGCAGTTGCGATAGCGCAGTCGGAAGCCAAATCTCAACCGGCGGCGCCTGCGCCTGTGACGCTTCCTCCTCAAGGCGAGCGCCCTGCAGCGACCGCTACGCAGCCTGAAGCCAAGCAACAGTCCCAGGCTGCGAGTGTGCCCGCGGCGCCGGCCACTCAACCCGAGCGTTCCGCTGTAGTTGCGAAAGCGCCGTCAGATGCGAAGTCTGAACCGGCAGGGCTTGCACCTGCAGCGCCGCCCCCCCAAGGCGATCGCTCTGCAGCCACGGCTGCGCCGCCGGAGGCGAAGCAGCCCCGCTCATCCGCCACTTCTGGGCCTGGATCCCACTCCAGTCAATCCGAGCGTGCGGCAGCGACCCCACCGCCGCCGAAGGCGAAGCAACAGCCCGAGCCTTCGCCCTCGCTCGTTCACCCCGCTAAGCAAGGCGAGGACTCGCCCGCGACACCACCGCCGCCTGCGCTGCCGCCCGTGCTCGCGAAAGCTCAGCGCGACAACGCTCATAGCACGGCGGTGGAGCGGTTCGCAGCCGAGGTCCAGCGCGTCGCTTCGCAGGTGTTAGACCAGCGCGACTACCCGAAGGACGCGAGAGGCAAGGATTGGCAGGGCACCACCCAGATCGAAGTGCGCTACGACGCAGGGGGCTACATCAGAAGTATCGTCGTGGGCGAAAGCAGCGGCTATCCGCCCCTCGACGACACAGCGCTGCAGATCGCCAGAAATATGCGGCTGCCGAGCGCTCCCGACGAGCTGCGCTCGCGCGAATTCGCCGTGCGATTCCCCATCGTGTTCCGGCTCCGTAACCCATGATCGGGGCGCCACATCTGATTGCTTCCAGCACGCGGAAGCAGGGATTCGTCTGGTTAGTCGCCGTGCTGGCGGGCGCATTGCTAAGCAGCTGCAAGCAAATGCCCCCGGCTCCGCTCCCCGAACACGTTGCGCCGTTCTCGGCGGGTCGCCCCGGCGGTGCGTACCCCGGCGGTTGGCACGCGCTGGGTTTCTCCAAGTTCCGCAAGGAGACGCACTACGCCCTGGTAGATGATTGCGGCACAACGGTCGTAGAAGCGCACGCCGACGGCAGCTCGTCGGGTCTGATAGAAATGGTGGACATCGATCCTCGCAAATACCCATGGCTCATCTGGCGTTGGAAAGTTCCCAACGCTCTTCCGGTGGTCGACAACAGTAAGCGCGAGGGGGACGATGCGCCCGCTCGCATCGACATCTCTTTCGACGGCGATTTCAAGAATCTCACGCTTGAGGACCGGCTCTGGAAGGCGCAGGTGAAAGCTTTCACTGGCATGGACCTGCCCTACGCCACACTCGAATACGTGTGGGGCGATGGCGCGCCCCCGGAGACAATCATCATCAACACATGGACCCCGCGGATCAGGATGCTCATGGTCGAGAGCGGTGCGGAACGTGTGGGACAGTGGGTCACCGAGAAACGCAACGTCTACGAAGATTTCCGCCGGGTCTTTGGCGAGGAGCCCGGAAGAATAACGACGATCGGCATCATCACTGACACCGACGCGACAAAGCAACAGGCAGAAGGATACTACGGCGATATTGCGTTCTTGGCGTCCGAGCCTGCAAACGGGGCGAGCGTTGAACCGTCCTTGGTGGGGGCAACCACGCCCTCACCGGGGAATCACCGGGAAGGGCTCGAATGCCCGGCAAGGGAAAGTAACCGGTAAACCGTTGTTGCTGCTTGGACGTTGGTGGGGTGGGCGCAGCCACACCTGCCCCGCGAGAGCGACAAGCGAAGTTGACCCTTTAGGAGACACACATGCGAAGTTTAGTTGCGATTTTGGTGGCCGCTTTGTTCTCGGCCGTGACCTTTTCGGCTTACGCCATTGACCAGGGTACCCAGGGCAATCCGCCCCCGCCCCAGAAGCACGCGAAGAAGAAGAAATCCAAGGCTCAAGGCGTGCAGCAAGGCGCCCCGGCAGCACAGGGACGCGGCACTCCCGGTGGTGCCGCGACCGGCGGCGCGGTTCAGCAAGGCGCCCCCGCAGCGGAGGGCCGGGGCACGCCAGGCGGCGCAGCCACGGGCGGCGCGGTAACGAGCCCGACGCCAACAGGTGCGGGCCGCGCCAACAACCAGTAAATCCGGCCATATTTGAGGTCAAGAGGCAGGGATTCCCTGCCTTTTTTTTGGTCAGCCAATTCGGCTCAGCCACACGCTCCAAGCGTTCGGGCCTGCCGAATAGACGCCTTTCGCGATTCGCGATTCGCGAATAGAATGGCGCCCATCGCCCAGTGCCCGAGGACCGCTTTTGAGCCTCAAGCCGCAGGACATCTGCGTCCTGCTCAAGATTGTCACGCTGGAACGTTCGCCTTGGTCCTACGGTCAGCTTGCCTACGAGCTGGGCATGTCGGCCTCGGAGGTCCATGCGGGGATCAAGCGCGCCACGGAGGCGTCGTTGATGCGTCTGGAGGAGGGGTGGGGTATGCCCGACCCGGAGGCGCTCGAGGAGCTTCTGGTTCACGGCGTTAAGTACGTGTTCACACCCGTACATGGGCGGCTGACTCGTGGCATGCCTACCTCCTATGCAGCGCCGCCGTTGAATCGGGTCTTCGCGGGTTCCGCAGAGCCGCCACCGGTCTGGCCCGACGCACAGGGCGAGGTGCGCGGGTACGAGTTCTCGCCTCTGTACAAGTCGGTGCCATATGCGGCCCGCCGCGACGAGAAGCTCTACGAGCTCCTCGCGCTGGTCGACGCCATCCGCGGGGGCGCCGAAACAGTGCGCGAACTCGCGATTCAGGAGTTGCGCGCCCGCCTGGGCACGCAAACTGCAAACGGCAGGGCGCTTGGCCTGTCGCGTCCGAAAGCGCCTGGAGCAAAGGCAGCGGCAAGCCAATTCACAAGAGGTGGTCATGGCCAGGAAAGCCGGCGGGTATACCGCCGAAGACATCGAGATACTTGAGGATCTATCGCCGATCCTGCACCGCCCGGGGATGTATACCGACCCGGTCAACCCCAATCACGCGTTGGTCGAGGTGATCGATAACGCAGCCGACGAGGGGCTTGCGGGGTTTGCAACCAAGGTGGCCGTGGTTCTGTACGAGGATGGGTCGGCGTCGGTGGAAGACGACGGTCGCGGCATCCCGGTCGACATCCATCCCAAGAAGAACGTGCCGGCAGTGCAGGTCATCTTCACCACCCTGCATTCGGGGGGGAAATTCCACAAGACCGACAAGGACGCGGCCTATCGCATCGCCGGTGGGCTGCACGGCGTAGGCATCTGCGTCAGCAACGCGCTGTCGAAGCGCCTGGAGGTGGACGTCAAGCGTGACGGCGCCGCCTACCGGATCGTGTTCGCCGATAACGGAAAGGTGAAGCAGGCGCTGAAAAAGGTCGGCACGGTGGGCCCCAACGATCATGGCACGCGCGTGCGCTTCTGGCCCGATCCGCAGTACTTCGACTCCCCTACGATCGTAGCAGCGGACTTGGCAGCGTTGCTGCGCGCTAAGGCGATGCTGCTTCCGGGAGTGAAATTCACCCTGGGCATCGAGAAGAAAGGGAAGATCAGCACGCAGAGCTGGCACTTTCCCGAGGGCATCAAAGGCTACTTCGACGCCGCCATCGCGGGCGGCGAGCCGGTGGCCGACAGCTTCTTCGGCGAGCGCTATGTCGCAGCGCAGTCCGAGTCGGACAGCTTCGCCGAAGGCGAGGGCGCCATGTGGGCCATCGCCTGGACGCCGGAGTCCGATCTGGTAACGGAATCCTACGTCAACATGATTCCCACGCGGCAGGGCGGAACG
>Ga0335084_10003475_pt1 | contig 15367 bp, 10 predicted proteins | sample Lox_Sample_44_FD_206721 | JGI IMG/M metagenome (GOLD analysis project Ga0335084, IMG submission 206721) | Soil microbial communities from Loxahatchee National Wildlife Refuge, Florida, United States - Lox_Sample_4.4 | ecosystem: Environmental > Terrestrial > Soil > Wetlands | place: USA...
CCGCACAAGGGCCGGCCATGACGATGAAGTTGCCGCCGCCGATCTCGATATCCCCAACCTGCACGATACTGGCAGGCTGGTCTGCGGTTCGCGCGACGAGATCAAAACACGAGAATTGGCCGTTCCACTGGGAGACCCGGGTCACGCGCCCAGCCTAGAAGCGCGCAAACCGGCCAACAGTGACTAAGATCACAAGGGCCTGTGCTAACGGCCACGGAAAGATCACAAATCGGGTGGAGCCCACGATCATTTATGTGGGTCAATAATCAAAAGTAATTAGGTAGGCCGGTTTGGGCCCCAGCGATGTCGAGCCAACAGATATGAGGCTACGGAAATCCGGAGGATTCTCCAGAAGTTGGAAGACCGCGAACACGAGCGATGGGGTCGATTCTGACCTTCTCAGAGAGGCCACGTCATCGCGTCAAATCCTGGATTTGCACATGATACGGCGCAAGCAATTTGCCCGTGGCATGCTGGACGGCCGTCACCGCCAGTTGGTAAGCCACTTCTGCCTGGAGAACAGTCTCTTCTGCCTGCGCGACTTCGGTCTGGGCTTCGAGCACAAAAAAGACCTGTTCCGAGCCCAGTTCGTACTTCCGCTGTTCGGCTGTGAGGTTCTTTCGCGATAGATCCAGCGACTCCCGGCTCGCAGCCAGACTCAACTTCGCCTGTTCGAGCGTGTGGACGGCATTCGCCACTTCGAGCGTGATTTGCTCACGCAGTTGCCGCTCCCCGTACAAGTTGCGGCGCCGCGAAACCAGCGCGTTGCCCAGGTCAGCTTGAGCGGCACGATTCCTGATGGGGAAATTGAGATTCAAGGAGAAGCCATAGGTGGGATAACCGAAAGTGAAAGCCTGATTTAGGGAATCGCCGAGACCGCCAGGAATTCCAGGGGACCCTTCGCCGGGCGTCCCTGAGACCCCATTTCCCTGGTAACTTGCACTCAGCCGTAAGTCGGGCAGTAGATCATTGTGGGCGAGCCGGATACTGGTGTCGTCGTTCGCCAGCAGGTGCCGCTGCGCCTCGAGTTCCGGACGGCTGTCCAGAGCCTCTTTCAGCGCTGTCGCGGCATCAATGGTCAGTAGTTCTTCCTCTCGCGCCGGGGCTTCGGTGAGTTCCAGGTCGAGTGCCCGAAGAAACGGATCCACCGTGGCTCCCAGCGTGTATCGCAGTTCGTCTTCAGCCAGTTTCAGCTGATACTCGGATTGAATCGTCTGCACGCGACGTGACGCCAGCTGCGATTCCGAGCGGTAGATATCCAGGGGCGGCAGGGCGCCGAGTTCCAGCGCGCGCTTGTCTCGTTTATAGCTGGCGTCTGCGGCATCTTGCGACTTGCGTGCAACCTCGAGGTTGCCCCGCGCTTGCACGACTCCCCAGTATTGCGTAACCAGATTGAGGATTGCGTCGCTCACCTGCGCCTCGAAGGTTGACCGCGAGACGCTCAGATTCCGACGCGCGATCACCAACGGCGCCTGATTCGCAAACAGCCACCGGTTGCGCAGCAGGGGCTGGGTAATCTGAAAGTTCAGACCAGACGAAAATGAGGGATTGTAGAACGAATTCCTGTCGTTATCGGTCTGCCTGCTCGTATTGAACCCTACCAATATGTTTGTGCCGGTTTCAAATGTCTGGCTGTAGTTCACCAACGACGTTTGTGAAAGCGTACTCGGAACAAGCGCGCCTTGAAGGGTGGAGTTTGCCGGAAACGTGGACCGCTGAGCGGTGAATCCTGCTTGCAGAGAAGGATCGAACGGTGAATGCGCCCGTAACAGCGCGAATTTTGAGTCCTCAATATTCAATTCCCGCAGCCGCACGCCGCTGTTGTTCATCAGCATCGCGGTGACCGCGTCCTGCAAGGTGAGGCGCAGCTTCCCGTCCACGACGTGATCCTGCAGGTACTTCGGCCCCGGCAGCCTGTCCGACACCGCCTGCGGACTGCTCAAGCCATGAAACGTTTCGCGCTCGTGAACGTTCTGCGCAAGGCACAAAGGAACGAGCAGCACCGCCACCCACACCAGACGCATCCGCATTTTTCACGCTCCTGAATTTGCAGGTACGTTACAGAACTTGCCGCCAGAAAGGCTTACTCGTACCGGATCGCTTCCACCGGATCGAGACGCGCCGCCTTCATCGCCGGGTAGATCCCGAAGATCAGTCCGACAGAAATGGAAACCAGAAAGGCGAGCAGGATCGACGACGCCGTCACGATTGTGGACCATCCCGCAAACAGCGCGATCAGCCGCGACATGCCGAAGCCGAAGACGATGCCGAAGGTCCCGCCGACGAACGAAATCATGACCGCCTCGACGACGAACTGCCGCACGATGTCCGACTGTCGAGCCCCGACGGCCCGCCGGACGCCGATTTCTCGCGTCCGCTCCAGAATGCCCGCCAGCATGATGTTCATGATCCCGATGCCGCCGACCAGCAGGGAGATCGACGCAATCGCTACCATCACGGCGTTGAACAGCCGTTCTGTTCGCTTCTGTTCCGCGAGCAATTCAGCCGGCACCACGATGCTGAAGTCGGTGGCTCCGTGATGGGAAGAATCCAAAATCGCCCGCACCACCTTCGAGCTCGACAGCAGGTCGTTACTGTCTTTCAGGTTGAGGTAGATGCCGTCAATCTCGTCGCGCTGGCCGCTGTAAGTGTTTTCCATGCGAAAGACGGCGGCATTGAGTGGCACATAAATGATGTTATTCAGGTCTTGGCTGGGAACGCCGGCGATGTCCGTCTGTGCCGTGACTTGCGGCGCCACCACGCCAATCACGCGAAACCACTGTTCATCGAGCTTCACATATTGATCGATGGGGCTGGCCGATCCGAACAGACTGGCCTTCGCTCCGGCGCCCAGCACCGCCACGGGAGCCCCGTTCTTCTCCTGCTTTTGATCGAAGAAGCTGCCTTCGGTGACTGCCAGGGAAGAAATCGCCGGATACGCGGACGTCACGCCGTAGATCGCTGGAATCTCCTGCTGTGCTTTGGGAATTGTCTTGGCGGGTGTGTAGCGTTTTCTGGGAGTGGACGCGGCGATGTTGCTGAGGTTATCGCGAATCACGCGATAGTCCTGAAACGTCAATCCGGGAGAGGTCTGCCGGAGCTTCTGGTGCGCTTGCCACTCCAGCGTTTCCTTGGCCTCGACGATCAGATTGCGCACCCCCATCTGCTCGATCACGGCCAGCACCTTTTGCCGGGCGCCCGCTCCAATCGAGAGCATGGAAACCACGGCCGCGACGCCGAAGATCATTCCCAGCATGGTGAGGGAGGTCCGCAACCGATGAGCGAGCAGGTTCTGAAGGCCGAGACGGAGATCAGGCGTCCATTGTCCGACCCAGCGCCCGGCCCGGCTCTCAATCGTCTCGACGGTCGGCGCCATCAGTGCGGTCCTCCGGCCAGCGCTGGGCCCGCTGCCGCAGACGCCGTCGATCGCTTCTGCTCCGTGGGATTGACGAAGGCAATCTCCGTACCCGGGCCGATGCCTTCGATTGCGGAACGGCTCTCGGTCTCGGCGACGAGCTTAACCTCTTTCGCCTCGAAGCCATTGCCATTCTTCACGTACACGACGCGCTTGTTATTGCTCAGGAAGATGGCTTGCCTCGGGATGGAGAGCACATCCTTGCGTGTGTCGCCGGCAATCACGACTTGCGTTGTGAGGCCTGAGCGAAGGCGCGGGTCAGAGCCAGGGATCTGGATCGTGACTTCGAAATGGCCGCCTTGATCGTCATCCCAGAAATTGCGTTGGGCCATTCCGCCAACGGTCTTTAGCGTCCCGCTGAACTTGTGGCCGGAGAACGCGTCCAGTTCGACCTCAGCGATCTGTCCTACTTTCACGTTGCTGCGGTCGCGCTCGCTGAGTTTCGCCGTAACCTCCATATTGGCCGGATCGATGATGCGGGCAATGGTCGCCCCCGGATTGGTCTGGTCCCCTTCGTGATAGTCCGGAATCGACATTCCGTCGAAGAAAAATTCCTGGCTGGTATTTCTTTCGATGGCGACGAGTCCGTCCATAGGCGCCCGCACCTTCATCTTCTCGATGTTTTGTTGCGCCTGGTCCATGGCCAGTTGCGCCTTGTGCCGCTTTTCCTGCGCCACCCCGATGGTGGCCTGTCCGGAAACGGTGTGCGACTTGATGTCCTGTTCCAGTTGAGCGAGAGCGCGCTTCGCCTCGTCGAGCGCGAGTTCATTCTTCTTGGCGTCGATGGTGCTGACCAGTTCGTTCTTGCCGACTTCCAGTTCCGCCCGGCGCACGTCGAAGCGGGCTTTCAGCAGGGACACCTTGTCAGTCGCGGCCTGTACGGCGGCGTCAGCCTTGGCCTTGATAATTTCCTGGTCGGCTTGTTCCAGTTCTGACCGGTTCTGCTCGAGTTTGAATTGCTGCTCGCTGGGGTCGAACTCGATGACGATGTCGCCCTTCTTCACCGCTGCGCCGGTACGCATCAAGTGCGTGATCTGGAGCGAGCCGCCGCCAATCTGCGGCGCCGTGAGCATGGCGGAGTGGCTAGCCCGCAACTCGCCGGTCGCGTAAATTTGGGGTGTCAAGTCACCCCGCTGGACCCGGACAACCGGGATTTCGCCATCCTCCGAAACGCGCGTGTTCCACCGCGTAGCGGCAGCGACTGCCAGCAGCCCCAACGCCAGCAGCACCCCCAGACTCAGCCATATTTTTCGCGCGCTGCTCATGACGAATCTCTCACTCCTTAACGGACGGATCGCGCAGGGCTACGCGCTCTCCTCCGTTCAACCCTTTGCCGACGAGAATCTGGTCGCCGCTGCGCCGCCGCACCTCGATCTCGCGCTCCTGGAATTCCGAGCCGCGCAAGACGTAGACAACAGTCCGGCCCGATTTCTGAAACGCCGCCTGGGCCGGGATGGTGAGCGCGTTCGGCACCTTCTCTACCACCACGCGAAGTTGTGCGCTCATGCCCGGCTTGATCCGCTGGTCGTTCTGGTCCAGCAGGACCTGGACGTTGAAATCTCTTGGGAACGGCCACCCTGCGGAAAAATCCGTCGTCGCGATGGCGCTGATCTGGTCAATGTGTCCGGTAAGCTGCCGGTCCGGGATGGCGTCGAGTTGGACATTGACTGTCTGTCCCGGCTGCAGACGGCCGCGTTCGGTCTCGTCCACGCGAGCGCTGACACGAAGGGTGGAGATATCCGGAATCTCGGCGATCGGCGCGCCTGGCCAGGCCCGGTCGCCACTCTTGAACTGAGCCATACCGTCACCATGCCACACGGACAGAAGGGAAACCATGCCATCCACCGGAGCCCGCAACGTCATCTCGTCCATCGAGTGTTGCGCCCGCTGCAGATCGAACGAGGCCTTCTTGCTCGATTGAACCTTGTTATCGATCGCCGCCTTGCTTCCGGCGCGATCGGACTTCTGTTTCTGCTCCGCTTCGCGAAGCTTCTGTTCCGCATCGGTGACTTTCAGTCGTGCTTTCTCGCCATCGATGGCCGACACAATCTCCTGCTTGCCTGCTTCCAGGCGCGCCGACTCCAAATCGTACCTCGCCTTCATCACGGCGGTGACGTCTTCCTCTTCAGTCAGCCGTGCCAGCGCGCGAGCCTGGTCGATCTCCGCTTGCGCCGATTTCAGCGACGATTTGTTTTGCGCCATGTCCATCTCGGTGCGCGTCTTATCGAACTCGACGACCGGATCTCCCTTTTTGACTTGCGAGCCGTCGGTAGCAATCTTGACGATCAGCAAATCCCCCGTCCCGTGCGGGGCCGATAGGGAGAGCGATCGCAGAGCCTTCACTTCGCCACGCATGGGCAGAGTGTCATCAAATTCGCCAAGCTTTGCTTCGGCCGTGGGCAGGGAAGGTGCACGCATCGTAAGATGCAATGCGCCAAATACGCCCGCTCCGCCCAGAAGAATGAATCCCGCACCCAGCAATATCGGGCGCCTCTTCCACAATTCTTGCAGGCCTCGAATCATGGCGCCCCCGCTGCCGCCGCATTGGCCGTGCCGGTGTCGACGTCCACCGCAGCGGAGAGGTCTGGCATCAATCGAGCATCCGTACCCTGGATCGAGAAAACGGCGGCGAACGTCCTGACCTTGTTCGAGAAATCGCCGCCGCGTCCTACCGGCGCGATGCGCTCCAGAGTGCCAGGCAGGAGAATGTCGGGATAGGCGTCAAGGCGCACCTTCGCCGACTGTCCAACCTGCAAACCGAAAATATCTTCCTGATTCACCCGCACCTGCACCTGCATGGCGGACGGATCCACGACCTGCATGAACGCAACCCCGGGCCGCACCTGGTCGCCCTCCTGCGATTCCGCCATCCTCCCCTGCTTCCAGATCGTGTTCAGCACCACCACGCCGTCCAGCGGAGACTTGATCTGCATCAGTTCCGCGTTCTTCTGGGCGTTTTGCATGATCCGCTGGGTTCGGTCGCGTTGGATTTGCAGAATGCGGATGGCCGCTCGCGCCGCGCTACGTTTGAGTTCAAACGTTTCCTTCAGCTGCGCGAGTGTTGCCTTTGTTTGCTCCAGAGTTTGTTGCGCTTTCTCTACATCAATGCGAGACATGAGCTCAACCTTCTTCATGTCGAGCTCGGCATTCTTCAGGTCACTCTCCGCCTGGTGGAGTTCCGTTTCGTCTTTCGCGCGGGCCGCGTTTTCCTTCGCCTGCTGTTCGGCAACCTGTCCGACTAACTTGTCGTATTCCGCCCGTTTGTCGAGAGCATCGCGTATCTGTGCCTGCCGGTCGAATTCCACGAGCAGATCGCCGCGCTTCACCCGGCTCCCTGAGGGCAGCAGCTTCGTGATCGTCAAAATGCCGACCTGCTGTCCGGAAAGCACCGGAGCCAGAATAGCCCGCGATTGAATCGCTTCCGTGGTTCCCTTGAGACGCAGAACATGCGGTCCGGCCGCGCCTCCACTGGCCACAGGTAGAACTTGCCGCTCTGAGGCAGATTTGGGGCGTGCGAAAAAAACGAAGCCCACGACCACCAGAAGAATGACAGCAACAGTAATAAGGAGCGCAGGTCGACCGCCAGGAGTGTGCAGCGGCGCATGGGGAGGAGTCGGAGCCGAGGGTATCTCCGGCTCCGCCTCGTCGGAAGTGCCCGGCATCAAGCGTTCGCCAAGCGATGGCATAACTGAAGAATGCTCTGCCGCATCCGAATTGCGTTCGAATTTGGCCGCTCCATTATCCGACAAAGCGCGGGAAATAGCTGCGCGGCACGGAGACGGGTCATCTCCTTTCACGAAGGACCCACGAACTCTAACCTTGCAGAAAAAGCAATTGCATTACGTAGTATTGTGGAGGGGTTCCGCAGTTGACATGTGCAGCACATGAAAGTATGCTTGTAACATGCCAAAGATGATCCAGCTTCGTAACGTCCCAGACGCACTGCACCGCACACTCAAAGCCCGCGCGGCGATGGCCGGGATGTCTCTTTCGGATTACCTGCTGGCTGAGATCCGCGAGATGGCCGAGCGACCGACCCTGGCGGAATTGCGTGATCGTCTTCATCGTCGTAAACCGGTTGCCGCTCATTTCGATACGGCCACCCTGCTGCTGGAAGAACGGGCCGCCCGGTGATTGTCTTGGATGCCTCTGCCGCTGTCGACTGGCTTCTTCAGACCGCCGCCGGACAGCAGATCGAGAAGCGAATTTATTCCCAACGCGAGTCCCTGCACACTGCGCACCTCCTGGATCTTGAAGTCGCGCAGGTATTGCGGCGCCTGGTGCGGGAAGCGGTTGTGCCGGCCCGCCGCGCCGATGAAGCCATCCAGGACCTGCTCGATCTGCGCATCGCCCGCTATCCACACTTTGTTTTCCTGCCCCGAATCTGGCAACTCCGTCACAACCTGTCAGCCTACGATGCGGTATATGTTGCGCTCGCGGAAAAGCTTGGCGCAACCTTGATCACGCGCGACGGTCGCCTGGCCTCCGCATCCGGCCATGCAGCATCCGTAGAACTGTTTTGATGTGCTGGTCCGAGTCGATCGCCGCCGATTGACCTACGGCTGTTTCCCCGTCTCCGCCGCGATCCCGTCCAGCATGCGCAGGATCTCGGGGTTCGCCATGAAATTCTTCCAAACCAGTCCGGTGCGGTAGTTTTCGACCATGACCACGATCGGAGCCTGATTCAGTCCCATGTAGATTGGAGACACCCAGTTCTGTCCCGGGTTATACGCGTCGCGCGGTCCATAGATATCCCACATCGTTGCGCCCAGATCGCGATAGTAGTGCTTGAAGGCCTCCATCGACTCCTTGGGAGTATAGGGAAATGACGCCAGCGCCCCAGTCGGCGTGATCGTTCCTGTACTGTTCTGAGCGTCGGGAGCGTGGGCGACGTAACCGCTTGGCCCGTCGCTGGCCGTCAGCCCCCAAGCGTTGGCGCCATAGCCCTCGCGGTGCTGCGGATTGTCGATGCAATAAGCGCGATTAATCAGCGCGATATTGCGGTTGTTGTCGAAGTAAGACGCGGTGTACTTATCGCGCAGGCGATGCGGATCGAATCCCATAAATGAGTAGTGCGTGAAGAAAAGCGGCCCGCCCGTGCCCACGCCGACGTCGAGTTTGATGCCGTAGTACGTGTGGCCATTGAAGTAGTGATCGCCATCCATGCTGCCCGACCATCCCCGCCGGTAATCGAGTGCGCGCTGCACCTGGCTAGCCCATCCCGTGTAGTAAAAACTCGCCGGCACCGCGTGCGTCGGGGAAGCGATGCCCAGCAGGTATGTGATCATCACCTCGTTGAAGCCGATCAGCGGATGATGAATCGCAAACGTCCATCGCGGCGACCAGTGCCAGTAGAGATTCTGACTCTCCGGCGTCTCGCGATACCAGTCCCACTCCACCGTCTCCCAGAGCGATGTGATCCGCCGGTAGAGTGCCTGCTCACTCTCCTTCTCGCCGTGGAAGTACTGCCGCGCCGCCAGCAGTCCCTGCATTAAGAAGGATGTCTCGACCAGGTCGCCGCCGTTATCGAGCATGCCGAACACCGGCATGGTCCGGCCGGTGCCTCCGTTCATGTAGTGGGACCAGGCACCGTGATACCGCTGCGCCTTTTCCAGAAATCCGACAATTTTCGTGAGGCGTTCGACGCCCTGTTCGCGGGTGATGAATCCACGATCCACTCCCACAACCAGCGCCATGATGGCAAAACCGCTGGCGCCGGTGGCGACGATCCGGTCATCTCCGGGAAGATTTTCGCGAGCCATCCCCGACGCCGGATCAGCGCCCTCCCAGTAGTAGTGGAAGCAGGCCTCCTGCAGCATAGTGAGCAATTCGTCGTCGCTGAGGTCGCGCGTTGAGGCCGAAGCCGCGACCGAAAGGGACGACTGCCAGTCGTTCCGATCCGACGACGTGACCTTGTAGTAGGCGGTCACGCCCGACTTGCCAAGGAAGTCCGTGTACCGATTCGTACCCGCCAACTGCATTCCTACCTGGGTGTAGCCTTTGCCATCGAGCGATCGATAGATCACGTACCGTGCCAGTCCCCCTCCTTCGACCGGATCCCATCGCACTTCAATATGCCGGTCATAACCGATGGCTCGAACGTTCTGCGGAGGAGGCAACACGCGCGATGAATCCGAAGTTGCCGAGGGAGAGTCGTCGTCGATCCAAATCTCATCGACGATCAGCGTGTGGCGCGCGCCATCGGCTTTTCCTTGCAGGAAGACGATGCTCTGCATGTACTGCGGACGGAAAGGATAGATCGATGAAGTGTGAAATTCGGCGAGCGGGATTCGCACCCGAGACCACCGCCCCGGCGCCAGGTCCCCGGCAAATTTTCCGAGGGGGATGGGGTCTGTAAAGCTGGCAGGGAATTCTGCGACCTGGAGACCGGAGCGAGAGGTGGAGAGCATGATCTGAGGGAGATCGGCGCCGCGCACAGCTTGCGGCGCATAGAGCCAGACAAACAAATTGTTGCCTGACATTTCCGGATAACGATTGCGAAGATCGGCGAGATGCACCTCGGCTTGCCAGCTTCCCCCGGACACCGACTGCCACTCCAAGCGCAAGGCGTTCGGAGGCGTCAAGAACAGATTCCGCTCCACCGGCAATTTCCCATTTTGCAACTCAACCGAGCTGGGTTTGGAGGCTCCTCCGCCGCTGTAAAAGTAGGAATCGGGCGTCAAACTGTTGTCAAAGAAACTGTGCTGGTAGTACTCCGTATTTCCATAGCAGGCGGAGGCAGAAAGGAGGACAGGAATTAAGAAAAACGTTTTTGCCAACGAGTGCGAGCGCAACGAATGGTGCATGAAATGTCTCCAGGAATTCATAAGGAAGGGTCGGGCAGCGCGCGCGCCACAGCTTCGCGGTAACCGCGCTGGCACATCTTAAGAAACACATTTGGCAACTCTTGACAAGCAGAAAATTGCTATCTATACTCCGCCCGCAGCCAATTAACTCGATTTAGTTGCGTGCGGGAGCTCCTAAATGAGATGTCTTCAGAAGTTTGCTCGGGCGTTCGCCCTGTTGTGTGTCTGTTTCGCAATTACAAGTTCAGTGGCCCAGTATCGCGGCAGTATTCGTGGAGTGGTGACAGACCCACAGGGCGCGGTGGTGCCCGGCGCATCTGTCACATTGACGAACAAAGAAACCGGTCAGGCGTTTACGACGACCAGCGACGAGGCCGGCATCTACAACTTCAACGCTCTGCCTCCCAGCCACTACGCGATGACGGTGGAGAAGGACGGCTTCAAGAAAAAGGCGCTTGAGGACCTTGGCATCATTGCCGAGCAAGCGAACTCGGTGAATGTCGAGTTACAACTCGGTCAGACCACTGAGACCGTCACGGTCACCGATGCGACGCCACTGATCGACACGGAGACGGCGAATATCAACGGCACGGTCAATTCTGAACAAATCCAGAAGCTTCCGTCGTTCGGCCGCGACGTGTTTCAACTGGCACAACTCGCACCCGGCGTCTTCGGCGACGGCGCGCGCAATGCTGGCGGCGACAGCCAAGCGTTGCAGGGCAACCAAGGACCCGGCGGATCGGGTGGGGGAACGGGAGTATTCGCGGTAGAGAACCGCCCACAGATTTCAGCGAATGGAGGACGCACCGAGAGCAACAACGTCAGTCTCGATGGCATCGGCATTACGAGCGTCTCCTGGGGCGGCGCCGCGGTTGTCACTCCTAACGAAGACTCGGTCAAGGAATTGAAGGTCGTCAGTAACAGCTACGATGCAGAGTCCGGACGTTTCGGTGGCGCTCAGATTCAAGTTATCTCGCAGAACGGCACGAATCAGTATCATGGCAGTTTTTTCTTCAAAGCCGACCGGCCGGGGCTGAACGCTTATCAACACTGGAACGGACCGGAGAACAATCCGCAATCACCGACGAGGAACAACTTCCGTTACAACGACTGGGGTGGCAGCGTCGGCGGTCCGATCCTGAAAAACAAGCTGTTTGCCTTCTTCTCGTACGAGCGAATTTCAAACAGCGGACAGTCGCAGGCACAGGGTTGGTACGAAACCCCTGAATTTCTGGCCTTGGCCCCGACGGGGAGCATCGCGGCGAAGTACGCGGGGTATCCGGGCGAGGCGCCGCACTTTGACAAGATTGTTGACCAGACCTGCGCGTCGATCGGACTAGCGGAAGGTATCAATTGCCATCAAATCGCGGGGCAGGGATTGGATATCGGTCGTCCACTTGACCAGGAGCTATTCCCGTTTGGTCAAGGCGTGGATTCGATGGATCCTTCGCAACTGCCGCCCGTAACGGATGGAGAGGGTAACATTCTGTACTACCGTCCTGGTATGGGCGGGGACGGCAGCGGCGACCCTGCCAACCTAGATGGCGTGGCCGATCTCTTTAACGTCCTAGCTTCCGGACCAAACAAACAGAGTAACCAGCAGTTCAACGGACGGCTGGACTTTAACGCCACCAGCAAGGACCTGATTGCCTTCAGCATCTATCGGATACCCTCGCACAGCGAATCGTTCAACGGGTACCGCACAGCCAATTTCTTCATCCACAACGGGACCAATGAAGCTGAGACCGTACTCTGGAATCACACCTTCACACCGAGCCTGTTAAACGAATTGCGACTCAATGCGGCCGGGTGGCGGTGGAATGAGTTCAAGGACAATCCTCAGATACCGTACGGATTGCCACAGCCAGCGTCGGTTGGTGACCCAAATAACGATAATCGCATCGGTACGGCAAAGCCGAACGACAACCCCCTGGGGGGGCCGGCGGGCAGTATCTTCGACCAGTGGACCTACGGTCTCAAGGACGTCGTGACCAAGGTCTATCGCAGCCATACGATGAAGTTCGGTGGTGAAATGACCAAGCTTCGCTTCGTACAGGCTGCACCGTGGGCGGCACGCCCGAACTTCGCTTTCAACAACTACTGGGATTTCCTGAACGACGCACCGTACAAAGAGCAAGGGACTTTCAACCCCATCGATGGAAATCCCACAGATGTGCGCAAAGACTCGCGCGCCACACTTTTCGGGTTCTTTTTCCAGGACGACTGGAAAGTGCGACCCAATCTGACCGTGAACCTAGGTATGCGCTGGGAGTACTTCGGTCCGATTTCGTTCTTGCACGATCAGCTAAGTTCGGTGGTTCTGGGCCAGGGCGACAACGCGCTTACTGATATGCGAATGAGGATCGGCGGCAACCTTTATGACGCGGACAAGCATAATTTCGGCCCGCAACTGGGTTTTGCCTGGAGTCCCGAGAAGATGAACCAGAAACTGGTGGTCCGGGGTGGTTTCGGCCTCGCGTATACCGGGGAGCAACAGGCCATTACTCTCAACGGATGGCCGAACGTGCCCTTCACGGATGGCAATGCCAATCTGTTCACTTGTCCGTCGGATGGGGAAGGCGGGTGTCTGGCTTCGCAAGTCGTGTATGCGGTGCCCGACAACCCCAAGCAGTTCCTGCCCTACCCGGCGAATCCGAACACGATTCTCCAGTTCGGCGACAACAACCTGCCAATTCCGGGGTCCGGAATCACGTTTTCAACGGTCAGCGTGACGGGCTTCCCGCAAGAGTTCCATACTCCGTACACGTATCGTTATTCACTCGAAGGGCAGTATGACCTGGGCGGAAACTGGGTCAGTACACTTGGATATCAAGGGAGCATGTCGCGCCACCTGACCCGCCAGTACAACCTGAACCTGATTTACGGGGCATTGGGGGTTCCGCTCAACCCGGTTGTGAATAACATTGACTTCTATTCCAAGGACGGAAACGCGATCAACAACGCCATGCTAGCGGGACTGAAACACAGGTTCACGCATGACTTTGACCTGGACATCCAGTACCGCTTGGCGAAGAGCAGCGACAACGAATCCGGTCCGTACTCCATCAGCCCGTACCAGTGGTCCTCCAGTGCCGACCGTGGTCCCTCGGACTTCGATGTGCGGCATGCCCTCAAGATCTGGGGAGTCTATTCGCCGACCATCTTCAAGGGCAGAGGGTGGCTGGAAAAGGTGGCGGGCGGCTGGTCCGTCAGCGGGATTGTGAACTTCCACACAGGATTCCCCTGGTCTCCAATTACCTTCAACACCTGCAACATCATCTATCAGAATGGTGCGTGCACGAATGGGGGTACGACCCAATTGCTGGCAGCCAAGTATCTGGGAGGTGCAGGAACGAACACCGGCAACGCTCGGTTCTTGTCACCTGGCGGCAACTTCCCGAACGGAGGTACCGCCTATTTTGTTCCGGCAACGGCTACGTCTTGCGACCTGCCGTTCCCTGAAACTTGCCAACAACTACCAACCCCACCCGGAATTGAGCGTAACTCATTCCGCGGACCCCGCTATTACAACGTGGATGCCACTCTGAGCAAGGCCTTCGGGTTCCCGAAGATGCCCGTGCTCGGCGAGGGGGCGAAACTCGAGTTCCGAGCCAATTTCTTCAACCTGTTCAACCGGCTGAATCTGGCTCCGGACCGCGTCGTTAACAACATCAATGACCCGCTCTTCGGCGAAGTGACTGGGGCCCTGGGCGGTCGAACCATTGAATTGCAGGCACGGTTCAGCTTCTGACGGAGCTACTCTGTGGCGCACCTCCCACGGGGGTGCGCCTTTTTTTTGTTACCGGAGCTGCATCCATTACACTGACCTTTGTGCGGTCCGTGGCCCTCTTGCCAACGCTGTTTGTGCTCCTCGCTCTGGCCGTTCCCATTTCCTCGCAAACCAAGGCGTCGGCTTCCTTCGCTGACGTAGCCGCCAAAGCCGAGGCAGCTCGCGACGCGGAGCGGTTGGACGAAGCCCTCACCCTGTATCAGGAGGCACTGGTGTTGCGGCCTTTGTGGGCGGAGGGGTGGTGGACAGTAGGCACGATTCAGTACGATCGGAACGCCTACGCCGAGGCAGCACGCGCCTTTCAGAGAGTAGTGGCACTCGCTCCCCGCAACGGCACGGCTTACGCAATGCTGGGGCTGTGCGAATTCGAACTCGGCCGCGATACGCTGGCGCTCCAACATATCCAGAAAAGCAAGAGCATCGGACTCCACGAGGATGAGGCGCTCCGGAATGTGGTTCTTTATCACGAGGGAGTTCTGCTGCAGAGAGAAGGCAGCTTTCAGGCTGCGCAGGAGACACTCGAGCAGTTGTGCTTGAGAGGCGGGAAGGGGGACGAGATCGCGAATGCATTGGGGATGACGATGTTGCGCTTGACCCGCAAGGACAGCCTGCCGCGAGGATCGGCGGATGCAGACGTGGTTCTGCGCATCGGACGGGCGGAGTGCCTGGCTGGGCAAAAGAAGTTCGACGAGGCGCGGCCAGCCTTCGAGGCGGTAGTAAAACAGTATCCGAATTATCCAAATATCCATTACGCATTTGGGTTGTTTCTCCTGGGTAGCTATGACGTGCCTGGTGGCGTCGAGCAACTGAAGCAGGAGGTCGACAACAACCCGAATCACGTTATGGCGCACCTGAGGATTGCGGCGTCGCTCTATAAAGTGGATTCAGCGGCGGGAATTCCGTACGCGGAGAAGGCTGTGAAACTGGCTCCACGAATGGGATTTGCGCACTACCTGCTCGGGCTGTTGCTGCTCGATACCAACAACTACCAACGAGCGATTCCTGAACTGGAGATTGCGCGGAAGAGCCTTCCGCGGGAGGCAAAGCTGTACTTCGCCCTGGGGAGCGCCTATTCGCGCGCAGGGCGCAAGGAGGATGCGACACGTGCGCGGGCCATGTTCGAACGATTGACCAGGGAAGGGGTTGCATCGGCGCATGACGGTGAGGAAGCGGGCCTTCGAGGCACAGTTCAAGATAAGGTGGGCGCGAAGAGTACTGAGCCACCACAGTGAGGCGTCACCGTTGAGGCTCTTCGACGGTCATGAGACGATCCACCGCGACATCGTGCAGCGTCTGCTTGATTCCACTTGGCCAACGAATCTCCATTGTCTTGATCGAACGTCTCGATCCCAGTCC
>Ga0335084_10003476_pt1 | contig 15367 bp, 11 predicted proteins | sample Lox_Sample_44_FD_206721 | JGI IMG/M metagenome (GOLD analysis project Ga0335084, IMG submission 206721) | Soil microbial communities from Loxahatchee National Wildlife Refuge, Florida, United States - Lox_Sample_4.4 | ecosystem: Environmental > Terrestrial > Soil > Wetlands | place: USA...
CGTCGCGGCTTTCGCGCAGCGCGCGAAAGCCGGAGCGGCGAGACCGGCTCCCGCCGTCGCAGGCATGGACCGAAAGCAGAATTCCGTGCTCCAGCTCATCGCGGAATACCGCTTCCGCGGCGCGTTCCTCGCCGATATCGACCCGCTGAAGCGCCAGGAGGGCCCGCGCATCGCCGAGCTCGACCCCGCCTACTACGACCTCACCGACGCCGACATGGACACGGTGTTCAACACCGGGACGCTCCTCGGGCCGGAGCAGGCCAGCCTGCGCGAAATCATCAAGGCCCTGCGCGAGACCTACTGCGGCACGCTGGGCGTGGAATACATGTACCTCTCCAGCCGCGCCGAGAAGCGCTGGATCCAGGAGCGTCTGGAGCCGATCCGCTCCAAGCCGAGCTACTCGGCCGACTACAAGCGCCACATCCTCGAGCGTCTGACCGCGGCCGAGGGCCTCGAGCGGTTCCTGCACACGCGCTACGTCGGGCAGAAGCGCTTCTCGCTGGAGGGCGGCGAAACCCTTATCCCGATGCTCGACAACCTGCTGCAGCGTGCCGGCGAAGCCGGCGTGCAGGAGCTGGTGATCGGGATGGCGCACCGCGGCCGGCTCAACGTACTGGTAAACACGTTGGGGAAGATGCCCAAGGACCTGTTCGCCGAGTTCGAGGGCAAGCACGACGACTCGATCCTCGCCGGCGACGTGAAGTACCACCAGGGCTTCTCTTCCGACATCAACACGCCCGGCGGGCCGATGCACCTGACGCTCGCTTTCAATCCCTCGCACCTCGAGATCGTCAATCCGGTGGTCGAGGGCTCGGTGCGTGCGCGCCAGCACCGCCGCAAGGACCGCGGCGGCGAGCAGGTGCTGCCGGTGCTGATCCACGGCGACGCCGCGGTCGCCGGCCAGGGTGTGGTGATGGAGACGCTGAACCTCTCCAACACGCGCGGCTACGGCAGCGGCGGAACGGTGCACATCGTGCTCAACAACCAGATCGGCTTCACCACTTCCGACCCGCGCGACAGCCGCTCGACCCTGTATTGCACCGACGTGATGAAGATGGTGGAGATGCCCATCTTCCACGTGAACGGCGACGATCCGGAAGCCTGCGTCATGGCGATCGAGATCGCACTCGACTACCGCACCAAGTTCAAGAAGGACATCGCGGTCGACCTGGTGTGCTTTCGCAAGCTCGGCCACAACGAACAGGACGAGCCGATGGTCACCCAGCCGCTCATGTACAAGATCATCAACCAGCACCCGGGAACGCGAAAGGTCTACGCCGACCGGCTCGCCTCGCAGGGGGCGATCGGCGCAGAGGACGCGGACAAGATGGTCGCGACTCTCCGGCAGGCGCTGGACGGCGGCTACCACACCAACAAGACCATCCTGTCGAACTTCAAGCCGCCTTTCGCGGTGGACTGGAGCAAGTACAACCGCAGCAAATGGAACGAGAAGGACGACACCATGCTGCCGCTCGCCGAGCTCAAGGCGCTCGCCGAGAAGCTCACCACCATTCCTTCGAATTTCAAGCTCCATCCCCGAGTGGAAAAGATCATCGCCGACCGCCGCCTCATGGGGCAGGGCAAGATGCCGGTCGACTGGGGCATGGCCGAGAATCTCGCCTATGCCTCGCTGCTCCGGGACGGCTTCGCGGTGCGCATCTCCGGCCAGGACAGCGGCCGCGGCACTTTCTTCCACCGCCACGCGGTGCTGCACGACCAGAACCGCGAGAAGTGGGATTCCGGCACCTATATCCCGCTCAGCCACGTCGCTCCCAACCAGGGCGATTTCGTCGTGATCGACTCGGTGCTGTCGGAGGAGGCGGTGCTCGGCTTCGAGTACGGCTATTCGACCTCCGAGCCGAACGAGCTCGTGGTGTGGGAAGCGCAGTTCGGCGATTTTGCCAACGGCGCGCAAGTGGTGATCGATCAGTTCATCGCTGCGGGCGAGGTGAAATGGGGACGGATCTGCGGCATGGTGATGATGCTGCCGCACGGCTACGAGGGGCAGGGGCCGGAGCACTCCTCGGGCCGCATCGAGCGCTATCTGCAGCTGTGCGCCGACCACAACATCCAGGTGTGCGTTCCGGCGACCCCGGTGCAGATGTTCTTCCTGCTGCGCAGGCAGATGATCCGGCCTTACCGCAAGCCCCTGGTGATCTTCACCCCGAAGAGCCTGCTGCGCCACAAGGAGTCGGTGTCGCCGCTCGAGGAGTTCGCCGAGAGCAAGTTCCAGCCGGTGAACGCCGAGTGGGACGAGGATATCCGGCCGGAGAACGTCAAGCGCGTGATCTTCTGCAGCGGGAAGGTCTTCTTCGACCTGCGCGCGGCGCGCAAGGAGCGCGCCGTCCGCGACGTCGCGATCGAGCGCGTCGCCCAGCTCTACCCGTTTCCGCACGACGAGTTCCAGCGGCGGCTCGATCTCTACGCGAACGCGCACGAAGTCCTGTGGTGCCAGGAAGAGCCGGCGAACCAGGGAGCGTGGTACTGGATCCAGCGCTATATCCTCAAGCACATGCGCGAAGACCAGATTCTCGGCTACGCGATGCGGCCGTCGTCGGCCTCGCCCGCGGTCGGCTACTCGTCGTTGCACAACGAGCAACAGAAGGAGCTGGTCGACGCCGCGTTCAAGCCGCTCGCCGGCAATCTGGTGCGGCCGGTGCAGGGCACGGGAAGGAAGTAGGGGCGCATGCTCATCGAAGTCAAAGTCCCGCAGCTCTCCGAGTCCGTCGCCGAGGCGACCTTGCTCGCCTGGCACAAGAAGGTCGGGGAGGCGGTGAAGCGCGACGAGAACCTGATCGACATCGAGACCGACAAGGTCGTGCTCGAGCTGCCGGCGCCGGCAGACGGCGTGCTCGCGAAGATCGTCAAGGGCGACGGCGGTACGGTAAAGGCGGGTGAGGTCATCGCGGCCATCGACACCGACGGCAAGGCCTCGCTTTCGACCGGGGCGGCGGCGCCTGCGCAAAAGGCCGCCCCCGTTGCGGCGAAGGCGGCACCGGCTCCGGCCATGCCCGCCGCGAGAAAGCTTGCCGCGGAGAAAGGGATCGACCCCGCTGCGGTGGCGGGCACGGGCAAAGGCGGGCGCGTCACCAAAGCGGACCTGGCGGTCGAGCCGGCGAAGGCGCCGGAGGCGAGGCCTGCGCTGCCCCCGGCCCCTTCGCCGGTGAGCGTCGATCAGATTCTCGCGGGCCGGCCCGAGCAGCGCGTGCCCATGTCGCGCCTGCGGGCGCGCATCGCGGAGCGCCTGGTGCAGTCGCAGTCGACCGCGGCCATCCTCACCACCTTCAACGAAGTCAACATGCAGCCGGTGATGGATCTGCGCAAGAAGTATCAGGAGCGCTTCGAGAAGGAGCACGGGGTGCGCCTGGGATTCATGTCCTTCTTCGTCAAGGCGGCGGTGCATGCGCTGAAGAAGTATCCGGTCGTGAACGCCTCGATCGACGGCAACGATATCGTCTACCACGGCTACTTCGACATCGGCGTCGCGGTCGGCAGTCCGCGCGGCCTGGTGGTGCCGATCCTGCGCGATTGCGACCAGATGGGCTTTCCCGACATCGAGAAAAAGATCGCCGATTTCGGCAAGCGCGCCCAGGACGGCAAACTCACCATCGAAGAGCTGACCGGGGGCACCTTCTCGATTTCCAACGGCGGCGTATTCGGCTCGATGCTGTCCACGCCGATCATCAACCCGCCGCAGTCGGCGATCCTCGGCGTGCACGCAACGCGCGAGCGTCCGGTGGTCGAGAACGGCCAGATCGTGGTGCGTCCGATCAACTACCTCGCGCTTTCCTACGATCACCGCATCGTCGACGGCCGCGAGGCGGTGTTGTCGCTGGTCGCGATCAAGGAGGCGCTCGAGGATCCGGCGCGTCTCCTTCTCGATCTGTGAGGACCGGGGACAGACCACGTTCTTCTTGACTCTGCGCCTGCACATCTCACTGCGCCAAAGGAAAAACGTGGTCTGTCCCCGGTTTTACTCGACCCATGGCTCAATCGTTTGACGTCGTCGTCATCGGCGGCGGACCGGGAGGCTACATCGCCGCCATCCGCGCCGCCCAGCTCGGCCTCAAGACCGCCTGCATCGACGAGTGGAAAACCGCCGAGGGGAAGCCCGCGCTCGGCGGCACCTGCACCAACATAGGCTGCATTCCGTCCAAAGCCCTGCTTCAGTCGTCGGAGAATTTCGAGCAGGCCGCGAAGCATTTCGCCGACCACGGCGTACGCGTGAAGGGCCTGGAGCTCGACCTCGCGCAAATGCTCAAGCGCAAGGACCAGGTGGTGAAGGCGAGCAACGACGGCATCGTCTACCTGTTCAAGAAGAACAAGGTCGCGTTCTTTCACGGCCGCGGCAGTTTCGTCAGGGTGGGAGTGGAAGGATGCGAGATCGCGGTTGCCGGCGCGCAGAACGAGACTTTGACCGCGAAGAACGTGATCGTCGCGACCGGGTCGGTTCCGCGCGAACTTCCGGGCGCGCCCTTCGACGAGAAGCTGGTCCTCAGCAACGACGGAGCTCTCGCCATTCCCGAGGTGCCCAAGCGCCTCGGCATCGTCGGCGCGGGTGTGATCGGCCTGGAGATGGGCAGCGTGTGGCGCAGGCTCGGGTCGGAGGTGACGATACTCGAGGCGCTGCCCGCCTTCCTCGGCGCAGCCGACGAGCAGATCGCGAGGGAAGCCGCGAAGATATTTGCGAAGCAAGGCCTCAAGATCCATCTCGGGGTGAGGATCACGGGCGTGAAGACCGCGAAGGACGCGACGGTCGAGTACACCGACGCAGAGGGCAAGACGCAGAGCGCGGTCTTCGACAAGCTCATCGTCTCGATCGGTCGCGTCGCCAACACGGAGGGTCTGAACGCCGAAGGTGTGGGGCTCAAGCTCGACCGCGGCTTGGTCGCCGTCGATGAGGACTGCCGCACCAACCTCGCGGGCGTCTGGGCGATCGGCGACGTGGTGCGCGGCCCGATGCTCGCCCACAAGGCCGAGGAGGAGGGCGTCGCGGTGGCCGAGCGCATCGCAGGCAAGAAGCCACACGTGGATTTCAACACCATCCCCTGGGTGATCTACACCACGCCCGAGATCGCCTGGGTGGGCAAGACCGAGCAGCAGCTCAAAGCCGAGGGCGTCGCCTATCGCGCCGGCACGTTCCCCTTCATGGCGAACGCCAGGGCGCGCGCGCTCGGCGATACCAGCGGCCTGGTCAAGTTCCTGGCCGACGCAGGCACCGACGCGATCCTCGGCGTGCATATTGTCGGAGCGTTCGCGTCCGAGCTGATCGCCGAGGCGGTGGTCGCGATGGAGTTCAGGGCGAGCAGCGAGGACATCGGCATGATCTGCCACGCGCATCCGTCGCTCTCCGAGGCGATGAAGGACGCGGCGCTGGCGGTGGACAAGCGCGCGCTCAATATCTGATGGGGGAGGGCGCTCTGGAAGCCGCGCGGGAGCACGAGCTCGACAGCGGCCGGCGTGTTTCTGTCGTCGAGCTTTACCACCGGGCCCTGGAGCGGCGCGGATTCCAAAGCGATTCTTCTCAGCTGCGGGCGGTCGAGCGCCTGCAACAGCTCTACGAGGAATGGACCGAGTACAAGGCGAGGCGCTCGAGCGCGCTCCGCCGCCTGGTGGTGCGCCCGCCGCTGCCGCGCGGCGTCTATCTCTGGGGCAGCGTGGGCCGCGGCAAAAGCTTTCTCATGGACAGCTTCTACCTGTGCCTGCCCTTGGTGCGCAAGCGCCGCGTGCATTTCCATCACTTCATGCGCGACGTGCACCGGGAGCTCGAGGAGCTGAAGGGCAGGGAGGACCCTCTGGCGGCGCTCGCCGAGCGCATCGCCAAGCGCTATCGCCTCATCTGCTTCGACGAGATGCACGTCAACGACATCGCCGACGCGATGATCGTCGGCCGCCTGCTCGGCCGCATCATGGACCTGGGCGTGGTCTGCTGCATGACCTCGAATTACCGGCCCGACGAGCTGTACAAGGACGGCCTCAAGCGCGAGAATTTCCTGCCGGCAATCGCGCTCCTGAAGGAGCGCCTCGACGTGCTGCACGTGGACGGCGGGGTCGACTACCGGCAGCGCATGCTGGAAGGTGTCAAGGTCTATCACTCGCCGCTGGGCGAACAGGCGCAGCGGGCGCTGATGGAAACCTTCAGGAGAATCGCCGACGTCGAGGAGGAATTCCACGAGCTCGACGTGGAGGGGCGGGTGATCCCGTATCTTCACAGGGCCGGCGGCGTCGTCTGGTTCGACTTTGCGGTGATCTGCGGCTGGGGGCGCTCGCAGCACGACTATCTGGACCTCTCCAGGCGCTTCCACACGGTCATCGTGTCAGGCGTGCCGCGCATGGGGCTGAAGCTCGCCGAGGAGGCGCGCCGCTTCACGCTGCTGGTCGACGTTTTCTACGACAATCGGGTGAAACTGATCGTCTCGGCCGAAGCCGGGCCGGACAAGCTGCTCAGGATCGAGGAGGACCCCGGCGACGCGCGCCTGCGCGCCATGGTGTTCGAGTTCGACCGCACCGCGAGCCGGCTCGTGGAAATGCAGTCGCGTGCCTACCTGGCCGAGGCGCGACGCACTCCCGACTGAGCGCCGGGGGCCGCACCGCCCCGCCCGGTATAATCGCCGGCACCCATGGACAAGTTCAAAGCCTACCGCATCCGCGAAGTGGAACAAAAAGCGACCGGGCGTTTCGAGGAGCTCGTCCTCGAGGACCTCGACCCCGGCGAGCTGGTGGTACGGGTAGCGTATTCGAGCGTCAACTACAAGGACGCCCTTGCCGCGACCGGGGCCGGGAAGATCATCCGGCGCTTCCCCTGCGTCGGCGGGATCGACCTCTCGGGAACGGTGACCGAGTCCTCCGACCCGCGCTTCAAGCGCGGCGACGCGGTCATATGCACCAGCTACGACCTGGGCGTGGCGCACGACGGCGGCTACGCCGAGTACGCGCGCGTTCCGGCCGACTGGGCGGTTTCCGTTCCCAAGGGGATGAGTCTGTTCGAGGCGATGGCGCTCGGCACGGCCGGGTACACCGCCGCGCTCGCCGTGGTACGCATGCAGGCGAACGGGCTCGCGCCCGCCAACGGCCCGGTGATCGTCAGCGGGGCGACGGGCGGTGTCGGCTCGATCGCGATCGACGTGCTCTCCCGTCTCGGCTACAGCGTGACCGCGCTCACCGGCAAGGAGGGCGAAGCGGATTACCTCAGGATGCTGGGCGCGAAGGAAGTGATGGCGAGGAAAGGCCTCGATCTCTCCAAGATCAAGCCGCTCGACAAGGCGACCTGGGCGGGGGCGGTGGACAACCTCGGAGGCGAGGTGCTCGCCTGGATGGCGAGCACCATGATGACGGGGGGGACTATCGCCGCGATCGGCCTTGCGGCGAGCATGAGACTGAACACGACCGTGGCGCCTTTCATCCTGCGCGGCGTGAGCCTTCTCGGCATCGATTCCGGGACGACGCCGATGCCCCTGCGCCAGCAGGTGTGGCGCCACCTCGCGGGAGACATGAAACCGGCGCACCTGAAGGAGATGACGCACACCATTGCTTTCGACGATCTGCCGCAGGCCTTCGACGGCTTCCTGAAAGGCGCGGCGAAGGGCCGGATCGTCGTCGACATGGCCGCCTGACATGAGCGCCAATCCTCCTGTCACGACCATCCCCAAGCAGCGGGTGCTCCTCGTCGATGACTCGAGAATCGTCCGCACCACCATCGCGCGCCTGATCCGCAAGAGCTTCGACGTCCGCGAGGAGGCCGACGGCGAGGCCGGCTGGCAGGCGATCTCGTCCGATCCCTCCATCGTGGTGGTGTTCTCGGACATCCAGATGCCGAAGCTCGACGGATTCGCGTTGCTGGAGCGCATCCGCACCTCGCAAGACCCGAGGATCAAGAGCGTTCCGGTGATCGTGATATCGGGAGACGAGGACGACGCGACCAAGAAGCGGGCGAAGGCGGCGGGAGCGAACGACTTCATCACCAAGACCACCGACGGCACCGAGATTCTTGCGCGCATCGACAATCTGTTGCACTTGGTGGAAGCGAAGCAGCAGCTGGCCGTCAGCAAGGAGGCGATCGATCAGACCACCACACGCGACCCGATCACCGGCACGTTTACGCCGCATTTCCTCGCCACCGAGGGAACCAAGCATTTCTCGCACGCCCGCAGGCACGGCGGACCGCTCTCGGTCCTGGTGTTCCAGGTCGATACCCACGCCGAGAACGTCGAGAAGGTCGGCAAGGCCGTCGCCGACCAGCTCCTCGCCAGGATCGCGAAGCTGGTGATGGGAACGCTGCGCATCGAGGACACGATAGGGCGCACCGGCGAGGCGAATTTCGCCGTGATCTTTCCAGGCACCTCCTCGCAGCAGGCGCTCGCGTTCGCGCGCCGCATGCACGAGCAGCTGGAGAAGGCGCAGGTCAACTACCGCGGCCAGGTGCTGAAGATCGGCGCGAGCATGGGCCTGTCCGCGTTGGACGTGGATACGGCCACGTCGATCGAGGAGCTGATGAAGCTCGCGCAGCAGCGTCTGAGCGACGCGGCGAACCGCAAGGCGCAGCAACGAATCGTCAATCAGGACGAAGTCAGCCTGGTGAAGCCGGTGAGCCTGCCGAGCGACATCGACCGGGCCGTACAGGTCATCGAGCACGCCAACGCCGAGCAGCTCGGCGACGCCGCGAGCGAGGTCCTGCGGCGCATGCTGCCATTCCTCGTGGCGGTGTGCCGCAAGTTGAACGTCGAGATCCCGCTCGACAAGATCACGCAGGCTATCCGTCCCAAGTAGAGCCCCGATGAGTACCTACCGGGACTTCCACCGGCGCTCGATAGCCGACCGCGAGGGATTCTGGGCCGAGCAGGCGAAGTTGATCGACTGGCAGCGGCCGCACTCCAGGGTGCTCGAGTACGACAGGCCGCCGTTCGCCAGGTGGTTCGTCGGCGGCGAGACCAATCTCTGCCACAACGCCGTGGACCGGCACTTGGGGGCACGCGCGGACCAGAAGGCGCTCCTCTACATCTCCACGGAAACCGGCGAGGAGCGCAGCTTCACTTACGCCGAGCTGCACGCGGAGGTGCAGCGCGCGGCGGCGATGATGATTGCGCTCGGGGTGGGCAAAGGCGACCGGGTCATCGTCTACATGCCCATGATCCCGGAGGCGGTGTTCGTCGTTCTCGCCTGCGCCCGCATCGGCGCCGTCCACTCGGTGGTGTTCGGCGGGTTCGCCGCGGCGAGCCTCGCCGCGCGCATCGACGACGCACGTCCCAGGCTCATGGTCACCGCGGACGGCGGCAGCCGCATGGGAAAGGTGGTGCTCTACAAGGCGCTGGTCGACGAGTCGATCCGGCTGGCGAAGTACCCTCCCGCCAAAGTGGTCATCTTCCGGCGCGGCCTGGACAAGGGCATGCAGAGCGTGCCAGGGCGCGATGTCGACTATTCGGAGCTGCGCGAAAAGCATCTCGACGCGAAGGTGCCGGTCACCTGGCTGGAATCGAACGAGCCGTCCTACATCCTGTACACCTCGGGGACGACCGGGCGGCCCAAGGGCGTGCAGCGCGACGTCGGCGGCTACGCGGTGGCGCTCGCTGCTTCGATGAAGCATATCTTCTGCGGCAACGCCGGCGAGACGATGTTCACCACGTCGGACATCGGCTGGGTGGTCGGGCATTCCTACATCATCTACGCGCCGCTCATCGCCGGCATGACCACCATCCTGTACGAGGGGGTGCCGATCCGTCCCGATGCCGGGATCTGGTGGAAGATCGTGCAGGATCACAAGGTCGACGTGATGTTCTCGGCGCCAACGGCGATCCGCGTGCTGAAGAAGCAGGACCCGGCATACCTCAGGAAGTACGACGTGTCCTCGCTCAAGCATCTGTTTCTCGCCGGCGAGCCGCTTGACGAGCCGACACACGCCTGGATCACGCAGGCGCTCGGCCGGCCGGTGATCGACCACTACTGGCAGACCGAGACCGGCTGGCCACTGCTGTCGGCGCATCCCGGCGTCGAGAAGACGCCGATCAAGATGGGTTCGCCGAGCTTTCCCTGCTATGGCTACGACGTACGCCTGCTGCACGAAGGAACAGGGCAGCCGGTCGCGGACGGAGAAAAGGGCGTGGTCGCGATCGAGCCGCCGCTCCCACCGGGCTGCATGTCCACGGTCTGGGGCGACGACGAGCGCTTCGTAAAGACCTACTTCCGTACGTTCCCCGGCAGGCTGACCTACTCGACCTTCGACTGGGGCATTCGCGACCAGGACGGCTATTACTTCATTCTCGGCCGCACCGACGACGTCATCAACGTTGCCGGGCACCGCCTGGGCACGCGCGAGATCGAGGAAGCCGTCAGCATGCATGCGAACATCGCCGAGTGCGCCGTCGTGGGCGTCGCCGATTCCCTGAAGGGCCAGATGCCGCTCGCCTTCGCGGTGGCGAAGGACGTGTCGCAGCTCGGTACCACTGAGGGCCGTGCGCGGCTGGAAAAGGAAGTCATGGAAACCGTCGACAGGCAGCTCGGCGCCATCGCGCGGCCAAAGGCGGTACACTTCGTGTCCCTGCTGCCCAAGACCCGCTCCGGGAAAACGCTGCGGCGCGCGATTCAGGCGCTCGCCGAAGCACGCGACCCGGGCGACCTCACCACCATAGAGGACGCGGCGGCGCTGGAGCAGATCCGAAACGCTTTGAGGACAACGTGAACACCAAACCCTGCCTGACCCTGGAAGACTGCAAGAAGATCGGCGCCGCCGCGCAAGCCGAGGCGCGCAAGAACAAGTGGAACGTGACGATCGCGATTCTCGACGACGGCGGGCACCTGCTGTGGCTGGAGCGCATGGACGGCGCGACGCCTTTCAACGCCCAGGTCGCGATCGAGAAGGGCCGCAGTGCCGCGGTGTCGCGCCGCACCACCAAGAACTGGGAGGACCGCGTTTCCGCGGGCCGCAACGCCTTGCTCAACATGCCGGTACTTCCGATCCAGGGCGGAGTCCCGATCATGGTCGGCGCCGAATGCGTCGGAGCGGTGGGCGTTTCGGGGGTGCAGTCGCACGAAGACGAGCAGATCGCCAACGCCGGCATCGCGGCGCTGGGTTAAGGACAAGAGATTGCGCGCCTGACCGGGCGCGTCGATGACCCGCAGCCAAACCAAAGAGGAGATTTATCGTGTCGCTGAACAAAGAAGGAAGCACGAGAAGGTTCGTCGTTACATCGCTGGCCGCATTCGCGCTGTCCGGGCTGATTGTGAGCGCCGCAATCGCGCAGGTGCCGCCCGATCCCAACAATCCGAACGAAGCGGTTCCGGAAAAGCACACCTACATGCCATACGGCGAGACCATCACGCTCGCACAGGCCAAGAAAGTGGCTGATGCCGCGTTGGCGGAGTCGACCAAGCGCGATTGGCAAATGTGTATCGCTGTTGTCGGCCCGACCGGAGATCTCATCTACTTCCAAAAGATGGATCAGTGCCAGTTTGCCTCGGTCTCGATCGCGCAGCATAAGGCCCGCACGGCCGCGCGCTATCGGCGCCCCACGGTGGTGTTCGAACGCTTGCTCGGCAAGGGTGCTTTCTTCAGCTACCTGCCTACCCTCGATGACGTGATAGCCTCGCGCGGCGGCAATCCCATCGTCGTGAACGGGAAGATCATCGGCGCCATCGGCGTGTCCGGCGGCACGGGCTCGCAGGACGACGTGATCTCGCAGGCCGGCGCCGCGGCGATGAAGTAGATCTGGGAATCTGAAAAAGGCCGCGCAATGCGGCCTTTTTCGTTCAGGCTGCCTTGAAGAAAACCGTTGTCTGGAAGGACGCGACCTCGAAGTTTTCCCTCGCGGACTGAGACCCTTACCGGTTTGGCAGGCGCAGTAGCTGCAGCGCGTTTCCGAAGTAGATCTTGCGCTTGTCGGCCTCGCTGAGCTTGAGATCCTCGACGGAACGGATCCCCTCTCTGATGAACATCGGACCGCCCTCGGGGTCGAACGGGCAGTCGCTCGCGAACACGACCTTGTCGGCGCCGAAGAAATCCAGCCCGCAGCGCAGGGCGGAGGCCGAGCCGCCGAGGACGGTGTCGGCGTAGAACATCCTGAAGTACTCGATCGGCTTCTTCTTCATCGATCTGAGCAGCTCCTCGTAGTTCTCGTCGGCGCTGCGGCTGCCGAGCTGCGCCCATAGCGTTTCGGCGCGGCCGGAGAAGAACGGGATCATCGCGCCGCAGTGGTGTGTGATGAGGCGCATGCCGGGAAGTTTCTCGAAGAAAGCCGAGAACACCATGCGCGACATGGCGACGCTGGTCTCGAAGGGCCAGCCGAGGACCTGCCAGATCTCGTACTTGGACTTCGGCTCGCCGGCGTAGTCGGGACGGTTGGCGGGCCGCGCCGGATGCATCCAGATCGGCACGTCGTGTTTCTTCACGGCGCGCTCGAATACCGGAAAGAACTCGGGCTCGTCCAGCGCCCGGCCGTTGACGCTGGTGCAGATCTGCACGCCGCGCGCGCCCAGCTTTCCTATGGCACGATCCATTTCTTCGAGCGCGGCCGGCACGTTGTTCATCGGCAGCGAAGCGATGAACGCCGGGAATTTCTTCGGCCACTTCGCCACCATGCCCGCCATGCCGTCGTTGGCGATGCGCGCCAGCTCGGGCGAGAGTTCCGGGCCCCCGACCAGCTCGGGGGAGGGCAGCGACAGCGTCAAGACCTGCTGCACGTCCGGAAATTTCTCGTCGAGCATCTGAACGCGCGCCTCGATGTCCCACAGCATGCGCAGGCTGCTCATGCGCTTGAGAATCCCCTGGTCCTTGAGATGCAGCTTCATCATCTCGAGGTAGGGCATGGGCATGACATGGTTGAAGATGTCGATTTTCATGGCCGGCGGTCCATGGAGGAAGGAACGGATTTTAGCGTAGCATAGCTGCTTCAATTGGAGCCGACGAATGGCCGATTTCAGAATCGAGCGCGACACCTTCGGCGAGATCGGCGTCCCCGCGGACAGGCTGTGGGGCGCGCAGACGCAGCGTTCGCTCGAGAATTTCCGCATTTCCGGAGAGCGCATGCCGCCGGAACTGATCCGCGCGCTCGCGCTGGTGAAGCGCTCCTGCGCGCAGGTGAACGTGGAGCTGAAGGAGCTGCCCGAGGACAAGGCGAAGGCCATCGCCGCCGCCGCCGACGAGGTGCTCGCCGGAAAGCACGACGGGGAGTTCCCGCTGGTCGTGTGGCAGACCGGCTCGGGCACGCAGACCAACATGAATATGAACGAGGTGCTCGCCAACCGCGCCAGCGAGCTGCTCGGGGGCGAGCGTGGCGAGAAGCGCCGGGTGCATCCCAACGACGAGGTCAACCGGGGGCAGTCCTCGAACGACGTTTTTCCCACAGCGATGAGCGTCGCCGCGGTGCAGGCCCTGCACGGGCGCCTCGTACCGGAGCTCAAGCGCCTGCGCGAAACGCTCGCGGCGAAGTCCGGGGCGTTTGAAGAGGTAGTGAAGATCGGGCGCACCCATCTGCAGGACGCGACGCCGCTCACGCTCGGCCAGGAGATGTCCGGCTGGGTTTCGCAGCTCGATCACGGCATTGCCCACGTGCAGGCCTCCCTTACGCACCTGTGCGAGCTCGCTCTCGGCGGCACCGCGGTCGGCACGGGACTGAACGCGCACCCCGAGTTCGGCGCGCGCGTGGCCAGGGAGCTGGGAAAGGCGACCGGGCTGCCCTTCGTCTCGGCGCGCAACAAGTTCGAGGCGCTGGCGGCAAACGATGCGCTGGTACATGCGCACGGCGCGCTGAAAACGCTGGCCGCTTCGCTCACCAAGATCGCGAACGACGTGAGGTGGCTGGCGAGCGGGCCGCGCTCGGGTCTCGGGGAGATCGCGATCCCCGAGAACGAACCCGGGAGCTCGATCATGCCGGGCAAGGTCAACCCCACGCAGTCGGAGGCGATGACCATGCTGTGCGCCCAGGTCCTCGGCAACGACGTCGCGATCAACGTCGGCGGCGCCTCGGGCAACTTCGAGCTGAACGTCTTCAAGCCGCTCCTCATCCACAATTTCCTGCAGAGCGTGCGCCTGCTTGCCGATGGCACCGCGAGCTTCAACGATCACTGCGCGAAAGGCATCGAGCCGAACCGCGAGCGCATCGACGAGCTGCTGCAAAATTCGCTGATGCTCGTGACGGCGCTCAATCCCCACATCGGCTACGACAAGGCGGCGCAGATCGCCAAGAAGGCGCACAAGGAGGGCACGACGCTCAAGCAGGCGGCGCTCGCGCTCGGCTACGTCAGTGCGGAGCAGTTCGACCAATGGGTGCGGCCGGAGGCCATGGTCGGAAAGAAGGGCTAGAATGCGCGCAATTAGGGGAGGGTCGTTCAGGGGCCTCTCCTGTACATGAACGCGAGCTTCTAGCTGAGGTTGTCCGTGCTCTACATCCTGTACAACGAAGACCGGCCCGACGGGCTGCGGATCCGCGAGGCGACGCGCGAGGCGCATCTCGCTTACCTCGAGCAGCACAAGGATAAGGTAGTGCTCGGCGGCGGCCTGCTGTCCGAGGACGGGAAGACCCGGCTGGGAAGCGTGTTCATCATCAACGTTCCCGACCGCAAGGCCGCCGAGGCGTTCTCGGCTGCGGAGCCGTTCCGCAAGGCAGGCCTCTTCCAGACGACGAAGATCACGCGCATGCGTCGGGGTCAGTGGCATCCCGAGATCGCGCCCAAGAGCGCCGAAGGAAACTAGCCGGCGCTTTGCCTACCGTTCGTCCGCCGTTTTCCGCCGTTCGTCGGCACGGCAGCTTTTGCGTGCTATGCGTAAATCATTTTCACCTTCCATTCGTGTGTCATATTCCCTCGTCATGAGCGGGTAGCAGTTCGTTCTCGCTGAGCGCGAGAAATACTGCCGCGTGTTTTCACCGCCTCACCGCCACAATGCGTCTCGAAAGTCAAGTGAGTGGGGAGAACCTTCATGCGTACATATTCCCAGGAGTTCCGCGGTGCTTCCGGCATCGCCGTTGCTGCGCTCGCGCTGCTGCTTGCATCGTGCGCCAAGCCGACCTCCTACAACTATACGGTCGGCGGCACGGTTTCTGGCCTCAGTGGTGCCGGGCTCGTGCTGCGGAACAACGGCAGCGACAATCTCGCGGTCTCGACCAGCGGCGCCTTCACTTTTTCCAAGACGGTGAAGAAGGACGCGGGCTACAGCGTCACGGTGTCCGCGCAGCCTACGGGCCAGACCTGCACGGTCACGAACGGTTCGGGGACGGTCCAATCAAACGTCACCAACGTCGCCGTAGGTTGCGTCAGCGACGGCTTCACGGTGGGCGGCGCGGTCTCGGGCCTCGCGGGGACCGGGCTGGTACTGCAGAACAACGGGGGCAACAGTCTTCCGGTCTCCGCAAGTGGCGCGTTTACTTTTTCGGCGCCTGTC
>Ga0335084_10003477_pt1 | contig 15365 bp, 15 predicted proteins | sample Lox_Sample_44_FD_206721 | JGI IMG/M metagenome (GOLD analysis project Ga0335084, IMG submission 206721) | Soil microbial communities from Loxahatchee National Wildlife Refuge, Florida, United States - Lox_Sample_4.4 | ecosystem: Environmental > Terrestrial > Soil > Wetlands | place: USA...
GCAAAGAGCACCCAAATGTGATAACGCGGTAAAAGCCACTTCACGTCATGCCGACTTCCCACAGCAGATAGCTCATCGTCTCGCGGATCACGGCGGTGAAGCGCAGCCACTGGGTTTTGGGGCGGGAGTCGGGGCGGGGCGCCACTTCCACCTGCACGCCTTCGTGCACAAGCAGGGCGCGAATACGGAATACATGATAGGCATCGCTCACCGCGATGCAGGTGCGCATGCCGTTCGCGCGCATGATATTGGCCACGCGGCTGGCCGACTGGGCGGTATCAGAACTCTGCGTTTCGGCAATCAGCTTCTGGTCCGGAATGCCGCGCCGGACGAGATAGTCCCGCCCGACACCGCCTTCATTGAAGTTTGGATCCTGTCCCGCGCCGCCGGTCGTGATCACGACGGGCGCCAAGCCCTTTTGAAAAAGATCGAAGGCGTGATCGAGGCGTGCGCGATAGACGGGTGAGGGCCGGCCGGCGTATTCCGCCGCGCCGAAGACGACGATGGCGTCGGCGCTGTGGGCTGGACTTTCACCGGCGGCTGCAACGACGCGAAAACCGGTGATCGCACCAAAGAGAACAACCGCGGCTACCACCCCAAGCGCCAGTAAGGGTAGTGGACGTCTCAGCAGACTCTTCCGTTGGCCAGATTGAGTGTGATCGTCCGCCATTGCTTAAGCGAGGGCTTCGGCAATTTCTTTGGCGGGAACAGCGCCCTCGCGCAGGATCTGCCAGGAACCATCGCTGGTGAAGTGAACGATTGTTGAAGGAACAACACGGGGCGATTTGCCGCCGTCGACGATGAGAGAAATGCGGTCCTGCAGTTGATCGCGAACCTGCTCGGCGGTCGTGCATTCGACCGCGCCGCTCAAGTTCGCCGACGTTGCCGTAATGGGAATCTTGGCCGCGCGAACGACGGCCAGGGGTATTTGCGCGGCGGGCACGCGGAACGCGACATTGCCGGTGTTGGCGGTGACTTTGAGCGGAAGATGCGATGCCGCCGGAACGATCATGGTCAAGGGTCCGGGCCAGAAGCGGCGGGCCAGGATGTAGAAATCTTCAGGCAGAGGCCCGGCGAACTCTTCCGCCTGATCGACGTCCTCAATGAGCAACGAAAGCGGCTTGTTGCGCAAACGCGACTTGATCTCGTAGACGCGGTCCACGGCGCGCAGATTAAACGGATCTGCCGCCAAGCCGTAAAAGGTGTCGGTGGGCATGCCCAGCACCTTTCCTGCCTGGATCTGTTCGGCCGCGTATTTGACGAGGGTTGATTCCGGTTCGTCGGCGTGAATCTTCAGGATCTCCGCGCGCACTCGGTTTCCTTCCTGACTGGGGGCGTAAACAATGAAATTTACCATACCGCGGCGTTCCCAGGACGCTTTTCAGTGCGACACGCGTATTATCTTGGTCCTTGGTGGGAAGCATGAAGGAAGAAATCACATCCCGTGGGAGCCGGTCCAGTCACGAACGCCTGCGCCGCGTTGTCGGGCGTCACAATCCGCGATTAAAGGAGCTACGTCAGGCGTTCCGGCGCGGTGAACTCACTTCAGACGGTGAGTGCGCAGTCGAAGGGGTCAAGTTGGTTGAAGAGGCGATCCGCAGCGGGCTGCGGCTGGGAGGAGTTTTCTTTGCCGAGTCGGCGCAGGCCATCGCCGACAAGTTGTTGCCGCAGATTCATGCGCACGTGGAAACGCTGCTGCTTCCGGATGCGCTCTTCAAATCGGTTGTGCCGAGCGACACGCCACAGGGAGTAGCGGCACTGGTCCGGGTTCGGCCGGTGTCGGCGGATCAAGTGCTTGAGCGTTCTACTACTGGCCCGGTAGTGGCCGCGGCAGGCCTGCAAGATCCGGGCAATCTAGGAACCGTCCTGCGCTCGGCGGAGGCGTTTGGTGCGGCCGGAGTCTTCCTGACCGAGGGGACAGTCAGTGCTTACAACGCAAAGGTTCTGCGCGGGTCGGCGGGATCAATCTTTCGGCTGCCGGTCGTGCAGATGCCCTGGGCCGAACTGATTCCGCTGCTGCGCGAGCGCGGCGTACGGTTAGTCGCAACGTCGTCGCACAAGGGCACGCCACTGCCGCAAGCAAACTGGATCTTGCCATTGGCTATTTTCATCGGCAACGAGGGTGCCGGTCTTCCTCGCGACCTGATGCATCAAATGGACGAGACGGTGGTCATCCCGCAAGCGACGACTGTGGAATCGCTCAATGCTGGGGTCGCAGCGAGTATCGTGTTATACGAAGCAGCCAGACATAAGGCGTAAATTCAGATTGCTGAGGTCAGATTGCAGAGGTAGTCCAGTCTCGGGGGTTTCCACCTCTGCAATCTGCAATTCCAATGAGCCTGTTCCAGCCCATTCCGAATCAGGAAGCGTCCGCACCGGGCAGCCGTCCGCTCGCCGACCGGATGCGTCCACGAACGCTGGAGGAATTTGTCGGACAGGAGCATCTCGTCGGGCCGGGCAAACCGTTGCGGGTGCAGATCGAGCGGGATGATCCCGGCTCGATGATCTTTTGGGGGCCGCCCGGCACGGGCAAGACCACATTGGCGCAGATCATCGCCCGCATCACGAAGGCCGAGTTCATCGAGTTCTCGGCGGTGTTGTCGGGGATCAAGGAGATCAAGCAGGTGATGGCCGACGCCGGACGTGCCCGCCAGTACGGCACGCGGACCATCGTCTTTGTCGACGAGATTCACCGCTTCAACAAGGCTCAGCAGGACGCTTTCTTGCCGCACGTCGAGAAAGGGAGCATTCGGCTGATCGGAGCGACAACGGAAAATCCGTCGTTCGAGATCATCTCGGCGCTGCTCTCGCGCTGCCGGGTGTACGTGCTCAAACAACTTACCGAGGAACAGATCGTTACTTTGCTCAAGCGCGCGCTCGCCGATGTCGAGCGCGGCCTAGGCGCGTTGCATCTCGAGGCTTACGAAGAAGCTCTCAAAAAGATCGCGGTCTACTCCAGCGGCGACGCCCGCAGCGCCTACAACGTTCTGGAAGTCGCAACGTCGCTGGTGCAACAAGTGAGAACAAACACGATCACGGACGAGATCGTGCAGGAGGCGGTGCAGAAACGCGTCCTGCTGTATGACAAGTCCGGCGAAGAGCACTACAACCTGATTTCAGCGCTGCACAAGTCGGTGCGCGACAGCGATCCCGACGCGGCGCTCTACTGGCTTGCCCGAATGCTCGAAGCCGGTGAGGAGCCGCTCTACATCGCGCGGCGGGTGGTGCGAATGTCCGTCGAAGACATCGGCTTGGCGGATCCGAATGCCCTCAATTTGTGTATGGCGGCGCGCGACGCAGTGGACTTCATCGGTATGCCGGAAGGCAACCTCGCGCTCGCCCAAGCCGTGGTGTATTTGTCTCTGGCGCCGAAGTCCAACGCTCTCTATACCGCGTACGGCGCGGTGAAAGAAGATGTTGAACGAACCGCGCAGGAACCGGTTCCCTTGCATCTGCGGAATGCCCCAACGGGCCTGATGAGAGGTCTGGGGTATGGCAAAGGTTATGAGTATGCCCACGATGTCGGTGACAAGGTTGCCGGCATGCAATGCCTACCCGACAGCCTGAAGAATCGGATTTACTATCACCCAACGAATGAAGGGATTGAGAAGCGGATCCGGGAACGGCTGGAGGAGATCCGTAAGATCCGCAGCGCGAGGTCGACTCGAACAAAAAGAGAATCAGAGGGTTGATCAGCTTCATCGAACATGACAAGATTCGCTTCGCCTAGAGAGGAGGAGCCTGCCGTGGCAACTGCTCCACGTGCCAACGTCGATGTGCCAGGTCTGGTCGCAACAGAAACATCCTCGGCGAAGGTTGCCGAACTGGTACGTCTGCAGAAGTTCGCGCAGCGGATCACTTCCAGCCTGGACCTGGATGTCATCGTACAGCGCATCACGGAGGAAGTGGCGGCATCGCTGGGCTGTGTCGAGATCAACATCTACCTGCATGACGAAGCCAACGGCGAACTGGTTCTCTCGGGCACGTGCGGTTGCACCGCATATTGCAAAGGGCATCGCCTGAAGGTCGGAACCGAAGGCATGGTCGGCTATGTTGCGGCAACGCGGAAGATGCGTTATGCCCCCGACGTTGCTCTCGATCCCTACTACATGGCTTGCGAGGAAGGCACGCGTTCCGAGGTCGCGATTCCGCTTCACGTCGAAGACGAGCTGATTGGTGTCTTCACCGCTTCTCACTGCGAACTCGACGCGTTTTCTCAGGCGCAGCTTCGTTTGCTGCAGGGGTTGTGCTCGCATGTGGCGGTGGCGGTCCAGAATGCCCGGCGGTTCCGTGACGAGCGCGACCAACGCGAACGCATGAGCCGCGAGGCGGAAGAAGCCCGCGCCATCCAGCAAGCGCTGCTGCCGCGGAGTTCCCCACTAATATCCGGGTTCGCAGTGTCCGGCCTCTCAGTCCCAGCCGGCGCCATCGGCGGCGACTGGTATGACTTCATCCCGCTGTCCGAAGGGCGGTGGGGATTGGTACTCGCGGACGTATCCGGCAAAGGCACAGCCGCGGCACTGCTGATGTCCGCCACTCGCGGCATGCTGCGCTCGCTGGCGCAGACCGGTTCGGGGCCATCTGAGGTTCTAACGCGCCTGAACAATATGATGATCGAGGATTTCCCCAGCGGGCGCTTCGTCACCATGGTCTATGCGGAATTTGATCCGGCAACCCGGACCGTGCGACTGGCAAACGCCGGGCACTTGCCGCCGCTTCTGGTGGACTCTGACGGTCATCACTGGATCACGACGCAACATGGTCTGCCGCTGGGCATCGCAACGTCGCAGTTCTCTGAAGCCGAGGTAACGCTGGGTCCAGTGTCGCGGCTCGCGATGTATTCGGACGGGATCACCGAGGCAGCTGCGGAATCGGGTGAAGAGTACGGAGCGGAGAGGTTGTTGACTCAGATGAAGTCTCCCGATGTCTGCCTGGACAAACTCCTGGCCGATGTCAGAACATTCGTCAACGGCGCCGGCTTGCGGGATGACGCCACCCTGATTCTGGTGGGGACGCGCCCGGACGTACACCTGTAACACTCATTCCTGAAAACGGAGAACTTCATGTCCCAGCAACTTACGGGAAAGGTCGCTTTGGTCACTGGCGGAGCGCGCGGCATCGGCGCCGCCATCGCCAAACGTCTGGCCGCGGACGGCGCGGCGGTCGTGATCACCTACAGCGCATCACCGGAGAAGGCACAGGAAGTCGTCCGATCCATCGAAGCTACTGGCGGCAAGGCACTGGCCGTTAAGGCGGACGCAGCGCAACCCGACGCCGTCCGCGCTGCGGTCAGGAAGACTGCTGAGGCTTTCGGCGGGCTTGACATTCTCGTCAATAACGCCGGTATCGTGGCAATCGCACCCATCGATCAGTTTCCAGTCGACGATTTCGAGAAGCTCATCGCCGTCAACATCAAGGGGATGTTTGTCGCGACGCAGGAAGCCGTGCGGCACATGCGGGACGGCGGGCGCATCATCCACATCGGCAGCTGCAACAGCGATCGCCTTCCCTTTCAGGGCGGATCGGTGTATGCGCTCACAAAGGCGGCGGTCGTTGGGTTCACCAAGGGACTGGCGCGCGATCTCGGGCCGCGTGGCATTACCGTGAATAATGTCCAACCGGGCCCGACAGACACGGATATGAATCCTGCCACAGGGCCGAACGCAACGGGTACGGTTCAGAATGTCGCACTTCAGCGATACGGCAAGCCTGAAGAAATTGCCAGCTTCGTAGCCTTCCTCGCCGGTTCAGAAGCAAGTTACATAACGGGCGCCAGTCTGGCTTCGGATGGCGGCTACGCGGCATAGTCGGGCCGCGATACTACAAGCTCACCGGAACCGCGCCCGGTGTTCTTTCAGGATGCAGCGGTCCATCACGACAAATGTTCCGGCATCACGCGCGCGCTGGGCGGCGCGTTCGTTGATCACGTCTTCCTGAAGCCAGATCGCCGGGATCTTCAATTGAATTGCCTGCCCGACAATCTCGTCAACGTACTCCGGCCGCCGGAAAACATCGACCAGATCGATCTTCTCAGGAACATCCAGCAGCGTGGCATATGCTTTCTCGCCGAGGGATTCTTCAATCAGCGGATTGACGGGGATAATCCGGTACCCCTGTGCCTGCATGTAGGCGGATACGCCGTGGCTGGGCCGCATCGGGCTGTCGGAGAGGCCGACGACCGCTATAGTCTTAACGCGGGAAAGGAGGTCGTGGATGGGGTCGCGGTTCAAGCCGGTGTCTCGTCAGTCGTCCTTCTTCTTCTCCGTCTTCTGTTTGAACATTCGCAGCGCCAGCTTGCGAATTGTCTCGGAGACTTCCTTGTTACCGGAGAGATTCTTGAGATCGTGCACCAACAGATTCTTCATCAAGCCCAGCGACAGATCGATGGGCGTGCGCGGATTGAAGACCAGGTTCCGCATGATCGTGTAGTTTTTGGCAAAGCGGCGCTTGAGCGGAATCTGGCGAAGCACCGCTTCCAGCACGTTCTTTTGCAGCGCGAATTTTTCTACTTCGCCGTCGGATATCTTCGGCGAGTCGAGCACAGCCAGCGCCACCAGCTTGGTGCCGTCGCGGATGAGGATGGACCTTTCCTCCTTGCTCCCACGCATGGCGAGCGCGATACGCCCTTTCACGTCGAGCTTGGCGATTTTCTGCAATGTGCTGTCGCGGCGTTCTTCGCCGGGGGCCGCAGGCTTCTTGGCCGGCCTCAAGGCAAAGCTAGTTGCCTTTGGAGCACCGGACTCGGGCTTGCCGTCGGTAGGAAGTTCCTCATGGGTCGGCCGAACCGCTTCGAAGGGCTTGTCGGATAGCGTCGCCAATTCGGCCGCGTTGGCCTGAAGGTAGTAATCAATGGCCTGCGCAAGAACCTGCTCGTCTTCGATTTCGGCATCCTCGGCAGAGGGTGGAAATGGAGCCCCGTCAGACGGAGCGTTCGCTGGCTGCGCTGCCTCTGCCGGCAGCGGTTGGAGCGGCCCTTCCTGGACTTTCTCGACCGCAGGCGGGGCACTGACTGCAGCCAGTTCGTTGGCACGCAACCGCGGATTCGATTTCAGGGCTTCGATGAGACCAGGGGACAGGGCCACACGCCTGCTGATCAGCATGGCGTCGACAATCGTCCGCGAACCAGTCGTCGCCAGTTCCTTCAGTTCTTCCTCGGTGATCGAACGGTTTTCGAGGAGCGCCGGGAGTAAGGCGGGACGAAGATTCTTCGGCGAGATCAGGTATTCCAACACTTCTTTGCTGGTTGCAGGATCGGAGGCCACTCCGATGGAGGCTTTCTCGTCCCAGCCTGCCAGCGTCATCCGCGCCAGTTCACCGAATACCTTGTTATGCAGAGCCAGGTGGACCAGGATTTCAATCATCTCGGCCGGTGCTACAGCAAGCGCGCCGCGCGCCGCTGCCTGCATCATGTTCGAAGACATCTGCGACTTGCGGACCAGATCAATCATCCGCGGCATGCTTCATCTCCTCGTCGATCTTCGCCGGACGCCGGCTGTTCCCACCGTGCGCTCGAGATCCGCGACGACAATGGCCAGTTCCCGCGTAGTACGATTGGCCTTGCGACGCTGGAATTCGTCGCTCAAGGCGCGATAGTACCAGAGCGTACCCTCGCGACCACCGTTGAACCGTTTCCAGATAGATTCCCCGTCTTTCCGGTAATCGGAAATCACGGTGCGGACGTTGTGCAGTTTGTCGCAGGCCGAAACGAGCCGGGTTTCGTCGTCCTTATGCGTGAGCCTCTTCAGGTAGTCGCCCTTGCGGATTTTCCATTCGAGCCTGGGATTGACGAAGGAATCCGTGCATCCCTCGACAATTTTTGCGACCCGCTTGCCGAACATGCGCTGGATCTCGCGCAGCCGCGGCATCCCGCCGCAGTCCTCGACGACATCGTGAAGGAGCGCTGCGATCGCCATATCCTCGTCGCCACCAGCTTCGAGCACGAGTGCGGTGACGGCCATCAAGTGTGAAAGATAGGGTACCGCTGTCTGCTTGCGGGTCTGGCCTTCGTGCTTGTTTGCGGCGTAGCGGAAGGCGCGCTGCAACCGGGAGCCGAGTTTCGGAGGCTTTGGCCCGGAACGCTTCATAATTTCTTTTCTCCGCGGCGCATGCGCAGGTAAGCGCCCATGAACGGCGTAAGATCGCCGTCCAGTGCACGGTCGACGTCGCCGACTTCGAATTTCGTGCGGTGATCTTTGATCAGCCGGTAAGGTTGCAGCACATACGAACGAATCTGCGAGCCGAAGTCGATGTCGAGCTTCGAGTCTTCGATCTGCTTCGTGACTTCGCGCTTCTTCTCCAGCTCGAACTCGTAGATTTTGGAGCGCAGCATGCTCATGGCCTTCTCGCGATTCTTGTGCTGCGAGCGCTCATTCTGGCAGCTGGCAACGAGCCCGGTAGGAATGTGCGTGATGCGCACGGCCGAATCGGTCGTGTTGACGTGCTGTCCACCCTTGCCGCTGGAACGGTAGGTGTCGACGCGAATGTCTTCCGGCTTGATGACGACTTCGATGCTGTCATCGATTTCCGGCGAAACGAAGACGCTGGCAAATGACGTATGCCGCCGCTTGGCCTGGTCGAAGGGTGAAATGCGCACCAGGCGGTGAACGCCGATTTCGCTGATCAGATATCCGAAGGCGTATTCTCCGTTGACGGCGAACGTCGCCGACTTGATGCCCGCTTCTTCGCCGGGCTGGTAGTCGTACATCTCTGTCTGAAAGCCGCGGCGCTCCGCCCAGCGCAGATACATACGAAGCAGCATGTCGGCCCAGTCCTGCGATTCGGTTCCGCCGGCGCCAGGGTGAATGGTCACGATTGCGTTGCGCGCGTCGTTCTCGCCGGAGAGGAGGGTATCGGTTTCAACGCGGTCCACCAACTCGCGCAGCGATTCCAGTTCCCGCTGCAGGTCATCGGCGACGTTCTCACCTTCTCCGGCAAGGTCGAAATAGGCGCCAATGTCGTCGGTGCGCCGCGCCAGATCGCCTTCGAGCGACAACACTTCCTCCAGGCGCTTACGTTCGCGCATCACCTGCTGCGACTTGGCCGGATTCGACCAGAGATTTGGGTCGGCGGCTTGCTTTTCGATTTCGGCTAATTGCTGGCGAAGGTTGCCCGCGTCAAAGATACTCCCGCAGGTCATGGACCTTGGTCTTCAGAGAGGCGTATTGCTGTGTGAGTTCGTCAAGCATACCCAGTAGTCAGGAGCCGGTAGTCAGGAGTCAGCAAAATCATCCCTCGTTGTCACTTTTGCTGACTACTGACTCCCAATTCCTTTTTCAAGACTCTTGCGCCGATCGCGCTTAAAGAAATTATCGCACACAGGTATGCGAACCAGTCTCCGTGCCGCGTGTAGAACGTGGTGCGGGATTCGAGCGCATACGGCGCTTCGAGCGCGGTCCGCAATTTCCGTCCGGTCGCGGTCACGATGCGACCGTAGGGATCGACCGATGCCGTGATCCCGGTATTGGTCGCCACCAGGAGCCAGCGGCCATTCTCGACGGCCCGCATCTGGGTCATCAGAAGGTGCTGCTTCCAGGCCCCGCTGTCGCCGTACCAGCCGTCATTGCTGATGTTCACGAGAACATCCGCGCCCAGGCGCGCGGACTGCCGCACCTCGTCCGGGAAGATCGACTCGTAGCAGATCGACATGCCTAACCGTTGTCCGCCAGCGTTGAGCGGCGCCCGAGAGCGGCCATGCACGAAGTCACCCACCTGCTGCGTGAGCATGTCCATGAAAGGCAGCACATTCTTGAAGGGAACGTACTCGCCAAACGGAACGAGGTGCACCTTGTCGTATCGCGCAATGAGCTGGCCCGAGGGATTGATGAGCCCGGCGGAATTAAAGACTTCGCTCTTGCGCTGCGTCAATGCGGAGGCACTGTCGACGCCGATACTTCCGGTCAGGATCCAGGTTTGGCTCTGGCGCGCCAAGCCATCCACCACGTCGCGGAAGCCGGGATCGTTGAGAAAGAAGGGCGACGGCGATTCCGGCCACACGATCAAATCGAAGCGCTGGCCCTCCTTGGCCGCGGGAGGATGCAGGCTGATCCAGCTCAGGTCGCGGAGCGTGCCTTGGAAATAGTCGGCGGTCCAGTTCTCCTGGACCGGAATATTCGACTGAAGCAGGAGAGCGGTCTTGTCTGTAGAAGGGGAATCAGGCGCCACGAACTTCCCCGCCTGGAGGACGAGCGCGGCCACAAGAGCAGCAATCAACAAACCTCTCCGCCGTTCCCGCGCGACGACGAATGCCGCTGCGAAGGCGCTGTTGACGAGCATGATTTCGAAAGAGAGCCCATATACTCCGGTCAGCGAGGCGATCCGGGTGAGCGTCGTGTTTTCGGTTTGCGCGTAGCCGAGGAGATTCCACGGAAATGCCGTGATGCGGGTCCTGGCCAATTCGAGTGCCACCCAAAGGAAAGGGCCGGCGAGCAGGGCCGCGCGCGAAGACTTGGCGCGGGCCAGCAAGGCGAAAAGCAATCCGAACGCACCGTGATAGAGGGCGAGATACATGGAAAAAGCGAGCAGGATCAGGGCTGCGGCGGCAACCGGGACGCCGCCATAGCGATGCATGGTGTCGTAAATCCAATAGCACGTGCCGACGTACCAGAGAATGCCGCAACCATAGCTGAGGAGGAAACCCTGCCACGGACTTGCCGGAATGAGGCGAACCCCGGCGTTGACCTGCAGTGATTCAGGAACGCGGGCCCGCAGCAGCGCCACCTGCAGGGGTGCAAGGGCGATCCAGGCAAGCCAGTACAGACCGGGCAGGGGAAAGATCAGGATCTGCAGGACTGCGGAGAGCAGCGTGAACCGCCACGCACTGGCATGGATCTTGGCCACGTCGCAAGCATAGCAAACCGCGGGACTGAGGCTCCCAACCTGGACCACTGTTCTCTACGGCGCGTATCAGATACGATAGTGTGCTTATGTCAACGTTGGGTGTGGTCCCAGCAAACTGCCTGGAGACTACAGTGGTCGCATGGCTTAGGGAACTGCCGTTGATCTGCCTTCCGGTAAGGCTCGGAACCAGGGAGCATCCGCCGGTGGAGGAGAAGTAGCGAACCACTCCCAGGCGCGCTCGTCTTCTGCATGTCATCCCAGTTTCAGCCCGCGTCACCAGATTCGAATCGAGTTCGAATCGTCGTCGCCACGTCGGTGATGCTGACGTTCATCTCCTACTGGCGAGCCGCCGCCATCGTTCTCAACGATCTTGGCTCTTCCGCCTTTTACGCCTGCGGCATCGCGGAACAGGCAATCGGAAAATCCGCGCCATGGTTCATCGTCGCGGTCATGCTCTTCTCGTTCGCAGTGCGCGCGGTGTATGTGGAGAGCTGTTCGATGTTTGTGCGCGGCGGCGTTTACCGCGTCGTCAAGGAGGCGCTCGGCGGCACCCTCGCCAAGATCAGCGTCTCGGCCCTGATGTTCGACTACATCCTGACCGGGCCAATTTCGGGAGTATCGGCAGGGCAATACATCGCCGGACTGATCAACGAAGTGATGCTCACGGCCGACGCGCACGGATGGATCCCGCGGGCCGTCCACAACATCTTCCAGGGCACGCCGCAGTTCAATGTGAACTGGATGTCGGTCGTCTTCGCGCTCGCGGTCACCATTTACTACTGGTGGGAGAACATCAAGGGGATCCACGAGTCGAGCGAGAAGGCGCTCCGTGTCATGCAGATCACGACGGTCATGGTTGTGGTGCTGCTGGCATGGTCGGCCATCACCATTCTCAAGACCGGCTATCAGCCGGTACCACTGCCGTTCCCCGAGAACCTGCATTTCACGAAGGAGTCCCTGGGCTTTCTGAGTCACAGTTTCCCGGAGCAGAGCCTGAGCCGCATGTTTGGGACCCTGGGGATCCTGATGGCCTTTGGACACTCCGTTCTGGCCATGAGCGGAGAAGAGTCACTGGCTCAGGTGAACCGTGAACTGGCGCACCCCAAGCTGAAGAACCTGAAGCGCGCCGCGATTGTGATCGCGATCTACAGCTTCGTGTTTACGGGCCTTTCGGCGCTGCTGTCGGTCATGCTGATTCCGGATGCCGTCCGGGTGCCGGTTTACAAGGACAATCTGATCTCGGGCCTTGCGATGTACATGTGGGGCCCGCAGATCCTGAGACTGCTCTTCCGCGGGTTCGTTGTCGTGGTCGGGTTCCTGATTCTCTCTGGAGCCGTGAACACGGCCATCATCGGTTCGAACGGCGTCCTAAACCGGGTTTCGGAAGACGGCGTACTTGCCGACTGGTTCCGCTTTCCGCACCGGCGGTACGGCACCAGTTACCGGATCATCAACCTCGTTGTGCTGCTGCAGGTGCTCACCATCTTGGCAAGCCGGGGCGATGTGTACGTCCTGGGTGAGGCATATGCCTTCGGCGTCATCTGGAGCTTCACCTTCAACAGCCTCGCCATGCTTGTGCTTCGCTTCAAGTACAAAGGAGCACGCGGCTGGAAGGTGCCGCCCAACATCACCATCGGCGGCCACGAAATCCCGCTGGGTCTGGCTTCTGTCTTCCTGGTGTTGTTGTCTACGGCGCTGATCAACCTTTTCACCAAGTCGGTCGCAACGGTGGCGGGCGTCTCGTTTGCAGTGGTCTTCTTTTTGATCTTCACGGCCTCCGAGCACGCGAATCGCAAGAAGTATGCGCTGGCCGAGCAGCAGATGAAGGATCACTTCCAGCTGCTGCAACGCGACACGGTGGAGCGGGATGCGCTCAACATTCGGCCCGGCAACGTTCTGGTGCCGGTGCGCGACTACAACACGCTGGCGCACTTGCGATGGGCGCTGGAACGAATCGATACGCGAGAGCAGGATGTTGTCGTGATGTCGGCCCGCGTGAGCCAGTTCGGCGCCGCCGCTTACGACCTGGCCATGGAGCAGATCTTCAGCGACTATGAGCAAACGCTCTTCACGCGAGCGGTAAGTGTGGCCGAAAGCGTCGGGAAGCGAGTTTCCCTGCTCGTGGTCCCTGCCGGAGACGTTTGGGCCGCCATTGTACAAACCGCCAATAATCTCGAGTCGTCGGCGGTAGTCGCCGGTCTCTCAAGCAAGATGACGCCCGCGGAACAAGCGTTCGCGCTCGGGCGAGCCTGGGAAAATGTTTCAGAACCCAAGCGGCAGTTCGTGCTTCAAATCGTCCGCCCAGAAGGCAAAGTCGACACGTTCCGCATCGGGCCCCACACGCCCACCATGAAGAACGAGGACATATTGCTCCTGCATCGCTTGTGGCTGAATATCACACGGGAGCCGGGCCTCGCGAATGTACATCACCACGAAATCCTTACCGAGGCGCTCACGCGGTTCGCGCACGATTATGCAGCGCGCGACCGTCAGGATATTCTGAAGGAATTGCGGCGCATCAGCGTTGAAGGTAGCTCCGGAACTCCGCGTCGCAGCGCCGGGCCGACGCTTCCAGTGCAGGCCGAGCCGAGCAATCCCGGACCCGATACGGGGCCATCCGGGGACCAACGGTCATAGCCGGGGACTCGCGGGCGTGCATGCAGGCAGCGCTGCGGAATCCCTCAAAGCAAGCCTTCGCCGCGACGTCGTCCGCTACTTCTTGATGTATTTGATATACTCCCACGCCGCCAAGGCGAGCAGAAGAACTGTGATAATCCAAAGTGACGAACTGCTCAATCCTGTTTTCTTGGCCATGGACGGCATTGTAAGCCGGATCGTATTTCTGCGCGAGACCTGAGTTTGCTACTTGATTTTCGGCGAACTTGAATCGGCAGCCTTCTGCTCGTCGGCGTGGATGACACCGTCTTCTTCCGCATAGAACGAGCGGTGCTCCGCATCCAGTTGTTTGGGGGTCAAAGTGAGCAGGAAGCCGTCTTTCTGGGTCTTGAAGCTCACAGTGTAGTCTCCGCGCTCGGTCGACCGCGCCATCCGCTTGGTGAGCGAACCGGTGCCAGCCAGGTCAAGCAACGTCGGAGCAAACTTGTCATGGCGCTTCTTGTATTCCTTCTGCGCCCGCAGCACGACCCGCATGTAACCGAGGGCCTGCGCTTCCGACTCGGAGCGGGCTGGGTCGCCGGCAAATTTCGGCTGGTACGGAGGAGTCGCCGGCTGCGCGGGGGCCGTAGCTGGCGCTTCCGCAGGGACTGGAGGAGCTTGGGATGGAGACGCACTCTGTTCCGGCTTAGAACCGGGTTCTTGTGCCGAGGCCAGACAGACAATCACCAGCCATGCAAGCCCTACCGCTGAAATCCGCTTTATCCTTGCCACGTTCACGGCCGAAACCCTCCTTCCAGCACTCACTTAGGACGTTACCCCCGTAATTTCACCTCGGTCACCGATCATTCCAATTCGACTGCAATTCAGGCAATCTTCTATCTTGGATGCAATCCTAACAGGGAAACCTATGAAAGCTGCAGTCGCGAGAAAGCCGATCATTCGTGTCGCCGTAGTGGAGAGTGATCCACTGCGGTTCGTGGGATTCCGCGCGCTCTTCGATTCGGAGCCCGATCTGGAGTTGGTCTCCGCCTCGTTGCCCGACCTCGGACAGCTTCCCAACATCGACCTTGTTCTGCTGGGCAACCGTTCCGGCCAGAACCTGTTCGACATCATGGCCAGCCTGAAGGCTGTGCGTCCCGATCTGCGCATCATCGTGACCGGCTCCGGCATGGACGAGGAGAGCATCCTGAAAGCCATTGCATCGGGCGCAAAGGGCTACGTAGACGAAGCGGCTTCTCCCACCGAGTTCGTCCAGGCGTTACGCGTAGTGAACCAGGGTTCCGTCTGGGCGCCCCGCCGCGTGCTCTCGACCTTCATCGAACGCGTCACCGCTTCCCCGGGACGCATCTTCCCGGCCGGCCGCGTGACCTTCACCGACCGCGAAAAGGAAGTTCTGGAAATGCTGGTGGCCGGGCGATCGAACAAGGAAATCGGCGCTGCCCTCGGCATCGAAGAGCGCACTGTCAAGGCGCACGTGGCCAAACTGATGCGGAAGGTGGGCGTCCAGAATCGCATCGCGCTGTCGGTCCATGCCATCACGCATTCGCTGGTCACGGCAAAGTAGCCGGCTCGAAGTTCGGGGGTCGATCGATCCCTTCGCTTGGCTCGGGATTTCGGCAGGAGGCTCCTGCCTCGCTCATGCCTCCCAATCGCCTCAAGTTACCACCAGACAGTGACCATCGTAATCTTGCCGCCCCCAGCTATCCGCCGCATACTCGCCTCACCTACCACAGAACCTGGGAGACGGGGTTGGGAGCGGAGATTAGGGTCGCCGCTGTCAGCCCCGATTTTTTTTGCCCTTAAGAGGTTCAAGATGAAACCCCGCCCCGTCGTTGCTTTTTTCGCCTTGTCCGTTCTTACTCTTTTTGCACTGACGGGCTGCGGAACTACAACTTCCGATAAACCGTTCCCTG
>Ga0335084_10003478_pt1 | contig 15364 bp, 16 predicted proteins | sample Lox_Sample_44_FD_206721 | JGI IMG/M metagenome (GOLD analysis project Ga0335084, IMG submission 206721) | Soil microbial communities from Loxahatchee National Wildlife Refuge, Florida, United States - Lox_Sample_4.4 | ecosystem: Environmental > Terrestrial > Soil > Wetlands | place: USA...
GAACCCCGTCTCGATGTCGCGGTTGGCGTGCGAGTAGGCGGTGTCGATGTAGCCCGTGAGGCTGATGCCCGAGGCCTCGAGCACCTTGTCGAGCGTCGGCACCGCGGGCGCAGCGGCCTGCGCGAACGCGGTCACGGGAGCACAGAACAGCAATGCGGTCAGTCGCTTCTTCATTTCAACCTCCCTGATTGGCCTCAGTGTCGATGGCGAGATGCAGCCGAGCACTATAGGAGTGCTCTCGTATGGAACCTATTAAGACTGCGCCGTCGGTCTGATCCGGCGCCTCCTCGCGCAGCGCCCCGAGGAAAGAGACGCCGAGCGCGAAATCTATTTGCCGCTATCCAGCGCCAGGTTCAGCTCGAGCACGTTGACGCGCGGCTCGCCGAGGACGCCGAGCTGGCGCCCTTCGGTGTGCTTCGCGACGAGCTCGCGCAGCTTGTCCTCGGAAATCCCGCGCACCTTCGCGATCCTCGGCACCTGGTACTCGGCCGCGGCGGGCGAAATGTGCGGATCGAGACCCGAGCCCGACGCGGTGGCGAGGTCGGCCGGCACGGCGCCGGCGGGCACGGGGCCGGCGTCCTTCAGCGCCTTGATGCGGCCTTCGACCGCTTCCTTCAGCGCCGGGTTGGTCGGGCCGAGGTTGGTGCCCGAAGAGGAGCCGCCGTTGTACGGCATGGGCGAAGTGCCCGAGCCGCGGCTCCAGAAGTACTTCGGATCGGAGAATGGCTGCCCGATCAGGCGTGAGCCGAGGACCTTGCCGTCCTTCACGATCAGGCTGCCGTTCGCCTGGTCCCGGAAGACGACCTGCGAGACTCCCGTGACGATCAGTGGATAAGCCACGCCGACGATCACGGTGAAGGCGATCAGGACGCGGATCGATTGAAGCGAGAGCTGGAGCATGTCTTTCTCCTCAGGCCACGCCAAGCAGGACGAGCAGCAGGTCGATCGCCTTGATCCCGACGAAGGGGATGAGCACGCCGCCGACGCCGTAGATCCACAGGTTGCGCGCGAGCACCGCGGCGGCGCCTACCGGGCGATAGCGCACGCCCTTCAGCGCGAGCGGCACGAGCGCGATGATGACGAGCGCGTTGAAGATCACCGCCGAGAGGATCGCCGAGGACGGCGTGGCGAGCTTCATGACGTTGAGCACGCCGAGCTGCGGGTAGGTCGAGGCGAACGCCGCCGGGATGATGGCGAAATACTTCGCTACGTCGTTCGCGATCGAGAAGGTGGTGAGCGCGCCGCGCGTCATCAGCATCTGCTTGCCGGTCTCGACCACCTCGATCAGCTTGGTCGGGTTGGAGTCGAGGTCGACCATGTTGCCGGCCTCCTTCGCCGCCTGCGTGCCGGTATTCATCGCCACGGCCACGTCGGCCTGCGCAAGCGCGGGCGCGTCGTTCGTGCCGTCGCCGGTCATGGCGACGAGGCGGCCTTCGGCCTGGTGCTCCCGGATCAGCTTCAGCTTCGCTTCCGGCGTCGCTTCGGCGAGGAAGTCGTCGACGCCCGCTTCCGCCGCGATCGCCGCGGCGGTGAGGCGGTTGTCGCCGGTGATCATGATGGTCTTGATGCCCATGCGGCGCAGCTCGGCGAAGCGCTCCTTGAGGCCGCCCTTGACGATGTCCTTCAGCTCGACCACGCCGAGCACGCGCGTGCCGTCGGAGACGACGAGCGGCGTCGCGCCGCGGCGCCCGATGTTTTCCACATTCCCGTTCACTTCGGCCGGAAAGCGGCCGCCGGCGGCTTCGACGTGCTTGCGGATCGCGTCCGCCGCGCCCTTGCGCAGGCTGCGGCCTTCAAAGTCGACTCCGCTCATGCGCGTGTGGGCCGAGAACGGCACGAAGCTGCCCTTCATCGAGGCGAGGTCGCGCTCGCGCAAGCCGAACTTCGTCTTCGCCAGCACCATGATCGAGCGCCCCTCCGGCGTCTGGTCGGCGATCGAGGCGAGCTGCGCCGCTTCGGCGAGCTCCTTCTCGGTGACTCCCGGCGCGGCGAGGAATGCCGTGGCTTGCCGGTCGCCGAGCGTGATGGTGCCGGTCTTGTCCAGGAGCAGGACGTCGACGTCGCCGGCGGCTTCCACCGCCCGGCCCGACATGGCGATCACGTTCTTCGCGATCATGCGCCCCATGCCGGCGACGCCGATGGCGGAGAGCAGGCCGCCGATGGTGGTCGGGATCAGGCAGACGAGGAGCGCGATGATGGTGGTGAACGAGACGACGCTACCCTGCTTCGTCACTTCCACGGCATAGATCGAGTACGGCACGAGCGTGACGCAGGCGAGGAGGAAGACGAGCGTCATCGCGACGAGCAGGATGGTGAGCGCGATCTCGTTCGGCGTCTTCTGGCGCTTCGCGCCCTCGACGAGCGCGATCATGCGGTCGAGGAAGGACTCGCCGGGCCTGGCGGTGATGCGCACCACGAGCCAGTCGGAGAGCACCTGGGTGCCGCCGGTCACGGACGAGAAATCACCGCCCGACTCGCGGATCACCGGCGCCGATTCGCCGGTGATCGCCGCCTCGTTCACCGAGGCGACGCCCTCGATCACCTCGCCGTCGAGCGGGATGGTGTCGCCCGCCTCCACCAGCACCACGTCGCCCTTCAGCAGGGTGGTCGCCTTGACGAGCGTGCGCGTCGCGCCGCGGCGCGGCTCGATCAGCTTCTTCGCGGTGAGGTCCTGGCGCGTCGCGCGCAGCGCGGCGGCCTGCGCCTTGCCGCGCCCTTCGGCGATCGCCTCGGCGAAGTTGGCGAAGAGCACCGTGATCCACAGCCAGATCGAGACGTGCACGATGTAGCCGGCGGGCGCCTCGCCCTTGCCGAAGACGCTCTGCAAGAAGAGCAGCGTGGTGAAGATGGCGCCGACGTAGCAGACGAACATCACCGGGTTGCGCCACTGATCCTGCGGCGCGAGGCGGCGGAACGATTCCCACACCGCGGGCATCACGAACGAGCGTTCGAACATCGAGCGCATCTGCGTCGGCGCGACGACTGGCGAGCGCATGGCGGCGGATTCGGTCTTCATTTCAGGGCTCCCAGCATCTGGACATGCTCGACGATTGGCCCGAGGGCGAGCGCCGGCACGAAGGTGAGCGCGCCGACCAGGCCCACCGTGCCGACGATCAGCACGATGAAGAGCGGCGTATGCGTCGGCAGCGTGCCCGGGCCGGCGGCGACGGTCTTCTTCGCCGCGAAGGAGCCCGCCACGGCGAGCACCGGGATGATCAGCCAGTAGCGCGAGATCAGCATCGCGAAGCCGAGCGCGGTGTTGTAGAAGGGCGTGTTCGCCGAAAGGCCGGCGAAGGCGCTGCCGTTGTTGTTGCCGGCCGAGGAGAAGGCGTAAAGGATCTCGGAGAAGCCGTGCACGCCCGGGTTGGCGATGCCCGCCTTGCCGCCGTCGGCGAGCACGGCGATCGCCGTGCCGACCAGCACCACGAGCGGCGGCAGCAGGATCGCGACCGAGGCCATCTTCACCTCGAACGCCTCGACCTTTTTGCCGAGGTATTCGGGCGTGCGCCCGATCATCAGGCCTGCGACGAAGACGGCGACGAAGACCATCATGATCATGCCGTAGAGCCCCGAGCCGACGCCGCCGAAGATCACCTCGCCGAGCTGCATCAGCCACATCGGCACGAGGCCGCCGAGCGGCGTGAAGGAGTCGTGCATAGAGTTCACCGAGCCGTTCGAAGCCGACGTCGTGACGGTCGCCCAGATCGCCGAGTCGGCGATGCCGAAGCGGACTTCCTTGCCTTCCATGTTGCCTTCGGCCGCGACGCCGGCCTGATGCAGGATCGGATTGCCCGCCTGCTCGGAGATCACGGCCACGGCGAGCAGGCTCACCATGATGATCGTCATCGCAGCGAGGATCGCCCAGCCCTGGCGCACGTCGCCGACCATGCGGCCGAACGTGATGCAGAGCGCGCCCGAGATGAGCAGGATCGCGAGCATTTCGAGGAAGTTGGAAATCGGCGTCGGGTTCTCGTACGGGTGGGCGGAGTTGACGTTGAAGAAGCCGCCGCCGTTCGTGCCGAGCTGCTTGATCGCGATCTGTGAGGCGGCAGGGCCGAGCGGCAGGACCTGCTCCTGCGTGCTCTTCTTCTCCATCACCGGCTTGCCCTCCTTGTCCGTGAGCGGCTTGCCGTCGGGGCCGGTCTTCGCCTCTTCGTAGTCGATTTTCTCGACCGTCTGCGCCTTGGCGTACGGGCCGAAGGTCTGCACCACGCCCTGGCTGACAAGCGCGAGGGCGAGGATGAAGGAAAGCGGCAGCAGGATGTACAGCGTCGAGCGCGTCAGGTCGGCCCAGAAGTTGCCGATGGTCGGCACCTGCTTGCGCGTGAAGCCGCGGATCAGCGCGGCGAGCACCGCGATGCCGGTGGCGGCGGAGACGAAGTTCTGCACCGCGAGCGCGAGCATCTGCGTGAGATAGCTCATGGTCGACTCGCCACCGTAGCCTTGCCAGTTGGTGTTGGTGGCGAAGCTGACCGCGGTGTTCCAGGACGAATCCGGCGAGACCGCGCCGAGGCCGGCGGGGTTGAGCGGCAGCATGCCTTGCAGGCGCTGCAGGAGATACACGAGGACCAGGCCGGCCACGTTGAAGAGCAACGTCGCCGCCGCGTACTCGGTCCAGCGCATCTCGCGCTGCGGGTCGACGCCGGAAGCCTTGTAGGTCAGCCGCTCGAGCCAGCCGAGCGGAGCGGAAAGGAACTGGCGCTCGCCGGCGAGCACCTTGGCGAAGAATTCGCCGAGCGGCTTCGCCAGCGCGATGAGCACCACGACATAGAGGACGCACTGGATGACGAGGTTCGCGATCACGAGAAGTCCTCCGGCCGGAACAGCGCCCAGACGAGGTAGACGAAGAGGCCGATGGCGACGATCAGGCCGATGGCATAGAGGCCGCTCATTTGTGCTCCCGCAGCCGCTCGAAGGCGTAGACCATGGCCGCGCTCGCGGCGAAGAATACGGCGGTCAATACGAGGAAGAGAAGATCGTCCATGGGCACACCCCTAGGAACGGCGCGAGCTGCGCCGAAGCAGCCAGAAAAGGCCGGCAACGCCGACCAGGCCTAGTACGAACAGCAGCAATACGTTCACGACTTGGCACCTTCAGAACCTACTGGGTGCCGCGAACGATAGATTGATCTGCGTTAAGCCGGCGTAAAGATTGCCGCGCCGCCGCAAACCCGCACTGCCAGAACGACTTAGAAGGTCTTGCCAATCGAGAGCACCGCGGTCTTGCGGCCGGCGTCCTTGGTCAATGTGCCGCTCGCGTTGAGGTAGCAGTAGAACTGCGCCGGCACGGCGCTGCAATCGCCCTTCGCGCTGGTGCCGACGTAGCTCGCGCCGAGGATCCAGCCGCCGACGTCCTTGGTGATGCCGAGCTTCCAGTCGGAGTAGTCGGCGTCGATCATGGTCTTGAACCGCAGGTGGCCCCAGTGCGCGTTCACGCCCCAGCCGTTGTCGAACGTATAGCTCGCCGAAGCGTCGACGTAGTCGCTGCCCTTGGTGCCGGGATAGGAGAAGTAGTCGCCGGCGGAGTAGAAGTACTTCACCGAGATCGTCTTCCAGCCGGCGCCGAAATAGACCTCCTTGTTGTTCACCGGCCCGACGTGGAACTCGCCGGTGCGATTGTTCGTGGGCGTGAACTGCTGCAGGTTGCCCGCCTCGCTCCCCGGGTAGTAGTAGTAGATGTAGCCGGCGTCGATGAAGAAGTCGCCGCCGAACTTCGGCTTCCAGCCGCCGTAGAAATCCATCTCGAGGCTCGCGTTCGGATAGCCCGCGCCCTCGTTGACGTTCGAGTTCCAGTTGCCGAGATAGAGCCCGCTCGCGTGGGCGAGGTCGATGCCGCCCTGCAGCGCCGGCTTGCCGAAGGTCTGGTCGATGCCGCGGAAGCGGTACGAGCTGACGAGCTGCATGTTGCCGGTGACGCTGAACGGCGAGGGCTCGCGCGGCTGCGCCGGCGCCTGGGCGAGCGCCATCGCGGGCAGCGCGAGCAAGGCTGCGGCGAGCGGGTTCTTCTTCATTCGTTTGTCCCTTCTTGGCGGGGGAAGGATGGCGCGCCCGGCGGGATTCGAACCCACGACCCTTGGCTTCGGAGGCCAATACTCTGATCCGCTGAGCTACGGGCGCTCACGCGCTAGAATCATACCTTTATCCCAATACGAAGACTCCCAGTGAGCACGCACGACGCCCATTCGTCTTTCATCAAGACCCCGCAGCAGCTGATCGTCGTGATCCTGCTCTCGTTCCTGGTGCCGATCACCGGCATCGTCCTGCTCGTGCAGCTCGTCACCGGCCGGCCCGGCGCCGATCCGAACGCGCTCACGCCCGACGCGGTCGCGGCGCGCATCCAGCCCGTCGGCAAGGTCGAGTTCGGCGGCACGACCGCCGCGGCCGGCGCGCGCGGCGGCGAGGAGATCGTGAAGAGCGTCTGCTCGGCCTGCCACCAGGCCGGCGTCGCCGGCGCGCCGAAGATCGGCGACAAGGCGGCGTGGGCGCCGCGCATCAAGACCGGCATGAGCGCGCTCGTGCAGTCGGTGCTGAAGGGCAAGGGCGCCATGCCGCCGAAGGCCGGCAACGCTTCGCTCACCGACGAGGAAGTCACGCGCGCCGTCGCGTTCCTCGCCAACCAGGCGGGCGCGAATTTCAAGGAGCCCGCGGCGCCGAAGGGAAAAGCGGCCGCGCCGCAGAAGAGCGCCGCCGCCGGCGCCGACGGCAAGGCGGTGTTCGACAAGGTGTGCACCGTGTGCCACACCGCCGGCGTCGCCGGCGCGCCGAAGCCCGGCGACAAGGCGGCGTGGGCGCCGCGCATCAAGACCGGCATGGACGCGCTGTTCCAGTCGGTGGTGAAGGGCAAGGGCGCCATGCCGCCCAAGGCCGGCAACCCGGCGCTCACCGACGCGGAGATCCGCGCCGCCATCGAGTACATGGTCTCGCAGAGCAAGTAGCCTGGCGCGGACGCTCCTTTTCGTCGTCGATCCGCCCGATACGCTCAAGGCGTACAAGGACACCACGGTCACGATGATGCGCGCCGCGCAGAAGCGCGGCCACGCCACCTGGGTTTGCGAGCAAACCAGTCTTTTCCTGGACAAGAGCGAGGTCTGCGCCGAGGCGACGCGCCTCTCGCTCACCGACAACGACGAGGACTGGTACCGCGCGCATGAATCCGAAGCGCGCGCGCTCAAACGCTTCGACGCGGTGCTGATGCGCAAGGACCCGCCGTTCGACCTCGAGTACGTGGTGAGCACGTGGCTCCTCTCCGCCGCCGTGCGCGAGGGGGCGAAGGTGTTCAACGCGCCCGACGCGATCCGCGACCACAACGAGAAGCTGGCGATCGCCGAGTTCGCGCCCTTCGTCGCGCCGACGCTCGTCACGCGCGAGGCCGAGCGGCTGCAGGCCTTCATCGACGCCGAGCGCGAGGTGGTGCTGAAGCGCCTCGACGTGATGGGCGGCGAGAACATCTTCCGCGTGCGCGCCGGCGACCCGAACCGCAACGTGATCGTCGAGACCATGTCGCAGGGCGGCAGCCGCAGCGTGATGGCGCAGCGCTTCATTCCCGAGATCGCCGAGGGCGACCACCGCGTGCTGCTGATCGACGGGGAGCCCGTGCCGCACTGCCTCGCGCGCATCCCGAAGGCGGGCGAGTCGCGCGGCAACCTGGCCGCCGGCGCGCGCGGGGTCGCCAAGCCTCTCTCGAAGCGCCAGCGCCAGATCGCGGCGGCGCTGGGACCGGTCCTGTCGAAGAGAGGACTGCTGCTGGTCGGCCTCGACATCATCGGCGACTGGCTGACCGAGGTGAACGTCACCAGCCCGACCTGCTTCCGCGAGATCACCGACCAGACCGGCTTCGACGTGCCCGGCATGTTCGTCGACGCCCTGGAAAAGCGCCTGCCATGATCGGCGTGCTCATCGTCTCGCACGGCGAGATCGGCACCGCGCTCCTCTCCAGCGCGACGCAGATCGTCGGCCAGGCGCCGAAGCAGGTCGCCACGCTGAGCGTCTGGCGCCACGACGACCCCGACGACCTGGTGCTGCGCGCGCGCGAGCTGCTGGAGAAGATCGACAGCGGCGACGGCGTGATGGTGCTCACCGACATCTTCGGCGCGACGCCGGGCAACGTCGTCTCGCGCCTGCTCGAGGACGGGCGCGTCGAAGGCGTCTCCGGCGTTTCGCTGCCGATGCTGCTGCGCGTGCTCACCAGCCGCAACGGCTCGCTGAAAGCCGCGATCCAGCGCGCGATGTCGGGGGGCGCGGAAGGCGTGGTGCACATGAACACCGACCGCTGCTGCGATGCCTGAGGGAACCGGCAGCCGTGCCTAGCGCCAACGCGCAGATCGTGAACAAGCTCGGCCTGCACGCGCGCGCCGCGGCGAAGCTCACGCACGCCGCGAGCGGCTTCCAGTGCGAGATCTGGCTCTCGCGCAGCGGGCGGCGCGTCAACGCGAAGAGCATCATGGGGGTGATGATGCTCGCCGCCGGCCAGGGCACCAGCGTGCTGATCGAGGCCGACGGCGTCGACGCCGAGGCGGCGCTCGCGGCGCTCGCCAAGCTGATCGCCGACCGGTTCGGCGAGGGAGAGTAGAGGGGCCGGGCCCGCCGATGAACTTCGTCCTGCACGGGCACGCAGTGTCGGGGGGCATCACCGTGGGCTACGCGCACCTCGTCTCCACCGCGCGGCTCGAGGTCGCGCACTACGAGGTGGCGGAGGACGCGATCGACGCCGAGCTCGAGCGCTTCGACCGCGCCATGCGCACAGCGCAGGAAGAGCTGCAGGAGCTGAAGGCGCACATCCCGGCCGACTCGCCGCAGGAGTTCAGCGCCTTCCTCGACCTGCACCGCATGATCCTCAACGACTCGGCGCTGGCGCTGGCGCCGCGCGAGCTGATCCGCAGCCGCCGCTCGAACGCCGAGTGGGCGCTGGTGCAGCAGATGGAGCGGCTCACCGAGCGCTTCGACGAGATCGAGGACCCCTACCTGCGCGAGCGCAAGGCCGACGTGCAGCAGGCGGTCGAGCGGGTGCTGAAGGCGATGATGGGAGGGCAGACCCTCGCCGAGCCGGCCGCGTCGGAGGAGCAGAAGCTGATCGTGGTGGCGCACGACCTCTCGCCCGCCGACATGATCCTCTTCAAGCGCCACAAGTACGGCGGCTTCGTCACCGACATGGGCGGCGTCACCTCGCACACCGCGATCGTCGCGCGCTCGCTTGGCATCCCGGCGCTGGTCGGCCTGCACTACGCGCGCCAGACGATCAGCGAGGGCGAGATGCTGATCGTCGACGGCGTGCAGGGCGTGCTGGTCGTCAACCCCGACCCGGTGGTGCTCGCCGAGTACCGCGCGCGGCAGGCCGAGCTGAAGGCCGAGCGGCAGCGGTTGAAGCTCCTGAAGAAGACGCGCGCCGCCACGCTCGACGGCACGCCGATCGAGCTGTTCGCCAACATCGAGCTGCCGCAGGACACGCCGGAGGCGATCGAGGCCGGCGCGGAAGGCGTGGGCCTCTTCCGCACCGAGTTCATCTTCCTCAACCGCAAGGACCTGCCCGCCGAGGACGAGCAGTTCGAGGCCTACCGCGACGTCGCTCGGGCGATGGAGGGCCGGCCGGTGGTGCTGCGCACGCTCGACGTCGGCGCCGACAAGACGATGAACGGCGACGCCGGCCGCCCGATGCCCAACCCGGCGATGGGCCTGCGCGCGATCCGCTACTGCCTCTCCGAGCCGCCGATGTTCCTCACGCAGCTGCGCGCGATCCTGCGCGCCTCGAGCTATGGAAAAGTCAGGGTGCTGCTGCCCATGCTCGCGCACGCGCACGAGATCGACCAGACGCTCACGCTGGTCGCGCAGGCGAAGGAGCAGCTCGACGAGCGCGGCATGCCCTACGACAAGGCGATCGAGATCGGCGGCATGATCGAGATCCCGGCGGCGGCGCTGTCGCTGCCGATCTTCATGAAGAAGCTGAACTTCCTCTCCATCGGCACCAACGACCTGATCCAGTACACGCTCGCCATCGACCGCACCGACGACGCGGTGGCGCACCTCTACGACCCGCTGCATCCCGCGGTGCTCGCCCTCGTCGCCAACACGATCCAGACGGCGACGCGCGGCGGCGTGCCGGTCGCCGTTTGCGGCGAAATGGCGGGCGACCTGCAGCTCACGCGCCTGCTGCTCGGCCTGGGCCTGCGCAATTTCTCGATGCACCCCTCGCAGCTGCTGCCGACCAAGGAGCGCATCCTGCACACCAACCTCGCCGAGGTGCAGGCCGCCGCGCAGCGCGTGCTGCGCACGACCGACCCGGCGAAAACCCGCGAGCTGCTCGCGCAACTCAACGCCTGAAGGAAAAACGATGAAGTGGATTGCCCTGCTGCTGACCGCCTTGCTCGCTGCGCCGGCGAGCGCGCAAACCTATCCCTCGAAACCGGTCAAGCTGGTCGTGCCCTTCCCCGCCGGCAGCGCCACCGACCAGATCGCGCGCGTCGTCGGCCAGGCGCTGCAGCAGGGCCTCGGCCAGCCGTTCGTGGTCGAGAACAAGCCCGGCGCGCAGGGCGCGATCGCCGCCGGCGAGGTGGCGCGCGCGGCGCCCGACGGCTATACGCTGATGGTCGGCACGAACACTCCGCTCGCCGCCAACCCGAGCCTGTTCAAGAAGCTGAGCTACGACCCGGTGAAGGACTTCGCGCCGGTCGCGCGCCTGGGCACCATCTCTTTCATGATCATGGTGCGGCCGGACTTCCCCGCGAAGAACCTGAAGGAGTTCCTGAGTTACGCCAAGAGCAATCCCGGCAAGCTGTCCGCCGGCTACGGCTCGGCCGGCTCGCAGGTGTCGCAGGCGCTGCTTCGCTCAATGGCCGGCATCGACTTCGTCGACGTGCCGTACAAGGGGCTGCCGCAGGCGATCACGGACGTCCTCGGCGGCACGATCAGCTTCACCTTTGCCGACCTCGCCAACGCGCTCGCGCAGATGAAAGGCGGCAAGCTGCGCGGCATCGCCGTCACCTCGGCGAAGCGCTCGCCGCTCGCGCCCGACGTTCCGGCGATCGCCGAGGCGCTTCCCGGCTACGAGCTGATCGCCTGGTTCGCGCTCGTCGCGCCGGCCGGCACGCCCGCGCCGGTGGTGGCAAGGCTGCACGAGGTCACCGCCCGCGCGCTCGGCAAGCCGGAGATCAAGGCGCGCTTCGACGCGCTCGGCACCGACGTCGCGCCGATGAATCCCGCCGAGCTCGGCGCCTTCATCGGCTCCGAGATCACCAAGTTCGCGCAGCTCGCCAGGCAGGCCGGGATCCAGCCGGAATGAGCGGCCCGCTGAACGGCGTGCGGGTGCTCGACCTCACCACGGTGGTGATGGGGCCGTTCGCGACGCAGATCCTCGGCGATCTCGGCGCGGACGTGATCAAGGTCGAGCCCCCCGAGGGCGACGTGATCCGCTACGCCTGGCCGTTCCGCCACCCCGGCATGGGCTCGATCTTCCTCAACACCAACCGCAACAAGCGCTCGGTGGTGCTCGATCTCAAGCAGCCCGCGGCGCTGGAAGCTTTTCTTCTGCTCGCGAGAACGTCCGACGTGCTCGTCTACAACGTGCGCCCGCAGGCGATGGCGCGCCTGAAGCTGTCGTACGAGGAGGTCAGGAAGGTCAACCCGAAGATCATCTACGTCGGCTGCTTCGGCTACAGCCAGCGCGGGCCGAACGCCGCCAAGGCCGCTTACGACGACATGATCCAGGGCGCCGCCGGCATTCCCTGGCTGCTGCACAAGCAAGGGGCGCGCGAGCCGCGCTACGCGCCGATGATCGTCGCCGACCGCTCGGTCGGACAGCAGGTGGCGAGCGTCATCGGCGCGGCGCTCTACTACCGCGAGAAGACCGGCAAGGGCCAGCGCATCGACGTGCCGATGTACGAGCACCTGCTGCAGATGATCCTCGGCGACCACCTCGGCGGCCAGACCTTCGAGCCGCCGCACGGCCCGTCGGGCTACGTGCGCATCCTCTCGCCCGACCGGCGCCCCTACCAGACGAAGGACGGCTACGTCTGCGCGCTGATCTACAACGACAAGCAGTGGAAGAGTTTCTTCGACGTGATCGGCACGCCGGAAAGGTTTCTTGAAAAGGAATTTTCAACCCAGGAAGCGCGGAGCCGGAACTACGACCGCGCCTACGCGATGGTGGCGGAGGCGCTGAAGAGCCGCACCACCGCCGAGTGGGTCGAGGCCTTCGAGCGCGCCGACATCCCGGTGCAGCGCATGAATTCGCTCGACGACATCGTCGCCGACCCGCACCTCGCCGCGATCGGCTACCTGCAGAGCGTCGAGCATCCGAGCGAGGGGCGCATCAAGGTGCTGGCGGTGCCCTCGGAGTGGTCGGAATCGCCGCCCGAGTACCGCCGCCACACGCCGCGCCTGGGCGAGCACACGGCCGAAGTGCTGCGCGAGGCCGGCTTGTCCGAAGAGAAGATCGCCGCGCTGCTAAAGCCGATATAATCCGCTTCGCGCCGATTTGCGGTCTGCTTGCGGGCGCTTAATAAATCCCGCTAAACGACATGAACGCTCCCCCGCACGATGCAACGTCCGTCGGCGCCGTCCAGGCGCAGAAGGCGCATTTCGACGCGCCGCTCAGGCTGAAGAGCGGCGCCGAGCTGCCGTCGTACGACATCGCGTACGAGACGTACGGCCGGCTGAACGCCGCGAAGTCGAACGCCGTTCTGGTCTGCCACGCCCTCAACGCCTCGCACCACGTTGCGGGTTTTTATGAAAACGACAGATCAAATGTCGGGTGGTGGGACAACCTCGTCGGCCCGGGCAAGCCGCTCGACCCGCGCAAGTTCTTCATCGTCGGCTCGAACTACATCGGCTCGTGCTTCGGCTCGACCGGGCCGGCGTCGATCAATCCGCGCACCGGCAAGCCCTGGGGCGCGGATTTCCCGGTGGTCACGGTCGAGGACTGGGTGGAGGCGCAAGCTCGGCTCGCCGACCGGCTCGGCATCGAGCGCTTCGCTGCGGTGATCGGCGGCTCGCTCGGCGCCATGCAGGCGCTGCAGTGGACGCTCTCCTGCCCGGAGCGCGTGCGCCACTCGATCGTCGTCGCCGCCGCGGCCAAGCTCACGCCGCAGAACATCGCCTTCAACGAGGTGGCGCGCCAGGCGATCATGACCGACCCCGATTTCCACGGCGGCCACTACTACGACAAGGGCGTCGTGCCGACGCGCGGCCTGCGCATCGCGCGCATGATCGGCCACATCACCTACATCTCGGGCGAGGCGATGGCGGAGAAGTTCGGCCGCGCGCTGCGCCGCGGCCAGCCCGGCTTCGACTTCGACGTCGACTTCGAGGTCGAGTCGTACCTGCGCTACCAGGGCGACAAGTTCTCCAGCTACTTCGACGCCAACACGTACCTGCGCATCACCAAGGCGCTCGACTACTTCGACCCGGCGGCGGACTACGGCGGCGACCTGACGAAGGCGCTGGCGCGCGCGCAGGCGGCGTTCCTCGTCGTCTCGTTCAAGTCCGACTGGCGCTTCACGCCGGCGCGCTCGCGCGAGATGGTGAAGGCGCTGCTCGACAACCGGCGCATCGTCTCGTACCTGGAGATCGACGCGCCGGGCGGGCACGATGCTTTCTTGCTCGAGGACGAGCGCTACCACACCGGCCTGCGCTCGTATTTCGCGAACATCGATCTTTAGGAAAACGAGGTGAGACCGGATCAGAAAGCGATCATCGAGTGGGTGCCGCGCGGCGCGCGCGTGCTCGACCTCGGCTGCGGCGACGGCGCGCTGCTGCGCGCGCTGTGGCAGCAGCGCGAGGCGCCCGGCTACGGCGTCGAGATCGACGACGACAGCGTGCTCGCCTGCGTGGCGAACGACGTCAACGTGCTGCAGGTCGACCTGGAGAGCGGGCTGTCGCTCTTCGCCGACGGCTCGTTCGACTGCGTCATCCTGTCCGAGACGCTGCAGACCATCCACCGCACCGAGCTGCTGATGCGCGAGATGCTGCGCGTCGGCCGCGAGGCGATCGTCAGCTTCCCGAATTTCGGCCACTGGCGCGCGCGGCTGCAGGTGATGATGGGCCGCATGCCGGTGTCGGAGGCGCTGCCCTACGAGTGGTACGAGACGCCGAACATCCATCACTGCACGCTGCGGGACTTCGAGGACCTCTGCCGCCGCCTCGGCCTGCAGATCCGCGAGCGGCTCGCGCTGCACGAAGGCAAGCCGGTCGCCGCGTTTCCCAACCTCCTGGGCAGTCTCGCCGTCTACCGCTGTACCGCCACCTGAAAGAAGGCCTGCGAGCAGTGGCGCTCTTCGAAGCGCTGAAGGGCATGCTCGCGCTGCTCGCCGCCGGCGGGCTCTTCTATCTCATCCCGCACGACTTCCACCGCGTCGTCGTCGAGCTCGTCGGGCGCCTGCATCTCAACCCCGGCAAGAGCTACCCGAACGTCTTCTTCCGCATCCTCGAGGACACGAGCAACGCGCAGCTCTGGCTGATCGGCGCGCTGGTGCTCGTCTACGCGGCGCTGCGCTGCGTCGAAGCCTACGGCCTGTGGTTCGCGCGGCGATGGGCGGAATGGCTCGCCGCCGCGAGCGGCGGCATCTACGTGCCGGTCGAGATCTACGAGCTCATGCGCGGGGTATCGTGGATCAAGGTCGCGGCGCTCGTCCTCAACGCCCTGACCGTCGCCTACCTGTGCACCGTGCTGTGGCAGACGCGCCGCGGCACGCCGCTTGCTCCGCCCCCGCGATGATCCGCAAGCTCGCCTCGGGCGGCTACCGCCTCTATACGAGCGCGCGGTGCAGTTCTTCAAGCGGCGCTAGCCCGCTCCGCTTTCCTTCCCGGCTGAACCGATCGAAACGTCGGCGAGGCCGCTGCGGATCATCCACCAGAAGAGGAACACGCCCGGCAGCGCGACGAGCGTGGTGAGGACGTAAAAGTTCACGTAGCCGATCGCCTCGATCAGCCCGCCCACCGTCGTGCCGGTGATGAAGCGCCCGGCGATGCTGGCGAGCGCCGAGAGCAGCGCGTACTGCGTCGCGGTGAAGCGCAGGTTGCAGAGCGCCGAGAGGTACGCCACCACGGTGACGCCGCCGATGCCGCTGGCGAAGTTCTCGAAGCCGACCGCCGCCGCCATGCCGGCGGTGTTGTGGCCGACGGCCGCCAGGCCGGCGAAGCTCAGGTTCGACACCGCCATCAGCACCAGGCTCGCCAGCACCGAGCGCTTCATGCCGAGGCGCGCATAGAGGAGGCCGCCGACGAAGATGCCGGCGAGCAGCGCCGCGAAGCCGACGCCGACGTCGTAGAAGGCGACCTCGTCGTTGGTGAAGCCGAGGTCCTGGAACAGCAGCCGCAGCGTCAGGTTCGCCAGCGTGTCGCCGATCTTGTGGATCAGCACGAAGGCGAGCACGACG
>Ga0335084_10003479_pt1 | contig 15363 bp, 15 predicted proteins | sample Lox_Sample_44_FD_206721 | JGI IMG/M metagenome (GOLD analysis project Ga0335084, IMG submission 206721) | Soil microbial communities from Loxahatchee National Wildlife Refuge, Florida, United States - Lox_Sample_4.4 | ecosystem: Environmental > Terrestrial > Soil > Wetlands | place: USA...
CCTCCGTACTTCTTCGACAGCACCAGCGTCAGCGCCGCCGTCAGCGTCGTCTTGCCATGGTCTACATGCCCAATCGTGCCCACATTCACGTGCGGCTTGGTGCGCTCAAACTTTCCTTTCGCCATGACCGGTTCCTCTTGCTCGTGTCCGTAAATTCGCCGTCGCCGGAACCCTGAACCAGCGAGATGGTGCCCATGGAGCGGATTGAACGCTCGACCTCTCCCTTACCAAGGGAGTGCTCTGCCACTGAGCTACATGGGCGCCTGGGCCGCGACCTCGATGGGCGCCATAACCCAGAATCCTTGCGTACCCTGTTGGAGCGGGTGAAGGGAATCGAACCCTCGTCGTAAGCTTGGAAGGCTTCTGCTCTACCATTGAGCTACACCCGCGCTCGCCGTCACCGCGAAGCCCGCCGAAACCGAAAAATAACCCGATGCCGCGCCTGATCCAGCCCGTGCAGCCCTCCGACCCTGCCGCCTTCCGTCGCCCTCTGATAAACCTGGTGGAGGGGGAAGGATTCGAACCTTCGAAGGCATGGCCGGCAGATTTACAGTCTGCTCCCTTTGACCGCTCGGGAACCCCTCCGAACGAAACTTGCAATTTTGGCGAAAAAGTCTCGGAGTGTCAAATAGTTCACCATCCAACTCGGATCGCTGGACGCGGCCCTACCGCGGTGGCCGGCGAAGCTCAGGCCGCGGGGCTAGCAAAGCGGCGACGGATCTCACCCGTTGTACCGCATGTGATGACCATCGGCCGTTGGCTGCAAACAGGCGGAGACAAGACTGCCAGGCGCCTTCCCCGATGTCGGGATCCGGTGCGGTGATAATGAGCGCGCAAGTATAGTGGCTCGGATCCAATGCTGCCAGATCGAGGGCCGTTAGTATCCTCCTCGGGCACACTGTAGGCCACGTCGGAAGAGACGATGCCCATGAAGATCACCTCGATCGACACCATCCACGTTCGGATCCCCTTCACCTGCGGCGGCCCGGTCCCCGTTTTTGCCGGGCGAAGCTGGGACACGGTCGACACCTTGCTGGTCAAGGTCGGCACGGACGCCGGAATCACAGGCTGGGGCGAGGCCTTTGGCCACACCATCATCCCCGCCACCCGCGTCACGATCGATGCCATGCTCGCTCCCTTGTGCCTCGGGCGCGATGCCACGCAGATCGACTCGCTGTTGCTCGACCTGCATAAGCGCCTGCACATCTTCGGCCGTAATGGACCTCTGATGTACGGCCTCTCCGGGATCGACATGGCACTGTGGGACATCGCCGGCAAGCGCGCCGGGCGGCCGGTTTACGAGCTGCTTGGAGGCAGCGCGAAACAGGATCTCCCCGTTTACGCCAGTCTGATCCGCTACTCCGATCCGGGGCTCGTCGCCCGCAACGCTGCGCGGGCCGCGTCGCAGGGCTTCCGTCACGTCAAGCTGCACGAAACTGGGTTTGAGCAGGCCCGCGCTGCCCGGCAAGCGATCGGGACATCGGTCGCCCTCATGCTCGACACCAATTGCCCTTGGTCCCTGCAAGAGGCATTGGAGATGGCCGAGCGCCTGCGGCCGTTGGATCTCTACTGGCTCGAGGAGCCGTGCTGGCCGCCCGAGAACTTTGCGGCGCTGGCCAAGGTGCGCAGCGCGGGACAGATACCTATCGCTGCCGGCGAAAACAACACTACGGCGATGGGCTTCCTCCACATGTTCCAGGCCGGAGCCGTGGACTTTGCCCAACCCAGCCCGGCCAAGCTCGGCGGGATTACCGAGGCGCGCAAAGTGTTTGCCCTGGCGGAGGCGTTCAACGTTCGTTTGGCGCCGCACACACCGTACTTCGGCCCCGGGCTGCTGGCAGGGTTGCATCTGAACGCCGCCCATTCCGCCGCGGACATGCTGGTGGAATGGTTCTACTTCGACCTGGAAACGACGCTGTACGGTGATTCGATCCTTCCCCGTGACGGATCCATCCCTGTCCCCCGAGGGCCCGGTCTGGGCTTCGATCCCGACCCCGCCGTGGTTGCGAAGTACGGTTGCTAGCTCACGGCCGCGACCAACTCAATTTCCACCGGCACCCCACGCGGGAGCTCGGCCACGCCCACCGCACTGCGCGCATGGCGGCCAACGTCACCGAACGCCACGACCAGAAGGTCGGAGGCGGCATCAATCACCCGTGGTTGCTGAGTAAACCCGGGTGCCGATCCGTGAAACCCGGCCCAAGTCACCCAATTCCGCCTTCAGCTGAGCAAGCGCCTGAAGCACACAAGCTTCGGCGCCCCTCTGCGCCTGTACCAAATTCACTTCGGCGCCTGTTTTCCCGGTAACAAGCACCTGCCCGCCCGCGCGCGGAATCTGGCCGCTGACGTAGGCAACGCCCTGATGAACGACCACCGCTACATACTGATATGCGGGAGCTACTGCCTCGGGCAGTCGGTGCCCCTTGTGCCGCCAGCCGCGCCTCAACATCAGCACCATTCATGTTGTGCTCTTCGACATGTCACATATGCCGCCAATGCCTCGGTATATGGCCCGGAAGTTGCACCGACTAAATCAAGCGTGGGCGCTGGGGGTCCAGTAGTCATGCGCCAGGCCTCCGAAGCACCAGGCCCTTGAAAAGGGTTTCGAGCTGCACAACGTAGTTCACGAGACCCGGATGCCCGTCGTTAGATGGCGCGCTCCGCGTCGGGAGCCAGCAGAATGAACATCGTTTACAACAGCAAACACTATCACGTCGTCGAGTATCCAGCCCTGGGCTCGTACGAAGTGGTCGACAAGCACTTGGGCGTAGCTGGTTATCTGCAGGGTGAAGTCGCGCAGGTTTTTGGAGAGTCGCTGGCTCAGGCCATCGCCGAGGATCCCACCCACGACTCGCTCGACGAGTTCCTCGGCAACTTCGATTTCCTGATGACCCAGCCGGTACGCGTGCACTGAGGGCGTGCCCTGCCGCCGATTCGTTCTTGCAACGGATCCGTGGTCTATCCTGTGCCGGCTCAAGCCCCGGGTCGCGCTAGCTCTCTCGCACACACGTCATTCCAAACACCGCGCTTTCGGAGCTTGGCGTCACTTCACGACCATGGCCGTGAACGGATGCACGTAGGCCTGCAGCATCACGAACACGCCGATCAGCGCAGCCAGCGCCAGGCTGTGCCAGAACACATAGCGCAGGATCACACCCTCCTTGCCGATGTAGTTCGTGGCCACCGACGCCACAACGATGCTTTGGGCGTCTATCATCTTGCCCATCACGCCGCCTGAGCTGTTGGCCGCGGCCATGAGCGTTGGGCTCAGCCCGAGCTTGTTCGCGGTGATCACCTGCTGGCTCCCGAACAGTGCATTCGATGCTGCGTCGGTGCCGGTCAGCGCTGTACCGATCCAGCCGATGATGGTGCCGAAGAACGGATACAGCCATCCGCTGTGAGCGAACGCGAGCCCGAGCGTGGCGTCCATGCCCGAGTAGCGGGTGGTGTAGCCGAGCGCCAGCATCGCAAGAATGGTCAGGATCGAGAAGCGCATGATACCAACCGTTTCGATCCACATGCCGATCATCTCTTTCGCGCGAAAGCGCATGATGACTCCGCTGATAACCGCAGCCAGGAGAATAGCGGTGCCGGTCGCAGACAGCACACCCCACTTCCACACCGCGCCCTCGGTGTAGGCCTTCTCCACAGCGGGTGGAACGCGCTGAACGACCTTGTCCAGACCAGGGATGTGCCATTCCCAGTATGTGATGCCGGGCCAGTTGAGGATGTGATTCTTGACCCAGGGAATGCCCCAGATTCCGAGAATCACCGTGAGAATCAACCAGGGCAACCACGCCTTGAACACCTGGTCGCTGCTATGCCCGTGATACTCGCGGTCGAGTTGCGCTTCCTGGTAGCTCACGGTGGCGCGACCGCCCGATGCGTCGAGCATGACGTGTTTCGGCTTATAGACGCGCAGAAACAAGGCGACGGTTACGATCGAGATCATCGCCGAAACCATGTCCACTAGCCACGGACCGTGATAGTTGGAGATCACGAACTGCGGAACCGCAAAGCTTACGCCGGAAACCAGCACGGCCGGCCAGACCTGCAACGTTCTGCGTACACCGCAGAACGCGAGCACGATCCAGAACGGCACGAGCACGGAGAAGAAAGGCAGCTGCCGGCCGACCATTGCCGACAGCGTGAGCAAATAGGCGTCGGTATTCTGCGTGACGCTGTTCAGAACGATGATCGGCGTTCCCATGCCGCCGTACGCGACGGGAGCGGTATTCGCGATCAGCGACAGCCCCGAAGCCGCCAGCGGTGAAAAGCCCAGCCCGATCAGAATCGCGCCAGTCACGGCGACCGGCGTTCCGCCGCCGGCCGCGCCCTCGAAGAACGCGCCGAAGCAGAATGCGATCAGGATCAACTGCAGACGCCGGTCGTTGGTAATGCCGCCGATGCTGTCCTGCAGGACGCGGAACAGGCCCGACTTCACCGTCATGCGGTAGAGAAAGATCAGATTGACGATGATCCAGCAGATCGTCGTGAGCGCGAACAGAGCACCGAACAATGCGGCTCCGCCGGCCACCTTGGTGGGCATGCGCAGCAGTAGCATGGCAATTCCCACGGCAGCGACCAAGCCCGCGATTGCGGCGTAGTGCGCGCGGATGCGGAAGATCCCGAGACCGCCAAGCAACACGAGGACCGGGATGGCGCAGACCAATGTGGACAGTACGGCGTTGCCCAGCGGGTCGTAGACCTGGGACCAGACTTCCATCTTCTCCTCCGGATTGAGTTGTTGTGTTTGGAGGCCGCGCGGAGATGGACAGTGCACGCGACCAGCCCGGCGCAGTATATCCAAAACCGCGCCTGACGCCTCGCGCTGCAGAATTTCGCATCCAGGACGTGGTGGATCTGGCCCTTTTGCGTAGCGGCGGTGGTCGCGCTCGGTCCGCCGCTGGTGTCGTCACGCGTGCAACGGAAGCCGGTCGGATTCTGCGAATAAGGTTCGCTTTGGGGGCAACCGTCGCGCGGGGCCTGAGCGCGCTCTACGCCAAACGGCCTACTTGAAGAAGATTCCCCCTCGCGGGTTAGTGGCTACTGCTAGTCGCCGGCTGCGTCGGGTCGACGACTTCCTTTGGCGCCATCGCGCACGCGCTCGTGCTCAGTGCGGCAACAGGGGCCGCAAGACGTGAAGGGGTTACTGGCGATCACGCCCGGGGAAGCTTTGCCGCAGCCGGGCGTGATCCGGGGACTACTTACTTGCAGAGGTCGGGCTGCTCCTCGCAGGAGATAAACCGTCCCAAGGGGCGCCTGAAGGTCCACTTGGCGGGCTCAACGACCATCCCCTTGGCGGAGGAACCAACGCTATGGCTGAGTATTGTGAAAGGAAGTGCCACCACCCAGGTGACCGCGCCCAGCCCCAAGGCGAACAGGCCCAGCGGTCGGCCGACGACCGTGTCGACAAACTCCTCCGATCCATTCGGCTCACGCGTGGCCTGCTCCTGGTCATAGGCCAAAACCGACCCCGCCGACAGCATGAGCACTAACAGGCCGACCTTACCAAGCTTACAAAACCGAGTCATATTTGCATCCTCGCGAAGGGTAGTTCGCTCGGGATTCTAATCCCGTAAGTTACGCTCCGACAAGAGGTTAGAGCGATCTTTTTACAGTTCACGACAATAGCGGGTGAACGTATGGATCTCCGAGCACTGGGTGTATGCTTGCCACCAGTATCGGCGCCGGGCTGGAGAGATTGAGGAGGTGCGTACGCCATGCGCGTGGAGTTGAGCTACGGAAAGGGGACCCTCGAGGTGGAGTTGCCCGATGGGCTCGATGCGACCGTAATCCGCAAACCGGACATGCCGGTGTTGTCGGATCCCATCTCGAGCGTTCAGAGAGCTCTCGACTCACCGGTTGCCTCGCGAGCCCTGGTGGACGAAGCACGCGGCGCGCGCTCCGCCTGCATCCTCATTTGCGACATCACCCGGCCCGTGCCGAACGAGTTGCTCCTGGCTCCAGTGCTGCGCGCTCTGCTCGCGGCTGGACTCCAGGCCGACCAGATCTGCATCCTCGTGGCCACTGGCCTGCACCGGCCCAACGAAGGCCAAGAGCTCGAGGAACTGGTAGGCGACCCATGGGTGTTGCGCACCGTGCGGGTGGAGAACCACTTCGCGCGCAACGACGCCGACCACGTGCTGATCGGAACCACTCACGCCGGTACGGTGATCAAGCTCGACCGCCGCTTCGTTGAAGCTGACCTCAAGATCGTCACCGGGCTCGTGGAACCGCACTTCATGGCTGGGTACTCGGGCGGGCGCAAAGTGATCGCCCCGGGGGTGGCCCACGCCGAGACCATTACCACCTTTCACAACGCCCGCTTTATGGCGGATCCGCGCGCCGAAAACTGCGTACTCGAAGGCAACCCCCTGCATCGCGAGCAACTCGAGATCGTGCGGATGCTGGGGTGTGTGCTCGCGGTCAATGTCGTAATCGATGAGCACCGGAGGGTGTCTTTCGTGAACTACGGCGAAGTGATCGCCAGCCACCTGCAGGCAGTCGACTTCATCCGCGGTTTCGCTCACGTGCCGGTAGCGCGCCGCTTCAAGACCGTGGTAACCAGCGCTGCAGGATATCCGCTGGATAAGACGTATTACCAAACCGTCAAAGGCATGGTTGCGCCCCTCGGCATCCTGGAGGCAGGCGGAAACCTGATCGTCGTGTCCGAATGCTCCGAGGGTATAGGCTCGACCGAATATGTTGACGCTCAGAAGCGGCTGCTCAAGCTGGGTGCCGACGGCTTCTATCGGGACATCAGTCGCAAAAGTCATGCGGACATTGACGAGTGGCAGACGCAGATGCAACTCAAGCCCATGCGTGTGGCCGGCGTTCATCTGTATAGCACTGGGCTGCGCGGTCCTGACCGCGCGCTCACCGGGGTGGCAATGATCGATTCAGTCGCCGACACCGTGGCGCGCTGCGTCCAATCTGCTCGCGACCCGCACATTGCGATTATTCCCGAGGGACCCTACGTCGTCCCCGTGCACCGAGCCAGCGACTGAAGGGCGGCGTGGCTGCCCGCCTCGGAATCCGACACTGGGGTCTTCATCCATGACTGCGCGTCCGCCTGCCGCAGAAACCCTCAGGGGCGACTGGAAGACTCCGATCAGGGCCGCAGCTGCTTCGGTGTAACTCCGAGGAGCCGCTTGAAGTGCCGGGTGAGGTGGCTCTGATCGGCAAAACCCACTGCGCTGGCCACTTCGGCCAGGGAACGCTCGCCCGACCCCGCCGACAGGAGCGATCGCGCACTGTGTACCCGCACCTGGATCAGGTATTGGTGCGGCGAGACGCCGAGCGCCTGCTTGAACAGCCTGGCTACATGAAACGGGCTCAGGTGGACTGCCTCGGCTATATCGCTCAACGACACATCGCGTGCATAGTTCTCCTGGATGAAGCGGGCGGCTTCGGCCACAGCACGCGGATGCGATCCCATCCTGCCAACGATCTCGTCCTTGGAGACAGGACTCATCGTTTCCTCGGGTGTCGAACAAGCCTCGAGTACTCTCCCATCAACGCAGTGCGCATAGCTGCGCAGCAGATGCACGGCCAGGATGTTGGCCAGCGATTCGGCATACAGGCGACTCCCTGGCTCGCGGCGCACAACCTCGCGCGACAGCACACCAGCGATGTTGGTTATGGCTGCGTCACTGGGGCGCTCGCTCAAAGCAAGCCGATAGTGGCCTGGGTCGAGCCCGAACACGTCCTGCGCGATCTGGTCGAGGAAGCCAGGGTCTAGAGTCAGCACTGAAAAGCTGATGTTCGTCGACCACGTCCAGCGCACCGGCGTTCGGCTGGGCACAACCGCCACGCTTCCTGAGGTCAACTCGTGTTCCACTCTTTGCCCGCCACTCTCGCGCACGATGCGGCCAGCCCCGAGACTGATGAGGATCAGGTGCTCCTTGCTGCCATTGGGCAGGGCCCGTGAAGATGGCGGGCTGTCGCGGCGCTCGAACTTGAGCACTGACCACCCCAAGCCGCGACTGGACAACCGCACGGACTCGAGGCGCGAATCCGAAAGGGTCGAGGGCGCGCCGGCTGGAGGCTCGGCACGCAAAACTGCGTTGGACGATTTTAAGGGCATGACTTATCCTAACTAGCGGGTCGGGGGCAGATAGCCCAGGATCGGGGATGTTGCTCTGCGAAAAGGCGGCTTGCCGTCAGCCCACACAACGCTGCAAGCGCCATCCGAGGGAGATACGCTTCTGCGCCAACCTATATACGGTCTTAAGTAACTTCTGAACTTCGATTAGAGCCTTCCTGCTGCAGTGCGAAAAGCCATTTCTTTGCATAACAACTATTCCATACTGGCATAGGGAGGTATGAAACCAACGCGCCGCGTTCCAAGGCGTGGGGACAGGTTAGACTCGAGAACCCCGTTGTTCCAAGCGGGAGGTCACCAATCATGATCGGTTCGCAAATCGACGTTAACGTGGCGGGCGGGCTCGACATCTCGCTGCCGAAAATGGCGAACGTACGCCAAAAGTTCGAGGCGACGAGGCTGCACGAGATCTCCACTGCCGTTGCGAGCGAATTCCGGCGGCCAGAGCTGAGCGGTCGCATCATGCCGGGCCAGGTCGTGGCAGTCGGCTGTGGTAGCCGCGGGGTAGCCAACATCGCTGAGATTGCCCGCTGCGTAATTCGTGAACTCCAGGACTTGGGGGCCAAACCCTTCGTATTTCCAGCCATGGGCAGTCATGGCGCAGCGACCGCCGAGGGCCAAAGGAAGGTCCTGGAGAGTTATGGGATCAACGAGGCCGCGACCGGCGTGCCCATCAAGGCCAGCATGGAAACGGTTGTGGTCGGCCACCTCTCCGATGGCACACCCGTTCAGGTAGACAAGCATGCGGCTCAAGCCGACGGCATTGTAGTAATCAACCGCATCAAGCCGCACACCGGGTTCCGCGGGGCGACTGAGAGCGGCCTGACCAAGATGCTGTCGATCGGTATCGGCAAGATCGCGGGGGCTGCCAGCTACCACAGCCACGGCATGGATCGCTTTCCAGAACTGCTCCCCCAGATCCGGGACGTGGTGATGGGTACGTGCAATGTGCTGTTCGGCGTGGGCGTTGTGGAAAACGCGTACGACGAGACCGCGCTCATCGAGCTAATCCCGGGGCAGCGACTCGCCGTGCGTGAGCCCGAGCTGCAGGCGCTGGCCAAGCAGTACATGCCTCAGCTGTACTTTGACGAGATCGACGTCCTGATCATCGACGAGATGGGCAAGAACGTGAGCGGCGCCGGCTTCGATCCCAACATAACCGGCCGTAATCGACGCGCGGTCAAGTGGGTAGCGAAGCCGCTGATAAAGAAGATCGTTGTGTTGGGGCTTACGCGTGAGAGCATGGGCAACGCCACTGGCATCGGGTCGGCTGATGTGATCAGCATGCGCGTGTGGCGCGAGTTCGACGTGGCGTCGACCTACGCCAACATCATCACCTCCGCCAACCTCGACGGTGCCGCCATTCCGCTGGTCATGAACACGGACCGCGATGCCATTGGTCTGGCCGTGAAGACGGTGGTGCGGGTGAAGCCCGAGCAATGCCGCATTGTGCGCATCAAGAACACCCTGCATCTGTCCGAAATCCAGGTGTCCGAGCCCCTGCTTGAGCTCGTGCGCCGCGCTCCCGAGCGCTTTGAACTGGCCTCCTCTCCTGCCTCCTTCGCGTTTGACGCGAACGGTACATTGGCTCCCTTCCTGCGAACGCCACATGCCGCCGCTGCCTGACGGCGCTCGTAGGTCAACGGACTACGACAACGGCACGTTAAGGCAGCGGAGCTGCGGGTCCTAGCGGCCGGCGACTCCGTGCGTCACCGCGCCGGCCACTTCTCTGACGTGCGCCGGACGCGAACAAGTCCTGATCCACCGCAAATGGGGGAAACGATGAGAAACCTGATTCTGCTGATTGCGCTTGCCGCCCTGTCCGTGCCTGCACTCGCCGCCAATTCCCAACAGGAAAAGATGAAGCAGTGCAGCGCCGATGCCAAGGCCAAGGGCCTCAAGGGCGAGGAGTACACCAAGTTCAAGAACGAATGCCTGAAGGCCAAGCCCGCCGCGGCGGCGGCAGGCACGGAAAAACAGCTCACTCCGCAGCAGGAAAAGATGAAGAAGTGCAGTGCCGAAGCGAAAGCCAAAGGCCTCAAGGGTGACGAGTACAAGAAGTTCAACAGCACCTGCCTGAAGAGCTAGCAAGCGCCGCGCTCATCGCTGGACGCCCCGCACCGAGCGGGGCGTTTTGTTTCTGCTGCCCAATCCCGACGCGCGCCCGGGTTGAGCTAGCGGTTCAGCCAGACTCCCAAGGCGGCCGGCAAGCCCCCTCGGGCAATGGGCGGGGCAAGAACGACAAAGGCGCCCAGCCAGGAGCTGCGCGCCTTCGCAGGTGTGTTGACGCTGGATCAGCTCGCGGTGACGGGAACATAGAGCCTTAGCTCACCGCGCTGGATCAACAGCGCGACAGGCTTCCCCTCCGGGGCCTTGTCGACTAGGCTTTTGAACTGCTTGACCGAGTCGATCTGCTCGCCGTTCACCGCGATGACGACATCGCCTTGGCGCAGACCAGCGCGAGCAGCCGGGCCATCGACGCCCCCGATCAACACGCCGCCGGTCACATCGAGCTGCTTGCGCCGCTCGGGAGTCAACTCCTGAACGGCGAGGCCGAGTTTACCGGTTTCGCCCTGCTGGCCACCGGCGTAGGCCACGGTTTCCGGCTGCATCTCGCCCACAGTGACGCGCAGCGTCTGCTCCTTGCCATCGCGCCACACGCTGACAACGGACTCGTGTCCCGGCTTGACGGCCGCGACGATCAGCGGCAGCTGCCGCGAATCGGCCACGGCTTTGCCATCGAACTCGAGGATGACATCACCGGTCTTGAACCCGGCCTTGTCCGCCGGCCCGCCCTTCTCCACCGACGAGACCAGCGCACCCCTGGGCGCCAACAATCCGAAGGACTTGGCGAGGTCCGCGGACAGCTCCTGGATCTGCACCCCTATGCGGCCGCGCGTCACCTTACCCTGGACCTGCAGCTGGTTGGCAACGTCCATCGCGATGTCGATGGGAATGGCAAAGGACAGGCCCATGTACCCGCCGGTGCGGCTATAGATTTGCGAGTTGATCCCGATCACGTTGCCGTCCAGATCGAACAATGGGCCACCCGAGCTGCCGGGATTGACCGCGGTGTCGGTCTGAATAAAGGGCACATAGGTTTCGTCGGGCAGAGCACGCCCCTTGGCGCTGACAATACCGGCCGAGATGCTGTTCTCGAAGCCAAACGGGGAACCGATTGCGGCGACCCACTGGCCGACCTTGACCTTGCTCGGATCGCCCACGTGCACAGTCGGCAGATCCTTGGCGTCTATCTTCAGCAAGGCAACATCGGTGCGCGGGTCAGCGCCGACAACCTTGCCTGTGAACTCACGCTTGTCCGTCAGCTTGACGGTGACCTCACCCTTGCCGGCAACGACGTGGGCATTGGTCAGAATGTACCCGTCGGGCTTGATGATGAAGCCGGAGCCCTGCGCCGCCTGCGGTATGGCGCGCGGCTGGTCGGGGAATGGTTGCCCGAACGGGAACGGCCCAAAGTTGGGCCCCGGCTTCTGGGGTCCGGGTAGTGGGCGCTCCTCGGCAGTCGCGCGCATGCTACGGTTTACGGTGATGTTGACTACCGCCGGGCCCTCTCTCTCGACGAGCGCCGAGAAATCCGGAACTGCGTGGGCCGCGCTCGCGGGCGCTGTGACCGGGGCAGGGGCCGGGGCAGCTTCTGCGAGCGTTGTGAAGTCCATGTGAGACAAGCCGGCGAAGACCCAAGCCAACGCCACTGCGAGCACTGCGAATTTGGCCCTGTGTGTCATCTCAACCCCTCCGCATGAAATTAGCCGTCTGCCAACGGCCGAATATGGAGTTGAAGACTTAAACCAGGCTTAAGAGTTCCCACAGGGGAGCTGCACCGTGACGCGCAGACCCGAGCCGCCGGACCCGCTATCCAACGTAACGTGGCCCCCGTGCCGCTCGGCCACGCGCTTGACGATCGCCAGCCCGAGCCCGCTGCCCTCCTCCTCTGCCTTGTGGCCCGGCACGCGGTAAAAGCGATCGAACACGCGCTCGCGCTCGTCAACGGGGATACCGGCACCGGTGTCCTCGACCTCGAGCTTCACGTCGTTGCCCTTTTGCTGCACGCGCACGATGACGCCGCCTCGCGGCGTGTAGCGGATCGCGTTGTCCACCAGGTTGCTCAGCATCACTCTCAAGCTCTCTCTGTCGCCTCGGATATGCGCCGGCCCTTGACTTTCGAGGGCGAGAGTCAGCCTGTGGTGTTGCGCCATCGGTTCGAAATCGGCGATCAGTTCGTGCGCGAGGCGATCCAGATCAACCGACGCGCGGTCCACCTCGGGCTCCTGCGGATCCTGCCGCGCGAGCGTCAGTAGCTGCTGCACCAAGCGGGTCGAGCGCTGCACGCCCCTTTCCAGCCGTTCCAGCGCCGCTGCGCGCTCCTCGCCGCTACCGGCGCGCTTGACCAATTGCAGCTGGAGCTGCACGGCGGTCAGCGGTGAGCGCAACTCGTGCGCGGCGTCGGCCACGAACTGTCTTCGGGCCTCCAACGCGCGATTGAGCCGCTGCAGCAGGTCGTTCAAAGACCCCACCAGTGGCACCAGCTCCTCGGGTAGGTCCCGCTGCGGTAGCGGCTCCAGCGCCGAGGGCGTACGGGCGCGCAGCGCCGATGAGATGCTCGAAAGCGGTCGCAAAGCGTGGCCCACGATGATCCATATGCCCAAGCCGAGCAAAGGCAGCAGTGCCACCAGGGGCAGCACGGCTCGCCGCGTCAGGCTGGCTGCCATCTCCTCGCGCAGGCTGAGCGGATGCGCGACCTGGATGATGCGGAAGCCGTCGAGCTGGGTATACACGCGCCAAGCCTGATGGTTCCACTCGACATTGCTGAATCCCGGCCGGGGGCGCAGCGGGATCGCCAGGTTGGGACGTGAATAGAACATCCGTACCCCGTCCTTGTCCCATACCTGTGTGATGAAATCCGGCTCGGGCAGAAGCAGGCCAGGGGGCACGGGCGCGCTATCAACGCTCTGATGAGACAGCGAGAACGCCAGCTGCTTCAGCTGGTAGTCGAGGAGCTCGTCGATGTCCTCTTGCACGCGGTGATACGCGCTGTAGCCGATCAGCAGACCGGCGATCGTCAGGGCACCCAGCAGCCAAGCCAAGAGCTGGCCGCGGATAGAACTGGTCATGGTGCCTTGGACACGCTGTAACCGAGCCCGCGTACGTTGCGGATGAAGTCGGCGCCTAGCTTGCGGCGCAGGTGATGGATGTGTACCTCGACCGCGTTGCTCTCCACTTCTTCCCCCCAACCGTATAGGCGCTGTTCGAGCTGGGCGCGGGACAGGATTGCGCCGGGCCTCTCCAGCAGGGCCGTCAGCAAAGCAAACTCGCGCGCCGACAAGTTGATCTTGTGGCCGCGGTAGTTGGCCTCGTGCGTGGCCGGGTCGAGGGTGAGCTCACCGTGCCTCAGGAGCGGCTCGGCGCGCCCGGCGTCGCGCCGCAGCAGGGCTCGCACCCTCGCCGACAACTCATCCAGGTCGAACGGCTTCACCAAGTAGTCGTCGGCACCGCTGTCCAGCCCGGAGACGCGGTCTGCGACCGCGTCTCGCGCTGTTAGGATCAGCACGGGGATGCGGTTGCCGCGGCGACGCAGCTCGCGCAGCCAGTCCAAGCCGCTCTTGCGCGGCAACCCCAGGTCCAGCAGCAGCAGCGCATACGCCTCCGCCTTGACCGCGGCATCGCCCGCTTCTGCGTCTCGCGCCCAGTCGACGGTAAACCCGTCCTGACGCAGGCCGGCGCGGACCGCCTCGCCGATCATGGCGTCGTCTTCTACCAACAGCATGCGCATAAGGGTCGAAAGTCTAGCCAATCCATGCAAACCTAGCCGAGTACACTTAAGCACCGCTTAAGCGGGCTGACGCGCCGGAACTCATTCCCCAGCCCGCTGTCATGGCTGTGTCATGTTCGGCGAGTATCAGGTGCATCGGCGGGCAGACCTGTCCGAATTGACGCCTGGCATGGACGCCAGCTAGATTCCAACGTCGGTGATGGACGTATCGGCGCGCCCGGAGGATCGGATGGGAAAGAAGGACGAGAGACGACTCGACGCGGACGCCAAGACCAAGAAGCGCGGCAAAAAGAAACGGGTTGGCGGGCCGAAGGGCATCGTCGACGTGCTCAGCTGCCCGCCCTTGTCCCGCTTCTACTACGAGCTGGTAGTCGGAAACGGCCTTGGCGAGGATGCCGTGGAGGATGCTTTGGCGGCCTTCGAGCGTGCCTGGGAGGTGCGCCGTCAGAAGGCCTACGACGCCGCCACACAGGGCGGCGACACGCTCGGCAAGGACTGCATCCCCGCCGAACACCTGATCCTGGGACCTTTCAGCAGCAAGCAGGACTGGAAAATCGACTGGGATGCCGAGCCCATGACCGCTATGACATGGTGCTGGGTTGGATACGAGTCGATCCGCTTCTGCAAGCCCCAGTAAGAAGCCACTCCAGAGATGACGCAGGGCTTGCCCACCCCGCCTCGCGCCAGAAGCGGGTATTCGAGGCCCGCCACTGCTTACCGCTTGCCCCGGGAGAGATGAGTTGGCCTGGACCGATCAAGTCGACGCCTACTGCGAGAGGGTCGGCCCCGGTCTGCTGGCCGAGCCGGCGAATGCATTGAGCAACATCGCGTTCCTGGCCGCCGCGATTGCGCTGTGGCACCTGCAAATCAGGCTGCGTGCAGGGGGCCGTGAGATTCCCGGAGACGTTCGCTTGTTGCCGGCGCTGGTGTTTCTGGTCGCCGTTGGCAGCACCCTGTTCCACACCCTGGCTGTGCGCTGGGCGGGGCTGCTCGATAGTTTGTTCATTCTGTTGTACAGCGGCGTGTTCCTGTACGGGTTCCTGCGGCATGCGGTTGGTGCTCCGGCATGGGCAGCTGTGGGCGCAGCAGCGGCCTTCGCCTTGATCAGTTACGCCTTTCCACTCCTGCTCCCGCCCGGGACCCTGAATGGCTCGACTGCATATGCCCCCAACCTGATCGGGCTGCTCGTGATCACCGCATGGCTGGCCCAGCGCCACGCGCCCGCGGCTCGTGCGTTGGGACTCGGGAGCGTGGTGTTCTGCATCTCGCTCACGCTGCGCAGCGTCGACCAGGAGATGTGCGCGCGCTTCCCGCTCGGCACCCACTTCTTGTGGCACCTGCTCAATGGCCTCCTGTTATGGATCGTCAGCCGCGAGATGCTGCTTGGACGCTACACCGCTCCTCGAACGAGTGTCCAGCAGTGAGGCATGCCAAGCGCGCACGCATAGCTGCTGAACCTACCCGC
>Ga0335084_10003481_pt1 | contig 15361 bp, 15 predicted proteins | sample Lox_Sample_44_FD_206721 | JGI IMG/M metagenome (GOLD analysis project Ga0335084, IMG submission 206721) | Soil microbial communities from Loxahatchee National Wildlife Refuge, Florida, United States - Lox_Sample_4.4 | ecosystem: Environmental > Terrestrial > Soil > Wetlands | place: USA...
CCCCAGGTTCCGATCTTCCGCCCGCTGGTGATGTCCCATGCGGAGCAGATCGGGATGCTCGAAGAGACGGGCGACCCAGTCCGGGGATATCCCGGGCTTCATGCTTCCTTCCTTCCGCTGTTTCCTGTCGGCTCCGGCGATGCCGGCCATTGCGGCTCGACCGTGGGAGCGTTTGGAAGGAAGAAGCCGATGCCGTTGGCAAGAGACTGGGCGAGGGGAAGGTATCGGTCCTTGGGAAAATTCCCGATCGTCGGCGTGCGGTTGGCGTCGAACAGGATGGGTCGGCCGTCCAGCATCGTGTAATCGAATTTTCCGAAGTCGAACTTCAGATTCCGGCGCATCTGCCGCAGCTCGTCGGGGACTTCGGAGAGCCGCTCGGATTCGACGACATTGTGCGATTTTATGATCGGGTCGTGAGAATAGAAGATCGCATGCCGATCCTGATCGCCGAAGAACAGCCAGGTGCGAATGCAATAACGGCCATTGATCCTCTCGGGCAGAAAGCGCTCGACAACCAGTTCATTGTCGTCCCAAACCGCAGCCGGAATGTCGCTTATCGAATCGAAGACACGGTAGTCGAGAAACGCCCTTGGGGAGCCATAGCGCCGCTGACGCGCGGCACGAAGATCCATTTCATCGAGATAATAGTGGAGTGCCGTCTCATCGACGGTCCCGGGTTTGCCCGACATCCAGTTGGTGTTGGCAACCCGCGCTTCCGGGAAGCCCGCACAATTCCGATCGGTCTTGACGATTACCGGGCCCTCGTAGCGATCCTCGCGGCGAAGCAGGTGCGCGCTGATCGCCCGTTTCGAGATGTCCGAAACCGCGCCGTTGACGGTCACGGCACAGCGCTGGACGCAGGCGAGATAGTCCTTGGGCGTGACCGTGAGATCAACATGCAGGATCGCGAGGTCCGCCTCTATGCGGGCCCTGGGATCGCTGACCACGCTGACACGAACGCCGCTATTGACCCAGCATTCCGCGATCGCCCGCAGCCAGTAGTTGCCTGTGCGAAGGGGGGCAAGACGATGGACGATGATCGCGACATGAAGCATGGTCTGGTTGTCTCGATCCCGCTCACACCCTTCCGGTGATCCTCGCGATCAAACAGGCTCCGCGTCGCATCCGTTCGAAAGGACTCGTCGGCAGCCTCGACCTGCGAGATATGCCCAAGAGGGAGGTAGCCGCCGAAAATTGCCTTTACCGCCCCCACCCCTCGCCGATTTCCGCCTCATCGCACATCCCCGCCAAAGGGAGCGGGTCAGTGCTCGCGGAAGCCCGCAAGAAAGCGCCACCGAAGATACAACCCGATAGCGAGCAGCTCAATCTGCCAATCACCGCCGAAGGCCAGCGCCGCGCAGGGATGGCATGACATTTCAATCCCACGTCACAAATCGGAGCCGGGCTGGGGCCGCGACCGGCATCAGTGACGGTTCCATCGCCACCACGAATTTTTTCTTAACGAGTCACGCGCTTGGGACCAGCCGCGAGGAGGGCCCGCTGTCGATGCCAATTTGCGGCCGACGCCGACATCGGCGTTCATGTCGGGAGGGTGGCTCGACCGCTGGCTACGGGCGGCAGAGCGGTGGCGAGCTCAGTGCCCGGCTTCGTTCGAAAATGGCGCGCCCGGAGAGACTCGAACTCCCAACCCCCAGATTCGTAGTCTGGTGCTCTATCCAATTGAGCTACGGGCGCATCGCCTTTGTCGCGCATCGGTACCGAGGCACCCTGCGACAGGCGGCGGAACCTACACGAAAGCCTAACGCGCTGGCAAGGGCAGCAGGCAAGCGGGAAAAAGGGCTGAAATCTTCGTAAGCTAGCGGGAAAACCCGCTTGTAGCGCTGGTAGGGCTTCGTTATGATTCCCGCGCCAAAATGGGGGATCGTGGGGAAGCGACTTGCGCATGCGGACTGGCGTCTGCCGGTCGGCGATTTCCCACCGTGAATGCAGGGTCGAGCCATCGCATGAGCATGAAGCCAATTCGCGCAGCCATCGCAGGCGCCCTTCTCGTCCTGTCAGCATGCACCAACACTGGCCAGTCGGCTCCGCCGGCAAGCGCGACCGCGTCGAGCCCCAGCGCTTCAACCCAGACTGCTTCCGCGACGACGACAACGACGACGGCGTCGCCCGCACCCGCGACAAGCAACCCCCAGCAGCTTAACAGCGGCAATTTCCAGCCGGAGGGCGTGACACCAGGGCAGCCGACCGGGACCGCAGTCGGCAAGAAAGTCGAGGACTTGCGCGGCGATCTGACGCGGCTTCAAGCCTCGGTCGGAAACGAGAACAACCAGCTGCAACAGCTCCGCGCCCAGGCGATCAGCAACGCCAACAGCTACCACAATACGGTCGCGGCCATCCAAGCGAAGCTGCAGGTCGGCACCACCAAGGGCAATCCGATCCTGGTTGCCCAGTGGAACCAGGCCCAGGCCCAGCTCGAGGGGGTCAATACCGACCTAGGCCGAATGAACACGCTCGCCAACGAGGTCGCCAGCAACGCCGCGCTGGCGGGCTACCTGCTCGAGGCCACGCGGGCCGCCTTCGGCATCTCCGGCGCCGTCGACGAGGATCATCGCCAGCTCGCGATCCTGGAGGACGAGACCAACCGCACCACCGTACTGGTGGACCGCCTCCTGACCGAGCTGACCGAAGACATCTCGCGCCAGACCAACTATCTCGGCGCCGAGCGCTCGAACCTCAACACCCTGGCGCTGGCCGTGAGCAATGGCGAGCTCTATGGCGAGAGCTTCTCGGCGCGCAATTATGCGCCGGCGATGGCGCCCGCCATGCCGCCTGGTTCCGGCATCGCCACGGGCCGTCCGCTGGTGGTGATCCGGTTCGATCGCGACAACCCGGATTATGAGCAGGCGCTGTTCGCCGCCGTCAGCGCCACCCTCGATCGCCGCCCCAACGCCGCCTTCGATCTGGTGGCGGTGGCGCCCGCGGCCGGCACAGCGGCCCAAATCTCCCTCAATACCAGCAAAGCGCGGCGCAGCGCCGACAAGGTCATGCGCTCGCTGACCTCGATGGGCCTGTCGCCCGACCGGGTGAGCCTCTCGACCATGACGAGCCCGACCGCGCAGACCAACGAAGTCCACCTTTACGTCCGATAAGCCTCTACACCACCTCAAACCCGACGACGGAACCGGCGCCCTCAAGGGCGCCGGTTTCTTTTTCGGCCCTGCCCCTCCGACCCTTGGAAGCCCTGCCTTCAGGACCTAGTCTCGATGGAGGGTGCCGATCCAAGGGCGCCCGAAAGGAAGGGACAGATGCGGGCTCGCTTCCTCAGGGTTCTGGCGCTCGGCTGGGTCTTGGCCGGCCCCCTTCCCGCGCTCGCCGGCGATCCGCCGCTGGCGCCGGCGGACGCCACCGCGATCCGCGAGGTGATCCAGAACCAGATCGAGGCCTTCCGGCGCGACGACGGGGCCACGGCCTTCGGCTACGCCTCGCCCATGATCCAGGAGAAGTTCGGCGATCCGGGCAATTTCATGAACATGGTCCGCAGCGGGTACCCGCAGGTCTATCGGCCGAAGACAGTGGAATTCGAGGAACTGTCGGTCGAGGAGGTCGGGCCGGTCCAGAACGTGCTGGTGGTCGGGCCGGACGGGATTCCGGTCCTGGCGATCTATCTGATGCAACGCCAGCCCGATGGCTCCTGGCGGATCAACGGCGTCTATCTCACCCGGATTCCCGATCAGAGCGCCTGACGCGCTTTTCGCGCCCTTGACGGCGTCCAGCCGGCGCGGGAGAAGTGCCGGCCATGAGCATACCGCCGGACAAGAGCTTTCCCGTCACCTGGGAAGAGCTGCATCGCAACGCCAAAGCGCTGGCCTGGCGCTTGTCGGAACTGGGTCCCTTCAACGGCATTGCCGCGGTCACGCGCGGTGGGCTGGTGCCGGCCGCGATCGTGGCACGCGAGCTCGATATCAGGCTGATCGATACGGTCTGCATCGTCAGCTATGACGAGTTCAACCAGGGCCAGCTCAATGTCCTGAAGGGCGTGCCGGGCGACGGCAGCGGCTGGCTGATCGTGGACGATCTGGTCGATACCGGGCGCACCGCGCGGGCCGTGCGCGAGATGTTGCCGAAGGCGCATTTCGCGACCATCTACGCCAAGCCTGCCGGCAAGCCCCTGGTCGACACCTATGTGACCGAGGTCAGCCAGGATACCTGGATCCTGTTCCCCTGGGACATCGAGCCGCAATTCATCCAGCCGATTGCCAAGCGCCGGAACGGGTGAGGTGCCGGCCGGTCGCGGGGCCGGTCGCTCACGGCGTGACGGACAGGGGAAGCGCCATCCCGGCGGCATAATGCCCCGCCACATTGCAGATCAGGAGATAGCTGCCTACCGGCAGCTTCAGCTCCAGCGTCTTGCTGGCGCTGGGTGACAATTCTCCGCTATCGCCCACCAGCTTGATCTGGTCTTCGACCACGCGCCAGCTGTTGTAGTCGTAGGGCAGCGGCGCGGTCGGGCTGTCGACGGCGACGACGAGCAGCTCATGAACGACGCTGCGCGACCAGTTGGTGACGTCGAAGGTGACCGTGCCGGCCGGCACGCTATTCTGATCGGCGCGCAGGGCCATCATGCCATGGCCCATCATGCCGCCTCCCATCATGCCGGCGCCGCCAGGCCCCGCGCCCCAGGGACCCATCATGCCGGGGCCGTAGCCCATCATCCCGCCGCCGCCGGGCCCCGCGCCCCACGGACCCATCATGCCGGGACCATAGCCCATCATGCCCATCCCCGAGGCACCGCTTGCGACTGCCGTCATGTCGAGCAGGGCGACCCGAACCGTCGTTGCCGGCTCTGCGGCGGCTGCCGCCATCAAGGTCGCGAGCAACAGGAGCAAAGCAGCCAGCCCGTCTCTGATTCGCGGTGCCATGTCGGCCTTCCGAGATGATCGATGTACGTTGCAAGAAAGGCTACGACCTCGATCCCGGTCATGCCTTGATCGGGATCAAGCAACCGGCGTCGCTTCCGCCGGCAAACCGGTCGCTGGCGCGACGCTCGCGATCGGCGCGCTTGCGTTCCCTTGACACCTGATGATTCAGGGTGGCACCGTCCGATTCTCGATGGTTCCCCGACGGATGAATTCCAGGGGATCAAAAGGGAACACGGTGCGGACGACCCAATCGGGGCCAAAGCCGTGGCTGCCCCCGCAACTGTCAGCGGCGAGCCTGTCGCCTTCACGACCACTGGGAAACCGGGAAGGTCCGGCGTCAGGCCAAGACCCGCGAGCCAGGAGACCTGCCATCGAGGGGTTGGATTTCAACATCGGGGCGGGGTGCCCTGGAGGAAGTCATGACCACCATCCCGACGATTCTTCGGTGCCGTTCCACCGAGGTGATGCCGTTACCGGCGCGAACCGGAGGCAGCCATCTTGGTCGCTGACACCTGCTTCGCTCATCCCGGCGTGAATGCCGGCAGCGCCGAGATTCCGGCCGCGGCGCTCTTCGATCTGCTGCTGGTGCTCGATACCCACCGCCAGGAAGAAGAACGCCTCAACCTGCTCGATTGGGTGATGTCGCTGCCCGACGATCTCGATCCCGCCCGGGCGGCCCGCGCCGTACTTGATTATGAGAGTCGATATCAGGGGCGGGCCCTGTCGGCGCCCTTGCATCGGCTTCTCGATGTCGTCAGCCACTTCTCCTTGAGCCGTCTCGCGCAGTTCGCCGGCGAACGCCGCCGTTGCCGTTTCAACCCTTCGCAAACTTCTGGGGAGTCCCTCACATGAACACGACCCGTACTCATGCCGCTCACGACGCGGCCAGCTCAGTCGCCAACCGCGCCCTGCCCGTTGCCATGGCCGCGCTCCTCGGCGTCTTCCTGATCTTCGGCGTCGGCTTCTCGCATGCCAGTGCGCTCCACAACGCCACGCATGACGTGCGCCACTCGAACGCCTTCCCCTGCCACTGACCTCGACGCTTGCGGGAAGCAATCCGATGGAGCTGTTTCGCAAGCTGATCTTCACCGCCGCCCTGGCGGGGTTGATCGCGGGCGTCTTCGTGACGATCGTCCATCAGATCGCCACCGTGCCCGTCATCCTGAAGGCCGAGGTCTATGAGAAGGCCGCCGACGAAGCGGCCTCGGCGGCGACCACCGCGGGTTCCGCTGCCACTTCGGAATCCACGACGGCGGGCGGCGATATGGCCGGCATGAGCCATGACGAGCATGAGCATGGGGCTGGCGAATGGGCACCCGCGGACGGATTCGAGCGCAACGCCTTCACCGTGCTGGCGGACCTTCTGACCGGCATCGGGTTCGCGCTGCTGCTGGTCTCGGCCTTCGCGCTGCGCGGTGGCGCGATCGACTGGCGGTCCGGTCTCTATTGGGGGTTGGCCGGTTTTGTCGCCTTCACCCTGGCGCCGGGGCTGGGGCTGCCGCCGGAGGTGCCGGGCACGCAAGCCGCCCCGTTGCTAGCGCGTCAGGTCTGGTGGGTCTTCACGGTGGCGGCCGCCTGCGGCGGGCTTGCCTGCCTCTTCCTCGGCCGCAAGGCGCTCTGGTGCGTGGCGGGGCTGGCGCTGCTGGTGGTCCCGCATATCGTCGGCGCACCTCAGATCGAGCATGCCCATAGCGCGGCCCCGGAATCGATCGCCCACCAGTTCATCGTGGCAGCGGTCATCGCCAGTCTGCTGTTCTGGGCGGCCCTCGGCACGCTTTCCGGCTACTTCTATCAGCGAATCGTCCGGCCGGCCTGATCGCGCGACCGATCCGGACCGACAATCTCGCAAAACCTACCGCGACCGACGGCCTCGGGAGGTTTTCATTTTGATGGCAACGAGACCGGCCAGTTGTCGATGAGCCGCGTGCGGCCGATCCAGGCGGCGACGAAGAGGCGCGCCGGGCCTTGTGGGCGCAGCGACGGCGTCAATGTCGCCTCGTCCGCCAGATCCAGATAATCGAGCCGACCGAAACCCGACGCCGCCAGCTCACGGCGCGCGTCGTCCAGCGCCTGGCCGATATCGGCGCCGCCTTCGAGGCGTGCCACCAGGCTCTGCATCAGCCGCGGCAGCTTGGCCGCGACTTGGCGCTCGGCCAGCGTCATGTAGCGATTGCGGGACGAAAGAGCCAGGCCGTCGGCCTCGCGTACCGTCGGCACGCCCACGATATCGGTCGCGATGTCCAGATCGCGCGCCAGCCGCCTGATCACCTGCAGCTGCTGGAAATCCTTCTCGCCGAAATAGGCGCGGTTCGGCGCCGCCATCAGCAGCAGCTTGGTCACCACGGTCGCCACGCCGGCAAAATGCGTAGGGCGATAGGGACCGTCGAGATGGCGCGTCAGCCCCTTTACTTCGACCACGGTCGAGAAGCCGTCGGGATAGACCGCGTCGACCGCCGGCGCAAAGAGCAGGTCGCAGCCGGCCGTGGCCAGGAGCGCCCGATCCTTGGCCTCGTCGCGCGGATAGGCGTTGAAATCCTCGGCTGGCGCGAACTGGGTGGGGTTGACGAAGAGCGTCGCCACTGCCCGGCTGCATTCCGTCTTCGCCCGTCGCGCCAGGGTTAGATGGCCTTCATGCAAAGCACCCATCGTCGGCACCAGGCCAATGGTCTCGCCCGCGCGACGCCACTCGCCGATCTGCGCGCGTAGATCCCGCACCGTGCGGACCACCGGCGTCTCGCCGGTCGCCAAGGCTTGAGCCAGAGCTGCCATGCTCCTGCCCTCGAGGCGCCGTCAGTTCTCGACGCCGAAGAGATGTTCCTTGCCCGGAAAGCGGCGCGCCCGGACATCGGCGGCATAGGCGACCGCCGCCGCCGCCACTTGCTCCCCGACCTCGGCGTAGCGCTTGACGAATTTCGGCGTGAAGCTGTCGAACATGCCGATCAGATCGTCGATCACCAGAACCTGGCCGTCGCAGGCGGGCGATCCGCCGATCCCGATCGTCGGGACCGCGACCCGCTCGGTGATGGCCCGCGCCAGCGGCTCGACCACGCCCTCGACCACCATCGAGAAGGCGCCGGCCCCGGCAATCGCGTCGGCATCGGCCATGATTGCCTCGCGCTGCTCGGGATCGCGCCCGCGCGCCCGAAACCCGCCCAGCGCATTGACAGATTGCGGCGTGAGCCCGACATGGCCCATTACCGGAATGCCGCGTTCGACCAGAAAGGCGACGGTATCCGCCATCTCGCGCCCGCCTTCGAGCTTAACCGCCGAACAACCGGTTTCGGCCATCAGCCGCGCCGCCGCGCGATAGGCGACCGCCGGCGATTCCTGATAGCTGCCGAAGGGCAGATCGACCACGAGACAGGCCCGTTCGCTGCCCCGGCGCACCGCGGCACCATGGGCGACCATCATCTCCAGCGTCACGGGCAAGGTGCTGTCGAAGCCATAGAGCACCATGCCGAGCGAATCGCCGACCAGCAGCAAATCGACATGGGGATCGAGGCGACGTGCCATCGGCGTCGTGTAGGCCGTCAGGCAAACGATCGGTTCGCCGCCCTTGCGCGCCTTGAGTTCGGGCACGGAGATCCGCCCGATCCGCCGTACGGTGCTCATCGCAACCTCCTGGCGGCGCCAAGGGTCCCTCGTGGCGATTCTTCGCCCGCTGGGCCGAAAGAGCCCTGCCCGCCATCCACTTTCAACCACAGCGGCCGATCCCGCCGCCATTCGGGGCCCGGCGCATTGCGCCAATGGTTTTACGCCAATAATGGTGCAACGCACAACGGCCTTCGGCGCTGCAAAATCCGGCTTTGCCGTATGGCCTTAGGGCACGCCCCCGATGGGCCAATGGCTTAACGGTTCAATCCGGCTGTCGGTGCCAAGGTCGGGCCGGCTTGGCGTTGGGATGGCGCTGTCGGGCGGCATGAAGCGGCCAGAACCGCTCCATCACCAGATAGGTGAAGGACGCCGACCAGCCGATCAGGAGCAGCCCCAGAATCGCCTCGACGCCGGCGAGCAGTCTCGCCCCGCCGATCGGATAGAGATCACCGAACCCGATCGTGCTGTAGGTCACGACCGAGAAATAGACCAGGTCGGGGAAATCGATCTGCTGCTCGCCGGCAACGCGGCCGAGCGCGAAATGATCCGCCAGGAGATAGTAGGAGCCGGCGAAGATCCAGACCTCGATCGTATGGGCCGCGAAGCAGGCGAGGACGACCGCTGCCATGCGTCCCCTCAGTCCGATCCAGTCGGGTCCCGGCAACCGCGCGGACACGATGCGCAGTGCCTCGTAATGGACCAGAATGCATATCAGGACGAGCAGGATGCTGATGACGATGCCAAAGAACATGAAGGCTCCCTTGTCTGACGACCCGCCCGTCGCATCGGCACCATACTACGCAACAGCTGAGAGTGGTGTCAGGGGATCGCGCGCTCGCGGCGCGTCGCCCGATCGCGTTCGATCGCGATGGACCCTCGCCCTGCCGATCGCCCTCGGCCTCTACCTGACCGCTTGCAGCGGCCCGCCTCCGCCCTGCGCGCCTGGCTCGATCGAATCGTCGCAGCCGCGAGCGGCCGCGCCCGAACGGGCGAGCGTCGCCGCTCAGGCCCCGCATCACATGATCGTCGCCGCCAATCCGCTTGCGGCCGAAGCGGGACGCGAGATCCTGCGCCGCGGCGGCAGCGCGGTCGATGCCGCCATCGCCACGGCCCTGGTGCTCAACCTGGTCGAGCCGCAATCCTCCGGGCTCGGCGGCGGCGGCTTCATGCTGGCCTTCGACGCGCGGCACAACAGCGTCCAGGCCTTCGAAGGCCGCGAGACGGCGCCGGCCTCGGCCAGGCCCGACCTTTTCCTCGGGCCCGACGGCAAGCCGCTCGAATTCGAGGATGCGCAAGCCGGCGGCCTCTCGGTCGGCGTGCCAGGCATCCTCGCCATGTATGAGCTGGCGCATCAGCGCTTCGGCAACCTGCCCTGGTCGGATCTGTTCCAGCCGGCCATCCGGCTGGCCGAAGCCGGATTCCCCATGTCACCGCGCCTGGTGGCGCTGCTGGCGGATGACGAATATCTGCCGCAGTCGCCGACGGCCGCGGCCTATTTCTATCGCCCCGACGGCAAGCCGAAGCCGGTGGGCACGGTGCTGCGCAATCCGGAATTCGCGCGCACCTTGCGGGTGATCGCGGAACGGGGCGCGACTGGCTTCTATCGCGGCCCCATTGCCACCGACATCGCGAGCGCGGTCAGCGAGGCCTGGCGCCATCCCGTCGAGATGACGGCGAGCGACCTCGCCTTCTATCGCGCCCATGCGCCTGCGGCACTCTGCCGGCCCTATCGGCAGTGGCAGGTCTGCAGCGTACCGCCGCCCAGTTCCGGCGGGATTGCGCTGCTGCAGATCTTGACCTTGCTCGAGCCTTACGATCTCGACGTGCCGGGCCCCGATCATCCCGAAAGCTTGCATCTCGTCACCCAGGCCGAGAGGCTCGCTTACGCCGATCGTGCGCTCTATCTAGGCGATCCAGATTTCGTGCCCGTGCCGGTCGCGGGCCTGCTCGATCGACGCTACCTCGCGGAGCGCGGCCGGCAGATTCAGACGAGCTGCAGCATGGGCGAGGCCCTGCCCGGCAACCCGCCGACGGCCCAGGCCTTCGCCCTGCCGCAGGCGCCGGTCGAGCCCGCGGGTACCACGCAGATCAGCGTCGTCGATGACGACGGCAATGCCGTGAGCCTGACCGCCACGATCGAGAGCGCCTTTGGCGCCAAGATCATGGTGAGGGGATTCCTGCTCAACAACGAGCTCACCGATTTCGCTTTCACGCCGGAAGTCGATGGCGGGCCCGTCGCCAACCGGGTCGAACCGGGCAAGCGCCCGCGCAGCTCGATCGCGCCAGTGGTGGTTCTCGACCGCCAGAGCCACCTCGTTCTCGTCACCGGCTCGCCCGGCGGTGCCTCGATCATCGGCTATGTGGCCAAGGGGCTGATCGCCATGCTCGATGGCAGGCTCGATCCCGCGGCGGCCGCTTCCTTGCCCAATTTTGTCAACCGCAACGGCGCCACCGAGCTCGAAGCCGGCACGCGCCTGAGCGCCGCCGCACCCGCGCTGGTTCGGCTCGGCCATGCGGTGCGTTTCACTGACATGACCAGCGGCCTCAATTCCATCCGCATCACGCCCGAGGGCCTCGTCGGCGCCGGCGACCCGCGCCGCGAAAGCGCGGCGTTGGGGGATTAGCTAGACTTCGACGCCACGCCCTTGATCCACCCCTCCCCCAACCCCCTCCCGCAAGGGAAGGGGGTGTGATTTTTCTTTCTACACCTCGTGGATGATTTAGAGGGCGGCGGCTCCTTCTTTCTTCACCCCCTTCCCTTGCGGGAGGGGGTAGGGGGAGGGGTGCGACATATTCGTTGTCGACGCTTGCCCTGCGCAGACCCACGCGACAGACTGCGCGCGCCATGAGCAGCCCCAACGAAGAAACACAAGATCCGACCAGCGACCGGCCCACAGTCACCCTGCGCAAGGGCGCGCAGCGCCGGGCGCTCGCCGGACATCCCTGGATCTATTCGAACGAGATCGAGATGACGCCGGCCGCCAAGGCGCTCCCGGCCGGAACCGCCGTGCGCGTGAAGGCCGAGGACGGCCGCGCCATCGGCGTCGCGCTCTTCAACCCGCACAGTCTGATCGCCGGGCGATTGCTGGACGGCGATCCCGATCTGCCGATCGACGTCTCGTTCCTGGCGCGCCGGCTCGAGCGCGCGCTGGCTCTGCGCGAGCGTCTCTACGACAAGCCCTTCTACCGGCTGATCCATGCCGAGGCCGACGGGCTGCCGGGCGTGGTGATCGACCGCTTCGGCGAGAGCCTCGTGCTGCAGACCAACAGCGCCGGCATGGAGCGGCTGCTCGACCCGCTGGTGGAGGCGATCGACCTGGTGCTGCGGCCGCGGGCGCTCCTGCTCCGCAACGACAGCCCGACCCGCAAGCTCGAGGGGCTCGAGACCTATGTGCGGATGATCTCCGGCCAAATCGAGGGGCCGCTCGCGCTCGAGGAGAACGGGGTGCGCTTCCTCGCCGATCCGCGCGAGGGCCAAAAGACCGGCTGGTTCTTCGACCAGCGCGAGAACCGCGCCCGGATCGCGGGGCTGGCCAAGGACATGCGCGTTCTCGATGTCTACAGCTATTGCGGCGGCTTCGCCATCGCCGCGGCGGCGCGCGGTGCGGGCGAGGTGACGGCGATCGATCGCTCCGAGGCGGCATTGGCGCTGGCCGAGCAGGCCGCGACATTGAACGGCGTGGCGGAACGCTGCCGATTCCGCCGCGCCGACGCCTTCACCGAGCTCGAAGCGATGGCGAAAGGGGCGCAGAGCTTTGATATTGTGGTGGCAGACCCGCCCGCGTTCGTGAAATCGAAGAAGGATCTGGGCCAGGGTGCGCGTGCCTATCGCAAGCTGGCGCGGCTGTCGGCGGCCTGTGTGCGGCCGAGCGGGTTTCTGTTCATCGCGTCCTGCTCGCACAATATGGAGGCCGGCATGTTCGCCGAGGAAGTCCGGCGCGGCATTCACGACCTGGCGCGCGGCGCACGCATTTTGGCCGCGACCGGGGCGGCACCCGACCACCCGGTCCATCCGGCCCTCCCGGAGACGGCCTATCTCAAGGGATTGTTGCTGCAGATCGACTGAAGGACCGGGCCGCTCCGGCCCGATCGCCAGGGCGTCCGGTCAGTGCGGATTGTGGCGCTCCGCATGATCGAAGGCGCGCTTGATCATGTAGAAGACGAACAGCACGGCAAACAGGAAGAACACCAGTCCGCCCCAATAGGGCATCGAATGGCCGCCGCGCGCCGCCACGAACAGACCGACCAGGCCCATCAGCGCCACCAGGCCGGACAAGATCCAATTTCCCGCATTACCCATCGTCGAAGCTCCCGCTGATCTCGACCCCGGCCAGCGGCTGGCAGTGTATGGATTCGCCGCCCGGCCGGAGCCGCCGCAAGATAGGGGGATCGGCGGATCGGCGCAACAGCGCCCGCCGGCGGCCTCGAAGCCCCGGCCGCCGCTCGACCGGCCAGGAGGGCGGCCGCCTGGGATCAGGAAGTGGGCCGGCGCGCCGGCAAGTCGATCCGGAACAGCGTGCCCTTCTCGTCGCTGCTGACGAGCGTCACATCGCCGCCATGGGCATGGGCCAGCTCGCGCGCGATGGCGAGACCCAGGCCGGAGCCCCCGGCCCTGGCCGAGCCGGCAAATGGCTTGAACAGATTCTGGCGTGCCCGCGGCGGCAGGCCCGGTCCATTGTCGCGGACCTCGATGACGACACGGTCACTCACCACGGTCGCCGATACCGTGACGGTCGCCGCGCCGGCTTCTGCTGCATTGCGCACGAGATTCGAGAGCACCCGATAGAGCTGGTCGCGATCGGCTTCGAGCTCGATCTCGCCGACCGCGTCGACCAGCTGGGTTTTGCCGTTGGCGAGCCCCCCGATACCGATCTCGTAGATCAGGCCCTTGAGCGCGAAGTGCCGGTAATCGAGCCGCAGCGGACCTTCCCGGGTAAAATCGAGCGTGCGCGTGCAGAGCTCGACGGCGCGGTCGATCGCAGCCACGAGGGTGGGCGCCGCTCGCTTTACCTGCGGATCGGCGCTCGAGACAAGGCGGTCGGAGACCAGCTGCGCGGTGGCCAGCATGTTGCGCAGATCATGGCTGATCTTCGTGACCGCGGTCCCCAGCGCCGCAAGCCGGGTCTTCTGCTGCAGCGAGGCGCGCAAGCCCGCCTGCATCTCCGAGAGCTCGACCTGGGCCACGCCGATCTCGTCGGAGCGCCGCTCGACCCGCAGCGGGATCGACAGATCCTCCGGATCGCTGCGGAATGCGATCATGCTTTCCGTCATGCGCCGGATCGGCCGGACCATCCACCATTGGAGCGCCAGATAGACGAGGCTGGCGGTCACCAGCGAGATCACGATCGAGACCGCCAGCACTTGCTTGCCGTAATCGAGCATCGCCGCGTGGAGCGGTGCTTCGTCGATGACGATCTCCACCTCGGTCTCGCTATGGCGCGGCGAGACGCCGACGACGCGAAGGACTCGATTGTGCGTCTGAAGCAGCGCGACGCAGGCATCGCCGACCGATCGGAGCAGGCCGTGGCGGCGCAGATCGAACTGGGCATCGATGGCGGGCAGGTTCGCCTCCATGCCCAGCATCAGCTTCTTGCCGTCCGGACGCCTCAGGCCGACCACATAGGCGCCAGCCTGGCTCAGAAGCTCCATCTCGAGCTCGTCGCTGACCATCGCGTCGGGCGTGGCAAGCAGCGCCAGCACGGCGATATTGGCGGCGGCGATTCGCTCTTCGAGATATTTGAGACGGAACGAGGCGATCGACGGCACGAAGATCAGCACTTCGCTCACCATGACGAAGGCGATCGTCAGCACCAGCAGGCGCGCCGAAAGGCTGCGCCAGAGCACCGGAAGCCGCGGGCGGGATCGGTTCATGACCATCGCGCCATCCATCGCACCCAGCGCCGGTTGCGCTCGCTCAGCAGACGCTCTGCATAGAGGCTCGCCGCCACCCGCTTGCTGGCATCTCCCAGCGTGGGATAGGCGGTGATCATGTCGGTGAAGGCACGCAAGGACAGCCCCGTAGCCAGCGCCAGGGACCAGCTTTGTATCAGTTCGCCGGCGAAGGCGCCCGCGATGCCCGCGCCGAGGATCTTGCCCTGCGGCGTCGCCACCAGCTTGACGAAACCCTCGGTGGTCCGGTCGGTCTCGGCGCGGTCGTTCTCGGCGAAGGGCCAGCGCCTTACGACGAGCCGCGCATGGCCCGCGGCCCGCGCCTGCGTCTCGGTCATGCCCACCTGCGCCAGCTCCGGCTCGGTGAAGGTGACACGCGGCAGGATCGAGGGCCGGGTCCGGGCCGGCAGGCGGAACATCATCGATCTGATCACGACCAGGGCCTGATGGCTGGCCCAATGGGTGAACTGCGGGCCGCCCGTCACGTCCCCGATCGCGTAGATGCGCCGGTTGGAGCTGCGGCAGCGCTGGTCGATCACGATGGACTTGCCGCGGCAAGCGACGCCGGCCGCGTCGAGGCCGAGCCCGTCCGTCGCCGGCATGCGCCCGGCGGCAACCAGCAGATGCGAGCCGGCGACGACGCTGCGGCCTGCCCCGGCTTCGCCCTCGCAGGTCAGCCGAAGGCCGGACCCGTCGCGCGCGACCTCGACGGCCTTGATCCCTTCGCGGAGGCCCACGCCTTCGGACCGCAACCGCCGGCGCACCACCTCGACCAGCTCGGGATCCTCGTCTTGGAGCAGGTTCTTCATCTCCAGGATCGTGACTCCGGCGCCCAGCCGCCGATAGGCCTGAGCCAACTCGCAGCCGACCGTCCCGCCTCCGATCACCAGCAGATGTGCCGGCAGTTCCTCGAGATCGAAAATGTCGAAATTCGTCCGGTAGGGGACCCGATCGAGACCGGCGATCGCCGGGATCAGCGGGTGAGCGCCCGTGGCGAT
>Ga0335084_10003483_pt1 | contig 15355 bp, 15 predicted proteins | sample Lox_Sample_44_FD_206721 | JGI IMG/M metagenome (GOLD analysis project Ga0335084, IMG submission 206721) | Soil microbial communities from Loxahatchee National Wildlife Refuge, Florida, United States - Lox_Sample_4.4 | ecosystem: Environmental > Terrestrial > Soil > Wetlands | place: USA...
TGGCCAATGTTTGGTGGGTGAGCGCGCCCAGCAGAGCCACCGCAATCAACCCGTGAATGATCAGGAGCGTGGTTGCCACGATCGCTCTCCGCCCCTGCCGTCTGCGCTTCTTACTTGAACAGTTCCTCGCTCGCGAAAGGCGTGGCCGACCACGGCCGGAAGCGATTGAGGGTGAATCGAGTCTTCTGGCCCGGTTTGACGTCCACCAGCACGTAGTTGTACTCCTCCTGGGGCGGCTGCCCCTTCCAGTAGAGGTCCGGCGGATAGTCTGCCGGGAGCTTGATGCTCGTGCGCCCCGGGAGAATCGGATCTTGCTCCGCGCCGCCACCGCCTAACATCAGGTATTTCACGCCGTCAACGTCGAACAGCTCGGTGGTGTGGACGTGCCCGTTGAGCACGACCACTTCCATGTCCTTGGCGTAGGCAGCAATCACCTTGTGCGGATTGTCGGGAGCGGGGATGGGCCCCAAGCCCGACCGGGCGAACACCGGATAGTGGAAGGTAATGAAGGTTTTCTTGATGCCCTTGGTCTTGGCCTCATCCATCCACTGCTGCAGCTGCTTCATCTGCTGCGCATACTTCGGCCGGTCGGCATCCCACAGCGAGGGGGGAGCGGTAGTCGTACTTGCCGCTCCACAGATAGATGAAGCGCACGCCTTTGAAGTCGAACTTGTAGGTGAGATTCTCCGGCGTGATGCCGAGCTTCTTCAGATAGGGCAGTGCGTTCAGCACGCCCTCGATCTTTAAATCGGCCCACACCTCGTGATTGCCGACGCTCATGAGCCAGCGGCCCTCCACCCCAGCCGCCCGCATCTCGGCATCCGCTGGCGGCAGTTGCTTCAGCATGCTGTCGTTCACGCGCTTCCAGTACGGGCTGTCGTCGATCGTGCGGCCCTGATTTCCCCACCACACCACATCGCCGCTGTTGACGACGAATCGGGCGCGCCCGGACTGCACGTCCTTCACGATCTCGCGCGCCACCCAGTCGCCACCACTGAGGCGAAACATCGTCCGATGCACACCTGGCAACAGCTTCACGTCCTCAACGGAGGCCTCTGTGACCCAGCCCTGGTCGACCGTCAGCGTCATGACTTCGGTCTTGGTCGCGAATGGCATGATGACCCGGATGAGCTCGTTGTTGGCCGGATCAAAGATCATCTTCACATCCTTCTTCACCACCTCTTCCGCGATCTTGTCCGGCATGACCAGGCCGAACATCTCGACGAATAGCTTGGTCAGTTCCGGTTTGCCGTCCTTCATCGGCAAATACATCATCGGCCTCGAGTCGCCATAGGCCACGAAAGAAAACCCGGTGTCCCCTTTTGCGGCGCTCTTCTCGGCGGCGGCGGCGTTCTGCGCACCGGCACCGAGCAGTACGGCGATGGTTGCTGCGAGTACGCCGTACAGTGACATCGGCGTTGTCTTATGCATGATTGCTCCTTTCTTTGTTCCTGACATGGCTACGAGAGTGACGACTGAGAAAGCCAATAGGCGTCGGTGGTCCTTCCTCTTACGTAGCTCGCTAGCCATGACAGAGGCCAGCTTGCGCAGTCCCCGGTCAATGCGGCTGCTCTGAATCCGACATGAGCCGACACGGGGACCACGTCGGAGCGTTCAAGTCGCGCGTCGCATCAATCGGCCCTCAGGTTGGCTATTCCTTTACGGCCGGCGGGCTGCAGTGGTACGCGAACTTGCGCGGTTACTGGGCTTCCGGGCGGAGAACCGCCTCAAGGGGTATGCTGTGTTCGCGACGCTGAGCATCCCGCTGGGCGGTCCGAAGAGATAGCGGGCGCCGCAGTTCCGGTTGAAGGGCGGGTGGAGCGTCACAAATGGTTCACGGGACTAGCCGATCATCCATCCCGCGACCAAACGCACGTAGCGCCGTATCACACCACGTCCCCGCCAGTACGCGGGTAACGAAGTCAGTATCCCTATCAAAGGAGCATCGCATGAAGCTATATAGCGTCTTGAGTATTGCAGTATTGGCCCTGTCTATCGGGGCGTGCGCAACCTCGTCGTCGAGCGATAAGGCCAGCAAACAGGCTGAAGTTCGCAAGGCTACCCAGAAGTCACTCGAAAAGTTCTACAAGGCTGATCCGAAGTTGCGGAGCGCAGTCGCAGATGCACCGGGCTACGCGGTATTCACCACTTACGGCCTGAGTTTCATCGTCGGCGGCGCCGGCGGCTCGGGAATTGTTCACAACAACCGGACCGGCGCCGAAACGTTCATGGACATGGCGCAAGCGAGCGCGGGCTTGCAGATCGGCGCCGCGCAGACCGATACGCTGATCATCTTCAAGACGCCGGAAGCGATGCAGAAATTCGTGGACAAGGGCTGGGACGCCGGCGGGGGCGTCGTAGCTCAAGCGGGCGCGAAAGGCGACTCGGCCGGGCCGGGATCCGGCGAGAATGTCATCGCCGATGCGAAATACTTCACGCTCACCCCCAATGGTCTACAGGCCGGAGTGGCGGGCGCGGGGACGAAATACTGGAAGTCCGGTGAACTCAACTAGCGGCAGTCCCGAACCTCATCCGTATTCTTGAGCTAGAGGCGAAGAAGCCGGCTGGATCACCATCAGCAAGAAGAATCGACTCTGGACGCGGATTCTCGCGTTCGAGCATAGCGCCACACAGGCGTGCAACACCCAACGAAAGGAGAAAGTGGGCGGCCCGCAAAGGGCCGCCCTGTCATCATTGACCTCAAGACGCGCACGGTCTTCGCGCGCCTACTACTCCGCGTCCTCAGGAGCTCGGGCGGCTCGGACAACCAGCACCCGGGGTTCCTACTTAATTGCACAACGGAGGCGTCTCTATGAATCGCATCAACACTTCAAATTGGATCACGTGGTTTGCGGTACTGCTCCTCGCCTGTAGCGTAGCATCGCCCGCGTTCGCGCAGCAGAAACCCAACATCCTCGTCATCTGGGGCGACGACGTCGGGATCAACAACATCAGCGCCTACAACCTCGGTGTGATGGGCTACAAGACGCCCAACATCGATCGTCTCGCCAAAGACGGTGCGCTGTTCACTGACGCCTACGCGCAACAGAGCTGCACCGCCGGGCGCGCCTCCTTTATTCTCGGCCAGCATCCCTTCCGCACAGGGTTGTTGACCATCGGCATGCCGGGTTCGCCTCAAGGCATCCCCGACTGGGCCCCCACTATCGCCGACCTGCTCAAGCAGCAGGGTTACGTGAACGGTCAGTTCGGCAAGAACCACCTCGGCGACCGCGACTCGCATTTGCCGACAGTGCACGGGTTCGACGAATTCCTCGGCAACCTCTATCACTTGAACGCGGAGGAAGAGCCGGAGACCTACTACTACCCGAAAGATCCGGAGTTCAGGAAAAAATTCGGCCCCCGCGGCGTGCTGCACACTTGGTCCGACGGCAGGGGTGGGCAAAAGATCGAAGATACCGGTCCCCTCACCCAGGCCCGGATGCCCACCGTTGACTTGGAGATCTACGCCGCCGAGCAGAAGTTCGTGGACAAGGCGGTGAAGGCAGGCAAGCCGTTCTTCGTCTGGTTCAACACCACGCGCATGCATGTCTGGACGCATCTGAAGAAATCGGCCCAAGGCCGCACCGGCATCGGTCTCTATCCGGACGGTATGGTCGAGCACGACGACATGGTCGGCGGGGTGCTGAAGCAACTGGACGATTTGGGCATCGCGGACAACACCATCGTCGTTTACGGCACCGACAACGGTGCGGAAGAAGTGACGTGGCCGGACGGCGGGACGACACCGTTCAAGGGGGAAAAAGGCACAACCTGGGAAGGCGGCTTCCGTGTTCCGATGCTGGTGCGCTGGCCGGGCGTGATCAAGCCGGGCACGATCATCAACGAGATCTTCTCGCAGGAGGACTGGCTGCCGACGCTGCTCGCCGCCGCGGGCGAACCCGATATCGTCGAGAAACTAAAGAAAGGCTATCAGGCCAACGGCAAAACCTGGAAGGTGCACGCCGACGGCTACAACTTCCTGCCGCTCTTCAAAGGCGAGACGAAGAAAGGCCCGCGCGAGGAGATCTATTACTTTGGCCAGGGCGGCGAGTTGAATGCCATCCGATGGAACGACTGGAAAGTCCACTTCGCCACGCAAATCGGAAATATCGCCACGGCAGTGCGCGAGGTTCCGGGGTGGCCGCTGATCGTGAACTTGCGGGCCGATCCGTATGAGCGGGCCCCGAGTGAGTCTGGGATGTACATCCGCTGGTATGCCGACAACATCTGGCTGTTCGTGCCGGTGCAGCAGAAGCTCAAGGAATTCCTCGTCACGCTTCCCGAGTACCCGTTCCAGCAGGGCAGCAGCCTCAACGCCGCCGGCATCAACTACAACTCGCTGCAGGCGCTGCAAGCCATGAAGCGCCTGAAGGAGCTGGAGAGCCTGAGTCCGCCGAGCAATTGACTAGTCCTCCCGGAGCGTCGAATGATGGGTGATCCGCAGAGGATCATCGTGCACCGCCCCGCGGCTTCAGCTGGACGCCTTTGTCCTTACGTAATCCTTACGCGCAGGCGAACCTATGGACCGGCTCCTTGTAAGACGGAAATGACGCGCGTACGCTGATACGAGTTGTCGACGCTCGAGTATCAGACTCTTCCCCCCCCACCCGTAGAACGGAGGACGGTCATGGCCGGCTGGCGTGTGGCAGGACAATATATGGAGACTTGCAACTGCACCTATGTTTGCCCCTGCATCAGTTCCAACTTGGCGGGGCGGCCCACGGACGGGTGGCGGTCGCGATGAAGATCGACAAGGGAGAGAAAGACGGTGTGAAGCTCGACGGCCTGTCCTTCATCGTGCTGATGCATTCACCCAAGGCGATGGGGGAGGGCAACATCACGGTGGGCCTCATCATCGACGCTCGCGCTACCGAGCAGCAGGCCGAAGCCATAACCTCGATTGCGACAGGCGCGGCTGGGAGACGATGGCCGCGCTCGGCCCGCTCGTGGGGCGTGTAGCTGGCGTGGAGAGACGCCCGATCAGCTTCGAGCTGGATGGATTGAAGCGCAGCGTCAAGGCCGGGGAGCTCATCGACCAGGCCTGCGAGGGCGTTCCCGGACCGGCTCGCGCCGGCGAGCCGATCTATCTCGACAACACGTGCCATCCGGTGAATGCCAAAATTGCGCTGGCTAAGGCCATTCGCAGCCGCTTTCACGCCTTCGGCATCGGCTGGGACGATTCCAGCGGTAGGCGCAACGGTCATTTTGCCCCGTTCGCGTGGTCGGCGAGGATGAGCAATTCTTCGGCAACGTGAAGCGGCTGGAGTTGCGCGCTGCCACTTAGAGCAAGGCGTACGGTGGAAAGCGTTGGTGTTCGTGGTGGTGATGACCACCACGGACGCAGCGAACGCGTGAGCCGTGGTGGCAGAGGCTCGCGCGTTCGGATCTGCCGCCTGCCCCCCTTTCTTCAAAGACGTCACATCCCTCTCATCACCGAGACGCGGACCGCTACGCGTGCACGGTTACCGATTCGATCGCTGCACACACCGCCGCGGTGACGTCCTTGGTCTTGGCGCTGCCGCCCAGATCCGGCGTGAAGACCCGTTTCGCGGTGACTGCTTCGATTGCCGCCATCAGTCGCGCCGCGGCCTGCTTCTCTCCCAGATGTTCCAGCAGCATGGCGCCGCTCCAGAATGTGCCGATCGGGTTGGCGATGCCCTTGCCGGTGATGTCGAAGGCTGAGCCGTGGATGGGCTCGAACATGGACGGGTACTTGCGCTCCGGGTTGAGGTTTGCGGTGGGCGCTATACCCAGGCTTCCGGACAATGCCGCTGCCAGATCGCTCAGGATGTCGGCGTGAAGATTGGTGGCGACCATCACGTCGAGCGTTTGGGGTTTGAGCACCATGCGCGTTGTGGCTGCGTCCACCAGCATCTTGTCCGTGGTCACGTCGGGGAAGTTCTTCGCAACCTCGTAGAAGATCTCGTCCCACATGACCATGCCATGCTTCTGCGCGTTGGACTTGGTGATGAGTGTGAGTAGCTTGCGTGGCCGCCGGCGTGCCAGCTCGAAAGCGAAACGCATGATCCGGGTGACTCCGGCGCGCGTGAAGATCGCCGTCTCCGTGCCCACCTCCTCCGGATGACCCCGGTGGGCGCGGCCGCCGTGTCCCGCGTATTCGCCCTCGCTGTTCTCGCGGACGATGACCCAGTCGATGTCCCCTGGGCTCTTCAGCTTCAAGGGCGGGTCGATGCCCGGCAGCACGCGAGTGGGACGCACATTTGCGTACTGGTCGAACCCTTGGCAGATCGCCAGGCGCAGGCCCCACAGGGTGAGGTCGTCGGGCAGGTCCGGTGCGCCGACCGCGCCGAAATAGATGGCATCGAAAGCTTTGAGCGTGTCGAGGCCGTCGCTGGCCATCATGCGCCCGTGCTGTCGGTAGTATTCGCTGCCCCACGGAAAATGCTCCACGTGCAGCGCGAATCCGCCGTCGCGCCTGGCGAGCGCTTCCAGCACCTGAAGGCCGGCCGAGACCACCTCCGTTCCGATCCCGTCGCCGGGGATCGCTGCGATCTTGAAGGTTTTCATCCGAATCTTCCAAAGTGAGCTAAACAAGAATGCCGCGCCCCGACCAGCGCGGCTCGGGAGCCGGGCCGGCCGCCGTGTTGCGAGCGCCCAGAGCGTACTTCCGGGCGCTGTCCGCGTCAAACGGACGGAATGCCCTCCTCCGTAAACCCACGTCGACGGGCATTTGTTGTTATAGTTTTCGCGTGTTTCGGTCGTGCCAAGAAGCCGGCCGAAGCGGGAGATCGACAATGGCGGACGTCGTGCTGCGGAAGGTCGTCAAGCGCTTCGACGAGGTCGAGGCGGTCCGAGGCATCGACCTCGACATCCCGGACAAGCAGTTCGTCGTGCTCGTCGGGCCGTCCGGCTGCGGCAAGAGCACCACGCTGCGCATGATCGCCGGTCTCGAGGAAGCCTCCGGCGGGGAGATCTATATCGATGGCGTGCTGGTCAACGACGTCCCGCCCAAGGACCGGGACATCGCGATGGTATTTCAGAACTACGCGCTCTACCCGCACATGACCGTGTTCGAGAACATGTCCTTTGGCCTGCGTCTGCGCCGTGCACCGCGCGCCCAGATCCGAGAGCGGGTGGAGCACGCTGCGCGGATATTGGACATCGTGGACCTGTTGGACCGCAGACCGAAGCAGCTCTCGGGCGGCCAACGCCAGCGGGTGGCCATGGGTCGCGCGATCGTGCGCAATCCTAAGGTGTTCCTGTTCGACGAGCCGCTGTCGAACCTGGATGCCAAGCTGCGCGTGCAGATGCGCACCGAGATCAAGCGCGTGCATCAGAAAGTCAAGACCACCACCGTGTATGTGACGCACGATCAGGTCGAAGCGATGACGCTTGCCGACCGCGTGGTGGTCATGAACGCCGGCCGCATCGAGCAAATCGGCACCCCGCAGGAGCTCTACCACAGTCCACGCACACGCTTCGTCGCCGGCTTCATCGGCTCACCCGCGATGAACTTCGTGCCCTGCCGGCTCGAGCACGACGGCGCCGGGCTCGGCGTCCGGCTCACCGATGCATTGTCCTTCTCGGTGCCGGCAACCCGGGTGGCGCGTTATCAGCCGCATGCAGGCAGACAGCTCGTCTTCGGTCTGCGGCCCGAGCACATCACCGACCCGCGCTACGAGCGCGGGGAGCTGTGCCCGTTTTCGGTGACCCTGGATGTGGTCGAACCGATGGGAATGGAGACGATGGTTTACTTCAAGCTCGACGGCGCCGAGGTGTGCGGCCGGGTCGAGCCGGGCAGCGCTACCGCGCCGGGGCAGCCCATGCGGCTGTGTGCCGATCTGAACCAGATGCACTTGATCGACCCGCAGACCGAGCTCGTACTGTAGCAGCGGCAGCGCCTCGGACTTCCAACCACAACTCGATCATCGGGAGGTGTATGCAGCGCAGATCATTCCTCAGGAACGCGGCCGTCGGTGCGGCTGCCGGCACCATCGCGGCACCGGCCATCGCTCAATCACAGCCGAGCGTCCAGTGGCGCATGGCGGCGAGCTGGCCCAAGAGCCTCGACACTCTTTTCGGCGCCGCTGAGTTCGTCGCCAAACGCGTTGGCGAAATCACTGACGGCAAGTTCCAGATCCGCGTCTTCGCCGCCGGCGAGATCGTACCGGCCTTGCAGGTGCTGGACGCGGTCCAGGCCGGTACCGTCGAGATGGGCCACACCGCGTCTTACTACTACTTCGGCAAGGATCCGGCATTCGCTCTCGGCACCTCGGTCCCGTTCGGCCCGACCGCGCGTCAGAGTAATGCGTGGTGGCTCTTCGGGGGCGGCGCGGAGGCTATGGCACCGCTGTACAGCGAGTATGGGTGCATAGCGCTACTCGGCGGCAATACCGGCTGCCAGATGGGAGGATGGTTCCGCAAGGAGATCAAGTCCGTCGATGACCTGAAAGGTTTGAAGTTCCGTATCGGCGGCATGGCCGGCCTCGTGCTGGCCAAGCTGGGCGTCGTGCCGCAAATGATCGGTGGGCCCGACATCTACCCCGCGCTGGAGAAGGGGACCATCGACGGCGCCGAGTGGGTGGGGCCTTACGACGACGAGAAGCTGGGGTTCAACAAGGTTGCGCAGTACTACTACTACCCCGGCTGGTGGGAGGGAGGCCCGATGCTGCCGGTCCTGATCAACGAGAAGAAGTGGAACGAGCTCCCCAAAGCTTATCAGGCCGCGCTGAAGGCGGCGTGCGGCGAGTGCAATGGCTGGATGCCGGCGAAGTACGACGCGCAGAACCCCGAGGCCCTGCGCCGCCTGATCGCCGGGGGCACCAAGCTGCGCCCGTTCCCTAAGTCGGTGATGGAAGCGTCCGAGAAAGCGTCTTATGAGGTCTACGACGAACTCAAGGCAAAGAGCGCACACTGGAAGCGGATCTACCCCGGGTGGAAAAAATTCCGCGACGAACAGTTCCTCTGGTTCCGCGTCGCGGAGGCGACCTACGATAACTACGCGTTCTTCTCAAAGCTCGGCGCAGGGAAGTGACGAAAGTATCGGGTGCGATCTGTCAACGAGCGAGAATAGCCAGCCCGCTGCAGGATCTTGTTACGGGCCCGCACCCGCGAGCCCGCCTCCGGTACGACGCTCTACTTCGGTTGCTTGAAGAGGTTTTCGAGGTCCCCGCCTTCGTCGGCCCCGGAATCCTTGCTCCCCGGCTTACCGCTCTTGTCTTGGTCGCCTGACTTGGGCACACCGGACTGGGGTTCGGTGCCGCGGTCCAACTGCTCCTGTTCGTAATCCGGCGTGGGGATCCTGATCTCGATTTTGGAGGGATCCACCGTGCTCCTCTGCAGGTTCCCGGTCACGATTCGTGGGAACGCGATCACGATGCCGACCATGATCACTTGAATCACCACGAACGGGACTGCACCCCAGTAGATCTGTCCGGTGGTCACCTTGGCGATCGTCTTGCCAGTGATCTTGTCGAGGTAATCTTTGGCTGCCGCCACGCTGCGCAGGTAGAACAGCGCGAAGCCGAAGGGCGGGTGCATGAAGGACGTCTGCATGTTCACGCCGAGCAGGACCCCAAACCAGATGAGATCGATGCCGAGCTTGTCGGCTACCGGCCCGAGCAGCGGCACGATGATGAACGCCAACTCGAAGAAGTCGAGGAAGAAGGCGAGTACGAACGTGAGCAGGTTGACCACGATGAGGAACCCCATCTGGCCGCCCGGCAGGCCGGTGAGCAGATGTTCGACCCACAGGTCGCCGTTCACCGCCCGGAACGTGAGGCTGAACACGGTCGAACCCATGAGGATGAAGATCACGAACGAGGTGAGCTTCGCGGTCGAGTTCATCGCCTGCCTCAGCAGCGAAAAGGTGAGCCGCCGATTCACCAGGGCGAGGATCAGCGCACCCGTGGCTCCCATGGCGCCACCCTCGGTCGGCGTTGCGATGCCGAGGAAAATCGTCCCCAGGACGAGGAAGATCAACGCGAGCGGGGGTATCAGCACGAAGAGCACGCGGCGCAGCAGCTTGAGCCCGCGCAGCGTGCGCGCCTCGGCGGGCAGCGGGGGCGCCGAGTTGGGAGACAGCAGGGATCTACCGAACACGTAGAGCACATATAGACCGGTCAGCACCAAGCCCGGAATGATGGCGCCGGCATACATGTCGCCCACCGAGCGGCCGAGCTGGTCGGCGAGCACGATCAGCACGAGTGACGGGGGAATGATCTGCGCAAGCGTGCCGGAGGCTGCGATCACGCCCGTTGCCAACCGCCGGTCGTAGCCGTAGCGCAGCATGATGGGAAGCGAGATCAGCCCCATCGATATCACCGACGCGGCCACCACGCCGGTGGTCGCGGCGAGCAACGCTCCCACGAACACAACGGCGTAGGCGAGGCCGCCGCGGACCGGCCCGAACAGCTGCCCTACGGTGTCGAGGAGGTCTTCGGCCATCCCACTGCGCTCGAGCACCAGTCCCATGAAGGTGAAGAACGGCACCGCGAGCAGGGTATCGTTGGCCATGATGCCGAATATGCGCTCGGGCAGCGCCTGGAACAGTGCCGGATGCAGCAATCCCAGCTGCACGCCGAGAAACCCGAAGGACAGGCCGACCGCACCGAGCGAGAAAGCAACCGGGTAGCCGAGCAGCAGGAACACCACCAGCGCCGCGAACATCAGCGGCGCAATGTTCCCGGTGACGAACGCGGTCACTTCGTCACTCCCTCATCGGGGCGAAGCGGCTCGAGCGCTGGACCGGCGTGTTTCTCGACCGGATCGGGAATGAGCCCCTGGAGGAAGGCGACGCGCTTGATCAGCTCCGAAACGCCCTGCAGCGTGAGCAGGAAAAAACCGGCCGGCACCAGCAGCCGGGCCGGCCAGCGGATCAGACCGCCGGCATTGCTCGATATCTCCGTGCTGACCCAGGCGTTGACGAACACCGGCCACGACAACCACAGGATGAATGTCGACATCGGCAGCAGGAAAAAAACGGTGCCGAAGATGTCGATCCAGACCTGGCTCCGGCGCGAAAGCCGCGAAGAAACGACGTCGATGCGGATGTGCTCGTTGTGCAGCAGTGTGTACCCGGCGCAGAGCAGGAACACCGCTGCGAACAGGTACCACTGCAGCTCCAGCCAGGCGTTGGAGCTCAAGTTGAGCGCATAGCGCGACACCGCGTTGGCCGCGCTCACCAGCGCCATGACCAGCACGAGCCACAGCACCACGTGTCCCACGCGTTGGTTGAGCGCGTCGATGGCGCGCGACAGCGCCAGCGGGAGCTTCATCATCGCAGGTCCTCCTCGGGCTTCTTCATCGCTGCGCTGACCGGGTCATCGCGACCGTTGCAGCTCGACGCGATGCACGTCGATGGCCACCAGTGTGGGGAAACGGACCGGTTGCGTTCCGATCATCAGCGGCCACACCCGCCGCCGAGTGGGGACTTGCAGACCATCGAACGTGCGGTAGTCGTCGCACAGGTGCGCCGCCCGCGCCCAGCCCCCGATCACCTCGGCCGTGTAATCCAGGCGCCGAAGCAAGTGTTGCCTGTCGAAATAGAAGGTTTGAGTCCGGCAGTGGGTCGGGAGATCGGGCGGGAACGTCGCCCTGAGCCGGGTTAGTCCGCCGCCGCTCGAGATCGGCTCGACCAGCTCGAGCTGGAACCCCGGGCGCAGGAACAGGAAGGGCGTTACGAGATAGTTCCAGGTGGCGTAACCCGCGAAATAGGTGAAGTCCAGATCGTCCCAGCTCAACTGCCGTTTCAGCGCACGGAACCCTCGTCTAGGCTCGGCGCGCCTTTCCAACACCTCGCCGCCATCGTCGAGAAGCCGAACTTCCTCGTCGCCGATCAGCTCCGCACGCAGACCCCCACGCGGGAAGTCGTGGAAGACGAAGCGCGGCTCGCGCGTCGATGCCCACACGCGGACGCGATTGAGCGCGTGCCGCCGCTTGACGGCAAACAGAAACCCCCAGGCCGAGATCTCCGCTTCGAGCCCGGTGAGCGCGTTCCACAGCGAAGCGCCGCCATGCGCTTCGATCGCTTTTTGTACCAGAGCAGCCGCGGCGTCGTCGGTCATGTTCCTCCCGGGCACAGCAGCTATGAGCTCCACGCCGAGGGTGCGGCCGGCGGCAGGGGATGCTGCGGCCGCGGGTGTGCACCTGGCGGTCCGGTGCCGAAGGTGACGCGGGTCGGACTCAGAAGTTCACGTGGTTCTTGCCCTTCAGCTTGAGGATCTGGCGGGCGTCGTCGGGCAAAGCGATTTCCAGCCCCAACTCTTCCAGAATGCGGCGGATCTTGGATACTTGCTCGGCGTTGGTCCTGGCCAGCTGGCCCTTGCCGATCCAGAGGCTGTCTTCCAGGCCCACCCGTACGTTGCCTCCCATCACCGCCGACTGGGTGGCGATGTACATCTGGTTGCGACCGGCCCCCAGCACCGACCACTGGTAGTTGTCGCCGAACAGGCGGTCGGCGGTGCGCTTCATGTGCAACACGTCTTCCGGATGCGGGCCGATGCCGCCGCGGATTCCGAACACCGACTGGATGAACAGTGGCGGCTTCACCAGACCGCGGTCGAGGAAGTGAGCGGCGGTGTAGAGGTGCCCGATGTCGTAGCACTCGATCTCGAAGCGCGTGTCGTTGCCGCTGCACGATTGCAGAATTTGGGCGATGTCCTTGAACGTGTTCTTGAAGATGCGCTCGTGGCTGCCTTCCAGGTAGGGCAGCTCCCACCCGTGCTTCCATTCCTTGTAGCGCGGGATCATCTCGTACAGCCCGAAGTTCATGGAGCCCATGTTGAGCGAAGCCACTTCGGGCTTGAGCTGCAAGGCCGGTTGCAGCCGCTCCTCGACGCTCATGGTGGGGGCGCCGCCGGTGGTGAGGTTGACAACAACGTCGCAGGCCGCCCTGATCTTGGGCAGGAAGCGCTTGAACATCGCCGGGTCCTGGGTGGGCCGCCCGTCCTCGGGCATGCGCGCATGTAGATGCACAATCGCGGCACCGGCCTTCGCCGCGCCGATTGCTGCCTCGGCGATCTCGTCCGGCGTCACCGGCAGGTGCGGCGACATCGTGGGCGTGTGGATCGAGCCGGTTACGGCGCAGGTGATGATGACCTTGCGTTGTGCTGCCATCTGAGCCGCTCCTTCCTTTCCTTCGTGGTTAGCTCTTGTCCTCTGCGGCCGCGGAACGCTTAGGGGCGATCAGCGCTAGAATGGCCGCAGATTCTTGATTCATAGAGAACTGCCTAAGACTGGCTGGCGATTCTATCCGCAACGATACCCGAAAAAGTTCACTGCGGCCCTGTATCTGATTGGGTGTTAAGCCGCCTCATAAAACCGCAACTCTTGCGGCTGCGCTCCATACAATGAAAATGATTCTACTAGACGTGACGTTGGAGCATTGCCGGATGGACGTGCCGGTCGAATTCCAAATGCGGGACACGCAGCAGGTCCTGCCGGCTAAAGGCAACAGCTTGCCGGTACTTTGGCGAGACGTGAAGCTCAGCCCTTTGTATTCGGCTTGTTAACAAGTACGTGGTAGGCGACGGCATCCCAAGCGTTGTGAATGCCGACGAAGAGCAGCAGCAGTGTCGCAGCTCCAACGCCAAACAGGGCCTCCCGCGTATGGGAGGAAGCCGCGAATGCAGAGAAGGCGAGCATCGCGTACGCCGCCAATGGCAGCAGAGCATGAAACAACCAGTCCTCGAACTCTGGCTTATGGGTGGTTTGCACTCGCATGCGCCGACTCACGATGACGACATACGCTATTCCGCTGAGGCCTATGAAGCCCCAACGAGCTGCGGCGGGCGTGATCGCTTGCCATGGAGCGCGTAGAAGTGCTGACAGAAGCAACGCGGCGCCGAAATGAACGATCGTCGGCGTTGCAAATGCAGCGCCGGTGCTTCCGCTGCACGCAGTGGGGGTCTCTCGGCAATGAGCGTCATGACAACAAACTGCAATCCAATCAAGGCGCCCGCAGCCGAGCCGACGATAACGTAAAAGCTGTCCCATCCGGCGAGCTCTGACATGTCGTCCCCTGATCTGTTCGCTCACCCAAACCGCTCGAACCGGTACGCCAGTTCTGGGCCGCCTTTCCCCTCATACGCGAGCTGGCCGACGAGCAGCGCGAACGGCTCCGTGTAACGGGCGATCCGTAAAGGTCCAGCGTCTACCGGATCGAAACCCACGTCGCGGATCAGCTTAGCGCCGATCCGTTTGCTGCTCGAGTCGTCCCCGCAGTACACCAGGCTCGGTCGGCTGGCCTTGCGCTTGGCTTCGTACACGCCGAAGAGCACTTCGCTCGGCACAGTGTTGAAAGCGGAGACGACCCGAGCCTTTGGAACCTTCTTTGCAAGTTCCTCCGCGCCCGAGGAGGTGTGGGCCACGACCAGTTCCGTGTTCTCATCATTCATCGGGAGGGAGCAGGTTACGACCACCTTCCCCGAAAGGTCGCCTGCCTGTTTCAGCACATCGTCTATTCGCGACCAGTGCACGGCCAGCAATACCGCGTCCGCCTCCTGCGCGGCCTCGCGCGGCATGCCGGCCTGCGCCTTGCCCTTGGCTTCTCGTGCCAGCCTCTTGAGTTTCTGCTCGCTGCGGGCATAGCTGAACACCACCTCATGCCCGGCTCGCGCGAAGCTCGTTCCGAGCTTGCCGCCCATCAAGCCTGAACCGAGAATACCGATTCGCATGGTGGTCTCCTAGCGTCCCTAAGTCGATCTACCAACGGGGGTCAGCGCGGCCATTCTACAGCCCCGGTTATTTGTCCAGGCCCTTCTTGCTCAACCATTCCGACATCAAGTCTGCGATTTGGATATTGTTCAGATCCGAGAATGCGAAGTGCGTGTTGCCGCGGATTCCTATTTCCGGCAAATGCACGAGGGTGACATCGCCGCCATGGCGGTTGACAGCATCCCTCCAGAGCCGCGCCATGGCGAGACGGACGCGCCAGTTGTCTTCGCCTGGGCTCGCCGTGGGTTGCTCGGGAATGTTGTCCCCGAAATACATGACGACCGGCATCTTCGTGAGTTTCATAAACTCCGTCAGGGGCACGCCGACACTCTCGAGCGTGCCCGCAGCGCTCGGCATCGGAGGAGGCATTTCGCCCTCCGGGAATATGAAGTTGCTGCCGGGCTCGTAGGCCACGATGGCCTTGACATTCTGGTTCTTGATTGCCGTGAGCCAGCCCGGACCACCACTTTGGGAATGGGTGACGAGGATCCCTGGCCCGATCTTGTTGAAGAGTTCCGAAACGGCATTTGAGATCACTTCCATATCGAACGGCCCTGTGTTGGGCGTCATCGAGCGGAAGTATTGGTTCAGGGTTTCCTGATCGCACGAAAACTGCACGTTCGGAAAGCAATTCGGCCAAACACCGATGCGGAACATATCGAACCACACCTGCTCATCA
>Ga0335084_10003485_pt1 | contig 15353 bp, 8 predicted proteins | sample Lox_Sample_44_FD_206721 | JGI IMG/M metagenome (GOLD analysis project Ga0335084, IMG submission 206721) | Soil microbial communities from Loxahatchee National Wildlife Refuge, Florida, United States - Lox_Sample_4.4 | ecosystem: Environmental > Terrestrial > Soil > Wetlands | place: USA: Florida...
GCGCGGGCCGATCGATTTGTACAGTCGATATTGCCTCGGCCATCCGTGCGCTCGTGTCCCCAAAGAGCTGCGGCCAATGTCGCACCGGAGCATAGGTGGAAGCGCACAGCGGTGCAATTCGGCGACCGGGTGGAAATCCAACCCTCGACGCTAGACTATTCGCGACCGATCACTCCGTTATGTGATGTTGGGCACGCGAATCGGTCGGTAAGCAACTAAATTAGAGGGCGGATTTCGAAGCCCGCGATCGCAAAGGAATGTCGAACGGTGCCCCGCGATGCTTGAACGCGTGATGCTTTGGCTGTTCCCCCGGCTGCAGTTGGAAGGAACGCCCTTCTACGACGGATGGCATGAACAGGAACGGGATCAGGACGTCGCGTTCTGGCGAATCTTGTTTCCCGCACTCGCGATCGGGTGCCTCGCGAAAGGCTACCTCGTTCCGCCGGACGCCCTCGTTCCGTCCGATTGGTTGCCAAATCATTGGATGCTCGCCGGACTCTGTCTTTCAGTCGCCGTCCTCTACCGCGTCCCAAGCGTCTTCGAATCGCGCTTGTATCGTTATCCGGCCGCGCTCGGTTTGTTAGCGGTTTGCTACTTGATCGCTGCGACGATGGTCTCGTACGGCAAGGAGCAGTACTTGGCGACATTCATCGTCATCATCGTCGCGGCCTGGTGTCTGCGTACGTCGATGTTCTTCAGTGCTTGCTTCGTCGCCGCAGCGATCTTCCTGCAGTGGGATAGTTTGCAGTCGGCCGGAGTCTCCAAGGCCGTCGCGATCAGCTTCTCCGTCGGTGTGCTCGTATTCGTCGCAATCGGACGCGCCGATTACGCCAGCCGCATTCGATACTACCTCGCTCAGCAAAACATGATCGCGACCCAGGAACAGGCGATCGAAATGAGCATCGAATTCTCCGATCGCATTCGAGCGTTTCTGCCGAAGGAGATATCGAGCCGCGTGACCAAAGAGATCAGCGACAACCACCTGACCGTTCAGCAAGCGGTCGACACGGTCTTGCGGCCGGAAGAAAGGCGAATCGCCTGTCTGTTCACCGACATCAGAGGCTTCACGCGCGGGACCAAGGAAAACAAATCATTCGTCTCCGATGGCGTGATACCGAATGTCGTCCGCTGTTCGCGCATCGTCGAAAAGCATTTGGGCATTCCACGCAAGGTCGGAGACTTGTTGTTCGCATACTTCGACGACGCCTCTGCCGAGGCAAACGTCATTCGCTGCCTGTCGGCTGCCTGCGAGATCGTGGACGCCAACGCGCGCTTCAATCAGACGAATCAACTCAAGCTGCAGATCCGACGGTATTTGCTCGTCTCGACCGGCACCGCCCTCGTGGGCAACCTCGGCGGGCTCGATTCTTCGATCGAAATTTCCGCACAGGGCGGGCCTGTCGACCTGCTCAGCCAAATGGACCAATTGACGAAGAGCCCGCAGTTTCGCGAGCACGTGAACGAGACCGACGTCGTCCTGTGTGCACATACCGCGAAGCTGCTGAGCGACGTCAGCCCGGCGTTCGATTTACGGCGCTTCGACCTTGCTCGGTTGGGCGCGAACCCGAGCGACTTCAAGGGCATCGATTCGCTGTGGGTCTTCGCGATGGACGAGCGAAACAAACTCGCGCTTGCGGAGGCCGCAGAACGGATCTCGACCGGATCCCACCAACCCGAGGCGCCGAGTTCCGACGGCAACGCGTCGAAGGAACCAGCTCGCGGATTCGGAGCCCATCCTCGCGTCCAATTGGGCTAACGCCGACTCGATCATCCGCTGTCTGCACACACCGACGTTGCGTTATCGTGCGCCGATGCCGAATCTCGTCAAACCGTTCGCAGCCCTTCGGCCGCGCTCCGAGTTCGCCGCCGATGTCATCGCGCCTCCATACGACGTCGTCAGCACCGACGAAGCGCGCGCGCTCGTGCGCGGTCGACCATCGAGCTTCCTTCACATCTCGCGGCCGGAGATCGACTTGGCGTCCGGCATTTCGCCGTACGCCGACGACGTCTATGCGCGCGGCGCCGCAAATTTGCAGCGTCTACGCGACTCAGGTGTCTTGGTGCGCGATTCGACCGCGTCGTTCTACGTCTATCGAATGTCGGCGGGCGGTCGCCAACAGACCGGCATCGCCTGCGTTGGGTCGATCGCCGCGTACGACGCGAACCGAATCCGCCGGCACGAACTGACGCGGCCCGACAAAGAGAACGATCGCGTCCGCAACATCGCGACGCTGAACGCGCAGACCGGACCCGTGCTGTGCGCTTATCGCGCGAACGACACGCTGCGTGCACTCGTACGCGATTGCGCGAGCGGTGCGCCGACGCTGCAAGCCGTCGGGCCGAACGACGTGGTGCATACGGTCTGGTGCGTCAGCGATGCCGGGCGGGTCGGGCGGCTCGCGACCGCCCTCGATGCGCTCGACCAGTTGTACATCGCGGACGGTCACCATCGCGCGGCCGCCGCGTCGCGAGTCGCGCATGAACGACGCACCCGCGACGCCGTCGACGCTGGCAGCCAATCGTTTCTCGTCGTCGCATTTCCGCACGACGAAATGCGAATCCTCGACTACAACCGCGTCGTTCGAGACACGCACGGCCTTTCGATCGACGAATTCCTCGCGCGCGTACGCGACTCGTTCGACGTCGAACCTGCGACCGCTCCCGTTGCGCCACCCGAACCGGAGACCTTCGGCCTCTTCATCGCCGATCGGTGGTATCGCCTACGCATTCGGCGGACGCTGGTGCCGCGCAACGATCCGGTCGCGAGCCTCGATGTCAGCCTGCTGCAGGATCGTCTGCTCGCTCCGGTGCTGGGCATCGGTGATCCACGCACCGACGCACGGATCGATTTTGTCGGCGGGATCCGAGGCTTGGGCGAGCTCGAGCGCAGAGTTCGATCGGGCGCCGCTGCGGTGGCGTTCTCGTTGCACCCGACCCGAATGGAGCAACTGATGGCGGTCGCCGATGCCGAAAGGCTGATGCCGCCGAAGTCGACGTGGTTCGAGCCCAAGTTGGCCGACGGCCTACTGACTCACGTCCTCGACTGACGCGTCGAACTCACTAACGACTAGCACAGAGGGGCGATTCGTCTACTCCCCGTGCTGCATGTCTTCCGGTTTGATCGGTGCGGCGCCGGGTAGCTGCGGTCGCTTCATCAACCAAACCAGCAGCACGGCTGGAATCGATGTATAGAACAGGAACAGAAAGTCGTTCGAGTAGGCGATTTGCAACGCCGCGCGCGAGATCAACCCGTCCAGTGACGCGAGCCCGAACGGCATGTGCGGGTTCCACATCATCGACGGCGCATTGACGTCGAGCGCGCGATTGAATGGCCCGATGCTCTCCGCGACCTGCACGTGCACCATCCGCGCGGTGCCCGCGAGCACGGCGGTCGTCAGCGACACGCTGAACGCGGCGCCGATGTTGCGCAGCAGGTTCATGATCGCCGACGCATCGGTGCGAATCTCCGCGGGAATGGTGGAGAACGCGACCAAATTCATCGGTACGAAGATGAAGCCCATACCGAATCCTTGAATGAAGCCAACCCAGCCCATCGTCGATCCGGTGACGGCGGGCGTCCATCGCGACATCTCGTACGTCGTCGCAAGCAACACGACGGCGCCGAACGTGATGAGCTTGCGCGGATCGAAGCGCATCGCGATGCGGCCGACCATCGACATAGCGAGCATCGTGCCGATTCCGCGCGGCATCATCAGCATGCCGGCGTCGGTCACCGAATAGCCGCCCAACGTCTGCAAGTAGGGGGCGAGCAAGGCCGAGCTCGACACCAGCAGACCCCCAGTCACGAACATCAACAACGTCGCGGAGGTGAAGTTGCGGTCTTTGAAGATCTCGATGCGGATGAACGGCCGTTGCGCGGTGACGATGTGAACGACGAACAGATACAGGCCCAGCAACGCGAGCACCGCCTCGATGACGATCTCGGTCGAACTGAACCACGCTTTCTGCGTACCGCGATCGAGCATCAGCTGTAACGCACCGAGGCCCATCATCAGCAACGAAAAACCGAACCAATCGAACACCAGCGATTTGTCGCGGCGCGGATCTTTGTAGAAGAGCCATAGGCCGATCACCGAGGCGATTCCAACCGGTACGTTGATGTAGAACACCCAACGCCAACTGAACGAATCGGTGAGATAGCCCCCGAGCGTCGGGCCGAGAATCGGGCCGAGCATGACTCCCATGCCCCATATGCCCATCACCGAACCGCGGCTCTGCGGCGGAAACATGTCCATCATGATCGTCTGCGACAACGGGCCCAACGCCGCGCCGAAGGCGCCCTGCAACACGCGAAACACGACGACCTGCTCGAGGCTCTGCGCCAACCCGCACAGCGCGGACGTGATCGTGAAGCCGGCGACCGCGACGATGATGAAGCGACGTTTGCCGAATCGCGACGCGATCCAGCCGACCGGCGCGGTCAAGATCGCGGTCGCGATGATGTACGACGTCAACACCCACGTGATTTGATCTCGCGATGCCGACAGGCTGCCTTGCATGTGCGGCAGCGCGACGTTCGCGATCGTCTGATCGAGCGTCTGCATGAACATCGCCGCCATCGCGCACGCGACCGCGAGGTTGCGCGCCATCACCGACGAGAACACGGGACCTTGTGCGGTAGTCGTTGCGTCCATCGAAGGTCAGCGACCGACGAATTCGTCCCAGTGCCGATGACCGGTGTCGATCGAGACGACCGCACTCATGCCGGTCGACAACCGCGCGTCACACGACCCGCTGTCGAGGTTGATCCGTACCGGAATACGTTGCACGACCTTGACCCAGTTGCCAGAGATGTTCTCCGACGGCAATGGCGAGAACGCGCCGCCGCTGGCCGGCGAGACCGCGTTGACCGAGCCGCGCCAACTGCAATCCGGGTACGTGTCGATCTTCACGTCGACCGGTTGGCCGGGATGAACGAGCGTCAGATCCGTCTCCTTCATGTGCGCTTCGACCCAGAGATTCTTATCCGACACGAGGCCCACCGCGCTCGTAGTGCTGAATGCCGACATCGCGGAGATGATCAACGTGCCCGGCTGCAGCGAACTGACAGCGGTGACGATGCCGGCGAACGGTGCACGGACGATCGTGTGATCGAGTTGTCGCTGCGCCTCCGCAACCAAGGCACGCGCCTTCATCACGTCCGGGAAGCTGTCGACCGGCAAATCCGGATTGCCGTTCAAACGCGCCAGCGTCGCCGCGGCCGCCTGTTCCAGCGAATTGACCGTCGCGAGCGCCGATAGATAGGTCGCTTGCTGTTGATCCCATTGCGTACGCGCGATCGATCTCTGCCTCAACAGCGGCTCGTAGCTGTCCAGCGTCGTCTTCGCGACGTCGACGAGCGCTTGCTGCGCGTGGACCTGCTGTTGGGCGCGCCGATAGTCGGCCTTCAGTGAGCTGACCGTCATCTCGGCTTGCAGTTCGGTCGCCTTCGCGTTGTCGAGCGCGATCTGGAACGGCTCGGGATCGATGCGGAACAACACGTCGCCCGCCGCGACGCGCTGACCTTCCTTCACTTCGACCGACTTCACCATGCCGGAAACGTCGGTCGTCACGTTGAGCTGGGCCGCTTTCACGTATGCATCATCGGTGCCGACGTAGCGACCGCCGCTCAGGTACCCAACAGCGGTACCACCGAGCACGATGACGACGCCGCCGAGCATCAGCGCGCGGCGCAGGATCTTCGTATGCACTCGCGGATGCGCCGGCAACGGCGCCGTCACGTCCGGACGTTCCGCGGTCGGGTGGATCGGCACCGGCTGTGCGGGCGCGGCGTGGCCCGACGCCGGTGCGTTCGACGCCGGTTGTGGCGCGGGACTCGGATTGGCTTGTGCCGGCGCCATGGTCAAACACCCACCGCTCGAGTCGAAGCCGTCTCGGTAGGTTCCTCGTCTCGAGCGTCGTGAATCTTCGATGCGCGCTTGCGAGTCGACTCCCCAACATGCCCATTGAGGGGCTCCGACGTATGGGTCACGAGCGCTCGGATCGCAATCAATCCGTCGACGATCGCTTCGCGCGCGGCTAGACCGATGCGCGCGTCGATCCGCCTGATCAGATCCTGCCGATAGCTGCTGATCTCCTCAAGGATCGGCTGTGCGGCGGGCAAATTGTGCAAGCGCCAGATGCGACGGTCGCTCGGATCCGGACGGCGCTCCAGCAGGCCCCGTTTCTCCAACCGGTCGACCAACCGTGCCACGGTGATCGGCTCCACCTCGCAGATCGCCGCAAGCTCGCTCTGTGACATGCCGGGATGACGGGCGACCCGCGCAAGGATGATCCACTGCGCCCGCGTCATCCCGCGGGCACGCGCGCGTTGGTCGAATTTCGTCCGCATCAGTCGCGCGACGTCGTGCAACAGCACGATCGGATCTCGATCGAGGGACTCGGTCATCGTTCCTCCGATTTGGTGCTCGGCGTGCCGACTACCTGAGCCGGCTGACCATAAGCTTCGTTAACATGAGCATAATGGGTAATTCGAGCGATTTAAACGGGCACGCTTCGAAGCCCGCCGCCGAGGTGCAGGATCGCGCTTCCAAATTCTTCGTTGGACAAAGTAATGTTAGCGCTTACTTCCCACGGAAGTCAGCGTTTGCTGATGTCCTCGCTTACAATCGGACCGACCTTTTGTCCGTCGCGCGGCTGCTCGGCTCAGGTGCGCGCGTCGAGCCGCGCGAACGCCGCACGCGTGGCGCGCATGCCTTCGACGGCCCGCGGGAACCCGCCATACACCGTCAGCTGCACCATCACCTCTTCCACTTCCTCGCGGGTAACGCCGTGGTTCAGCGCCCCGGGGACGTGAATCGCGAGCTCCTCCGCGCGCGCGAGGATCGCGAGAATCGCGACGGTCACGAGGCTGCGATCGCGACGCGACAGTTCCGTTCGCGCCCACAACTCGCCGAAGCCCCAATCGAATGCGAGCTCGCCGACGCCGCCGAGCGATTCGACGATGTTCGCCCGCGCCTTAGCCGGATCGCTGGGCGTCCGTCCCGCGAATAGCGTCCTCAATACGTCGGTCGCGTCCGCCCAACGCGCCGGGTCATCCTTCGCTTTGGCTTCACCGCGCTCCGGTTGGCGATCGACCTTGTCGATTTCATTGAACACTTCGTCCACGATCCGCGACGCCTGCATGGCCATCGGATAGCCGGCGTAGCCGGCGACCTGCAGCACCACCTCCTCGAGCTCGCTGCGCTTCAGACCGTGGTTCAGCGCGCCGCGCACGTGGCTGCGCAGTTCCTCGATCGAGCCGATCGTTGCGAGAAAGGTGACGACGATCAGACTTCGATCACGACGCTTCAACTGCGGACGCGACCACAGGTTGCCGAGTACGTGGTCGACCGCGAACGTGCCGAGCGCGCCGTGACGGCGAACCATTGCGGCCGCCGCTCGCGCCGGGTCGTACGCGCCGCCGCCGAGCGTGCGCATCAAGTCGATACCATTGGCACGGCGTTCTTTCTGTGTGCTCATCGTTTCCCCCAATCAGATGAAGCCGGCCGCGTCATGCGCCCCAGCTTTGTTCCGCTTCCGCTAACAGCCCCGCAACGTCGCGCGGTCGCAATACGCCCGCCGTCACCGCGCGCTGCGCAGCCCTTTCGAACTTGGTCAAGAACGCGGCCTTGCCTCCGTACAGCGCGCGCTGCTTCTCTACCGCGAACGGACGACTCGAACCCCGCAGGTAGGCGAAGATGTCTTCCGCGAGCGGAATTGCGCTGTTCTGCGCGAGCGGTACCTCGGCCTGCGGCAGGCGAATCCCACCCTTCGCGATGCCATGCTCGTCTCTGACGACCTCTTCGGGATTGCCCGCGAACTCGATCTTCGGCTGTATCGGCGGCGCGATACCCTCCGTCAACCAACGTTGCATGTGGTAGTACGCCGCGTCGTACAGCGGCGCAATCGGAATCCGATTGATGCCCTCCGGCACCGGTACCACGCGGATGCCGTCGCGGATAAGTTTGCTCTCGCGAGCACGCATGCCTTGCACGGAGACGTGGCAGGTGCCGGCCGATTCCCAATAGCGGAACGTCGCGGTGTCGGGCTGCCGCACCGGATAGCAGGCGATCGACTCGAGTTCCGAGTTGACCACGAAGATCGGCACGCCGAGGTCGTCGCGCAACACATTGCTGCCGCGCATGCGGTCGCGCGGTCGTGCCGCCGGTGCGTTGTTGATGTTGACGACGGCATCGCCCACCTCGAGCGCGCTGCCGGTACCGAAATAGATCTGCAGGATGAAACCGTCGAACGCGCGCGACAGCGGCTGGATCGCATTGATGTACGTCGCGAGCCGCCCGGCCGATTGCGACGCACCCTGTGCAACGACGCGCCGCACGTCAAGGCCACCGAGCGGATCGACCGACGTCGTCGACCGATCTCTACCGACGGCACGCGCGCCTTGCGTGAAGATGTCGTACGAATAGTCGTCGCTCGGAATCGACAACGAGCCGTAGCGCTGCGGGTCCCACGCCGCGAGCCCTTGGGGCGCCGGCGGAAGGCCCTCGACGCCGACCTTCTGCGGCGTCAGACACACAAGCGCGAAACCGCCTTCGAACAACTCGAGACTCTCCGCACCGAATAGATCGTGCCCCGCGGTGACGTTGTTCCACGTCAACATCACCGTGCCGTTGAAGCGCGCCCCTTCATGCGGTCGGTAGACGAGCATGCGCGTGCGAAACGGCGCTTCGCCGGCGCCTTCGACGCGCCATTTGCCGTCGCGCGTCAGATTCGCGCCGCGCGCGAGGCGATAGCGCGTCGCCGTGCCTTCGAGGAAGTACTCGGTCTGCGTGTAGCCGTATTTCGCAACGTCGAGCGACGACGCATGGAACGGCCAGCCCTTCGCGCCGCCGGTGATCGGCCCGGTCACCATCGGTCGTACGGTCGCCCGGTTCACGACCGATCACCGAACACGTACGGCGCGAGCGTCCGCTGCGCCTCGATGCGGTATTTGTGCCAGCGGTTGCCGCCGTAGTACGCGAGACTGCCGGGTTCGGCATCGCCGTGCCCGTTGTAGTACGACAAACAATCGCGCAGAGGGGCAGACGCGATGTCGACCTTCCGACAATGTTCGGCGTACTCGATCTCCGGTTGGCGATGAATGTCGACCACCCGCACACCGCGATCGCGCATCGTCTCGAGCATCCACACGATGTAGTCGGCGTGCGCGTCGATCGCATCGGTGAAATTGAAGCTGCCGCCGCCGCCTTGCGGGCCCGACACGATGAACAAGTTCGGAAAGCCGTGGCTGTGCAAGCCGAGGAACGTCTTCGTCCCTTCGGATTCCCACTTTTCCTTCAGCGTGCGGCCGTCGCGCCCGGCGATCATGTTGAACGTCGACGTCGCCATCCATTGAAAGCCGGTCGCATAGATCAACACGTCGAGCGGATATTCCACGCCGTCGTGCACCACGCCGCGTTCGTCGATCTGCCGCACACCCATCGGCGCCGTATCCACCAAATGCACGTGCGGCAGATTGAACGTCGGCAGGAACTCGTCGTGGAACGTCGGCCGCTTGCATCCGTATGGGTAATAGGGCTTCAACGCCGCTGCGGTCTTCGGATCTTTGACGATCGCGTCTACCCGCGCGCGGATCTGTTCCATGATCCGGAAATTCGAGTCGAGCTGCTTGTCGAGCAACTCCTCCATCGAGAGCTCGCGCTCGTGTTGCTTGCGTTCCTTGAAGTCGGGCACCTTGCCGGCCAGGTAATCGTCGTTCGCTTTGATCGCGGTACGTCCCGCGGAAATCTTCGAGAACCGCGCTCGCCGCGCCCGCGCCCAACCCCGCTCGTTGGGCCACGTGTTGTATTCCTCTTGCGTCGTCGCGCGTTGATCGCGCACGTCGATCGACGACGGCGTGCGCTGGAATACAAACAATTCCTTCACGATTTTCGCGATCTCGGGAATCACCTGCACCGCCGTTGCGCCGGTACCGATAATGCCCACCGTCTTGCCGGTCAGATCGATGTTGTAGTTCCACCGCGACGTGTGGAACGCGTCGCCGCGGAAACGCTCCATTCCGTCGATTCGCGCAAGCTTCGGGCTCGTCAGAATGCCGTTCGCGAGAATGACGAAGCGCGCGCGCACGCGGTCACCGCGATTCGTCGAGACGGTCCATCGGCCCGCCGACTCGTCCCACTCGGTCTTCTCGACCGTCGTGTGGAACAGACAGTGTTCGTAGAATCCGAACTTCTCAGCCATCCTTTGGCAGTATTCGAGAATTTCGAAGCCCGACGCGAACTTCATCGACGGGATGTACCCCATCTCCTCGAGCAGCGGCAGATAGCTGTACGCCTCGACGTCACACGCAATGCCGGGATAGCGATTCCAGTACCAGGTGCCGCCGACATCGCCGCCCTTCTCGCAGAAACGCACGTCGCTGAAGCCGGCCGATTGCAGCTTGTGCCAGAGGAGCAGCCCTGCGAATCCCGCGCCGATCACCAACACGTCGCACTCGTCGGTCAGCGCTTCGCGCGGAATCGGCGGCGCCGAATACACGTCTTCCAAATACTTCGCGAACTCGCCTTCCATCGCCATGTAGTCCGCCGCACCGCGACGAATTTCTTTGAACTCGCGGTACTTCGCTTGCTCTTCGGCGTTGAAGACCGCGCCCGGCGGCAATTCGGGCAACGCCGTTAGGCGCTCGTCGGTGACGATCGAATAACCTTTGCCGGTGATGCGGTCGGTCGATTTGGCAGCGCGCGTGTCGAACAGTTTGCGGCCGGTCGCGGGATCGAGGCGGATAGCAGGCATGTTGATGCGTTCGCGGACAAAACCCCGAGTGTACGCCTCAACCTCGTGCCGCCGCACGGCACCGCGCGCTCGTTCAGAGCGCGCCGGTCAGGTTCAGGAAGAATCCCTTGGCGTCGTAGTTGAGATCGGTGAGGTCGTCGGAGAAGTCGGTGAAGTTATAGCCGACGCCGACCTTGAAGTGCTCGCCGAGATAGCGCGATACCGTCACCAGCGTGCCCGCGCTGTGTTCGCTGATATCCGTCATGTCGAGCAGGCGGCCTTCCACCATCAGCTCCCACTTCTCGCGGAACCGATAGTCCGTGCGCAGGATGTACAACGCCGCCGAGTTGTCGAAGTACTGCGGATCGTCGCGCGAGAGGCTCATCTCGCCGAGCCGGTATGCGTACTTGCCGCCGACGGTCCACTTCGACGTCAGGTCGTAGTTCACGTCGATCGCGCCGATGTGGCTCTTCTGAATGTAGTCAGCCACCGCGTTCGCGCTCGTCCGTTGTGCCGCGGTCGGCAAGTTGTAGAAGTACGTGTACTTCACCAGCATGTTCAAGCGATCGTTCTCGACCGGGCGATACGCGTACCCGAGTGTGCCTTCGGTGTACTCGCCGGCAAAGAAATCACCGAGCGAACTCGAACTCGTCGAGAAGTCCAGCTTGCCGAGCAGACGAGACGACGGCGTCATCTGCCAGCGGAAGCTGTTGCGATACAACCACGTCTTCAGCGTGGTGTCGGTCAGATCGATCTGCTCGGACTTGTCGTCGCGATATTCGACGCCGGTCGATAGCTGCAAGGTCTCGAACGCATAGCCGACGCGGATGCTGCCCGCGATGCGGTCGGTTTTCGCATCCGTCTGCAAATCTCGCAGCGTGCCGATGTCCGTCGTCGCCGAGAAATTGAAGCCCTGCGCCGGCGCCAAGCGAACGCCCGCCGCATGCGTCAGCCCCGACACGGTGTTGCCGCTGCGATAGCGCTCCTCCGCGAACAGGCTCGAGCTGTCGGTGAAGCGCGTCTTCATGCCGGTCACTAGACTGCCCTGACTGCCGCCGCGCGACGCGAACTGGTTGTCGATGCGCTCGTCTTCGACCACGTAGTTCATGTACATGCTGGTGCGGTCGGATTGCAGATACGTCGTCCCGATCTTGCCGCCGAGCCCGCCCAAGTCGCCGTCGGAGACTTCGCCGTCGAGCTTCAAGCGATCGGTCACGAGGTACGAGCCGCCGACGCCATAGCGATTGTTGTCCTCGCGCGTGCCGCTCTTCTCGAGCGTGTCCTGCGCGAATCCGTACGCGCTCCACGGCGCGTTGCGCGGGTCGTAGCCGACTTGCACGACGCCGTCGGTCCGGTCGCCGGTTTGCTGGGTCGGCACCACGATCGGCGAGTGATCCTCGCGGTTGTCGTAGCGGGCGCCGGTGCTGACGCTCCAATGGCGGTCGACTTGATACTTCAAGTTCACCTCGTCCGCCTCCGCGTGGATGCGATCCTGCTGGTCGATCGCGTCCGACTTGCCGCGCAACGAGAGTGAATCGGTCAACGGAATGTTGACGGTGCCGCCGTAGGCATTCGTGTCCGTGAGCGTCTCGAGCCCCGGCGCCGCATACCCGGCCTCGAGCGTTTGGCCATAGAGCGTTGCGGTGCCCTTCAATTTGTCGGAGATGTCTTGCAGACCGACGCTGACGTCGGCCCGGTACGCGTTGGCGTTGGCATCGATCAACGTCGCATCGCCGACGTCCTGGAAGAAGAACCCGCCGTCGTTCGACACGAGCGATTGAGCCGAGAGCCCCTCGGTCACACCGCTCTGCACTTTGACCCAGGTCGACGACGTCAGGCGAACGGTGGTGTCGGCGCCCTTCAGGCTGCTCTGGTCTTCGATGTGACTGTTGTCGTTGCCGGTGACGCCGACCTGCACGTAGTCGTTCAGCCAGTAATGCACTTGGCCGCCGACCGAGACCGTGCTGATGTCCTCGAAGCCCGGCGTGTACTCGTAGCGCACGACGAGGTACGCCTCGTCACCGCCGGTCGCACCCGCGCGAACGAGCAGCCGGTCGTCCACCGTGCTCGCGAGCGGTTCCGACAACAGCACCGTCCCTTGCAGGTAATCGATGTCGTAATCCGACGGGCCCAAGTTCACGACGCCCGTCACGATGCCCGTGACCTTGTCGCGTACCTCGATACGGATCCGCTCGGAGCCGGTCAGGATGTCCTGATGGCGTAGGTAATACAGCGAGCCGCCGGTACCGCGGAAATCTTGCCGGCTCGGAATCGTGCCGGGCTCGGCGCCGAAAAGATCCGCCGACAGCCTCTTTTCGCCGAAGCTCGTCTGGTCCGTCGTCTGATAGTGGACGTCGCCGCCGTACAACCCGCGATCGACTTGAACGAGCTCGTTCTGCACGTAGCCGACGTCGAAGTTGCCCCACATGCCATAGCTATCGCCCTTGTTCAGTTTGACGTACATCTTGCCTTCGGTCGCCGTGAGCTGTTGGACGGTGCCGTCGTCGCCGAAGGTGGGGTAGTGGTAGTCCGGGTCGATGCGACGGAACAGCTCGTCGGGTTGCTTGCTCAAAAAATTCGTGAACAGGTTCGACAGCTCGTCTTCGCGCGTGTCGATGCTGGTCGTCAGTCCCCAGCCATCGCCGAACTTACCGGTCGCAAACATCGCGATGCGACCGTCGAGCGACGAGCCGAAGTCGTACGGCGCGTCTTGGCCGACGTAGAGCTTCGCGTTCTTGCTGCTGTCGTTCTGCGACCACGTGACGTCGGCCATACCGGCATACAGCCAGTCGTCTTGTTGGATCTTCAGGTCGCGCAGGTACAGATTGCCCGCGCCTTTGTCGTCGAGCGCCGCGACTTCGACCGTGTGCATGCCCGTCGGCAACAACGTCTCGCCGACGAAGCGGCCGTTCGGGTCCACCGGCACCGGCGAACCGGCGACCCAGATCTGTTGATTGGGTTCCAAACCAGCGCCTTGCACGCGGACGGTGCCGCCGGTGACCGGGATGCTCTGCGTCGCGAGTGCGTTCTGGCCGAAACTCGACAGCACCGTCGGCGACAGTGTCGCCGGCAGCGACTCGCCCTGCGCGGCGGCGACGGTGCCCGGCTTCGCAGTCGCGTGCGCGTACAGTTCAGCCGCCGACGCGTCCGCATGAATCCACAGCGGCCGCGCCACTGTCTCGTCGAAATGACCCTCGGCGTCGTAGGCGCGCAGCGTGTATTTGAGTTCTTTCACGGGCCCCGCGAACGACTGTGTATCCGGGCGCCACTCCGCGTAGCTGTCGTCGCCGACCGGAACGGCGGTCAACGGCTCTGCCGGCCCCGTCGCGGTCGCGTCGAAGATGCGCACCTCGGCGTGATCGATGTAGTGGCCGTAGTTCGAATACATGCGGAAACGCACCGGACCGGCGACTACGACCGCCGGGTTGATCGTGTACAGCTGCACCGTGTCGGTGTTCGCCGCGACGCTCAACCGTTTGTCGTCGGCGAGACTGTCATACGTGAAGCGAATGCCGGCGTCCTGCATCGCGACGTCGGTACAGCGCTGCACGTCCTCCGAACTGCGCAGCTTGTCGTCGATCGGTTTGCCGTCGACCGTGATCCGCATCAAGTTCGTCGCGAGCGGCTCGGCTTCTTTCAAGTCGCGCGTCAGCGGCGTGATCGCAACGCCTTCGTACTTGTCGAGCACCGCCGCCTCGTCATAGACGATTTGCACGGCGACATAAGAGGTATCGCCTTGCACGAATCCCGCATTCACGACGTCGTCGGAATACAGATAGCCGCGGCCCTCGAACTCGGTCTGCTGTGCGGTGAGCTGAAGTTCCTGCGCGGCGGCTTCCATCGTCCGTCGCGCGCGCGCCGCCGAGAGTCCAATGTCGTCGCCGTAGACCAGTGCCGTCCGGCGGTCCAAACCTTCATTCTTCGTGTAGCCGACGAAGCGGACGCGCGCCCGCGTCTTGTCCGCAACCTCGGCGAGCGCTTGCTTCACGTTGTCGAGGTAACCCGGCGGGAATATCGGCGAGCCTTGCTCGAGCATGACCGGCTTCAATTCACCCCGCGGCGGGTTGTAGACGCGCGTCACCGTTTCGGCGCCCGGATCGCCCGGACACATTTGCGGCTCGTCCGGCAACTCTTGCAACGAGTCGTCGTACCAGAACTCCACTTCGACGCGGCGGTTCATCGCGCGCCCCTGCGCGGTGTCGTTGGTCGCGAGCGCGCGTTCGGTGCCGTGGCCTTCGCTGTCGATGGCTTCCGTCGGTAGCTTCAGTTGTTCCTGGATCGCGAGCGCGACGCGTCGGGCGCGCGCCTTCGAAAGCGTCTCCTGATCTCCGTAGATGCGCTCCTCACGCGATGCGAGCGCTGTGTTATCCGTGTAGCCGATGAGCTTGACGACGACGTGCTGCTTGTCGGCCAGGTGCTCGAGGGTGCGCTGGATCTGGCCGACGAACTCGGGCGTCGGGTCGACCGATGCTTCGTCGTAGTGCAGCGGCGCTACGAGATTGCGCACGCGCGCGCGGTGCTGGTGCCCGTCGAGGTAGCGCATCTTGCACACCGTCTCGACGCGGCAGACCTTCACTTGTTGGATCTCGTTTTTGACGAGAACCTCTTCCGTCGTCGTC